>JAEEGL012368247.1_pt1 | contig 19299 bp, 20 predicted proteins | sample 9134231 | NCBI WGS metagenome assembly JAEEGL01 (sample SAMN16246548, study PRJNA631951) | gut metagenome | biome: gut microbiome; feature: rumen; material: fiber-attached | host: Bos | place: Iran: Karaj | collected 2018-10
CTGTATTCCTTCACGACATCCATGAATTCCCTGACTCTGTTGCAGTCGACGGGATTCTCGAACCTGCCGTCCACCTTGAAGGTCGTCGCGCAGACGGCGCCGTCGGATGCGGACAGCTGCCTCACGATGTTGTCCTTGTTGCAGCCGGTGTTGCAGAAGATCGGGGTCTTGGCCGTCGCCTTCTTGACCCTGGTCAGGACCTGGGTGTCGGTCTCGGAGCCGGCGGTGAGTCCGGATACGCAGATGGCGTCGGGCTTGCAGTTGAACTCGGTCGTCTTGGCGATCTGGGCGATGTCCCTGTCCGCCAGATAGACGGCGGCTTCCGGTACGATGTTGTAGAGCATCTTTATATCGTCAGCGCCGATCCTGTGCCTGTGCCTTGCGGTCGCACCGGAATTGGTGTTCCAGATGCCGAAGTCCGAGGCATAGACGCCGGAGATGATCTCTCTGATGAACTTTCCGCCCGTCGCCTTTGCGACATCGAGCGAGGAGACCGGATCCCACAGGCAGTTGACGCCATGGGGAACGGTCAGTTCATCCTTCACCTGTCCGATGACGAAGGCCATGGCCGCCAGGGTGATGGGCTCCATCTTCGTGAGATAGGGCAGGGAATACTCGTTTGAGAACATGATGCCGTCGACCCCGCCTTCCTGCAGGGCCCTGACATCCTTTCTCGCTCTTTCGATGACGGCGTCCATTCCCTTCTCCTCATCGTAGTAGGGATCTCCGGGAAGGGGAAGGAAGTGACACATCGCAATGATCGGCTTCTTCACGTGGAAGAGTTCTTCAAGCCAGTTGCTGGTATCGGCAAAGAAATCTAAGGGCATTTTTCTGTTCCTCCTGTTTTAACTGATTTCATCATAATATAGCTCTTTTTATGAAGCAATATATCCATAATAACCGATCATATAAGGTCATAACTGAACATAAAATCATATTTCAGTCATTTAATGCAGATTTATATGCATAATTAATCATATAATAGTGAAAGAGGTATTTGTACTATGTTGAGACACTATTCTTTTAAGCAGAAAGTGAGAATGATCATCAATCTGATCTTCTATATCCTGTTTGCCATAATGGTCATCTATGGCGCTTTTCACACCAACGGGGAACTGCTGCCCATTCTCTTCGTCATTTTCGGCATCGTCTGTCTGGTCTTCGGAACGCTCAACGAGTATCTGAAGCTGCTGTACAACGAGGCTCTCTGGTATCTGAATTTCAAATGCGATCCAGCCAAGGCGAAGGAGATCTATGAAAAGCTGTGTACCAAGGACCTGCTGGGCATGTACAGAAACGACCGGGCACTCTTTGACGTGATGTGCGCCATCGAAGAAAAAGACGGAAACAGGGTGCTGAAGATCATTGAAGAAAACGAAAAGAAATTCAACGCGAACGTCGAAACGCTGCTGATCAGGCTCTATTACGAGATGCGCGCCTATCTGCTTCTGGGCAAGGAAAAGAAGATCAACGAGATCTACAACGATGTGCGCAACATCGAAAAGATGAAGAAGCGTCCGAAGATCTTCCAGTACGACGAGCTCGACGGCATCTACGAGAGAGCGCGCAAGAACCGCGCCGGTGCCTATGACCACTTCCAGAAGGTCAATACGGCTTTCATGAATCCGAAGGAGACGAAGTTCATTCTGGAGAACCTGATCCTGCTGGCGCCTGCAGAGGAAAAAAAGGCCTACCAGGAGGACCTGCAGAGACTGGAGAAGCTGATCGATGAAGGTAAGTAAACAGCTGGTCGAAAAGCGCCGGGAACAGGTCATGAAGCTGATTCAGGAAAACAACTTCATGACGGTCGAGGAACTGCTGACCCACTTCGATGTTTCGCCTGCGACGATGCGCAGAGACCTGCAGTACTGGGAGAGCGTCGGGGCGATCGAGAGAAACTACGGCGGTGCCGCGATGCTGCAGGCATTCGTCGAAGACGACGAGGAGACCTATAAGCGCAACCGCTTCATGAAGGCCATCGCGAAAAGGGCTGCGATGTTTGTCGAAGACGGCGACGTCATCTTTGTCAACTCCTCGATGACGGCAGCCATGATCATCAACTACATCAAATACAAGCACGTGACGGTCATCACCAACAATGCCAAGGCCATCAACTTCAATCCGGACGAGAACGTCACGGTCCTGTTCACCGGCGGTGAACTGCGCTTCCCGAAGAAATCCATGACGGGCGACCTGGCCATTCAAACGATCAATTCGATCACGGCCAACAAGTGTTTCATCGGCTGCAGCGGTCTGACGGTTGAAGGCGTCTCGACAGCCAACATCAAGGAGACGATGATCAACAAGACGATGCTGCAGAGGACCAAGGGGAAGAAGTTCATCCTCTGCGACTATTCCAAGATCGGACTCAACTTCGCCTTCCGCTATGCAGCCTTTGAAGGCATCGACTATCTGATCACCGATGTCAACGCCGACCGGGAAGTCATCGACTACATCGGCAAGCACAACGACATAACGATCATCAGGGAAGAACCCCTGCAGAGATAGAAAACCTCATGATATCCTGAGGTTTTTAAATGAACGGTTCCGTGATGATGTCAAGATCGAGATCTTTGAGTTCCTTCAGGCCCTCGTCGACCTGATCGACCATCAAGAGATCGGAGGGATGGTGGGCATCGATGCCCACGACGGCCTTCACATCATACTGCGCCAGAATGCGCCAGAAGGGCAGGTGGGGATACCAGTAATAGTCGCCCTCCGGATAATGTTTCTTTCCTTTCATGACGCCGCGGACATTGATCTCGACCGGTAAACCCATCTCCTGACAGGCCTGGCCGATCCGATGCGCCGCTTCTTCGCAGGCCGGCGTGAAGAGAGGCTGGCTGTTCATGATGACATCGGGATGGTTGAGATAGGTGAACAGACCGGAACGGACGCCTTCGCAGACCTGCTTGGCGTAGAGCCGGATCTCCTCTTCGCTGTTTTTCTTGAAGTAGCCGGTGCCGACGCCGGAGGGGTGGGCGAAGTGCTGCCCCAGCAGCATGTAGTCCAGCATGCCTCTGAGCTCCCTGTGATCTCTGAGGCAGAAGGAATAGTATTCGCTCTCCAAGCCCAGCTTGATATCGATCTGATCCCTGTATTTTTCTTTCAGATGCCTGACGCTCTGAATGTAATCCTCGAGAAAGTCCCAGCTCATGTGCGCTGAATCATGGCGGTAATCGCGATACGGGGCATGATCGGAAAAACCGAGCGTCTTATATCCCGCTTTGATGGCGGCTTCGACATATTCCTCGTCCCTTCCGCTGGCGTGTCCGCATCTTGATGTGTGGGTATGGTAGTTGTAAATCAGCATATAGACCCTTTCTCTTTCGTCAGTATTTAACCATTATATCTTCAACTTAGCAAGCGGTTGTATCGGGAAAAGGAGTCCTTTCAAGGTAAAATGAAATCATAAAAACCGATAAAGGAGAATAATATGCCATTCAGAAAAGACTTTTTATGGGGCGGTGCAACGGCCGCCAATCAGATCGAAGGTGCCTGGAACGAGGACGGAAGGGGTCCTGCTCTGACCGATGTGACGACCGGCGCCGATGTCGATCATCCCCGCATCATAACCTATATCGACAAGGACGGGAATCCCGGCACGCACACCAGACTCGGAAAGCTTCCGGAAGGCGCCCACTACGCCTGCCTGGACGGTTACTTCTATCCCAACCATGAGGCGATCGACTTCTATCACCGCTACAAGGAGGATATCGCCTTGTTTGCGGAGATGGGATTCAGAACGTTCAGGATGTCGATCTCCTGGTCAAGACTCTATCCGACAGGACTTGAGGATGAACCGAATCAGAAGGGCATCGAGTTCTACCGCAATGTCTTCACCGAACTGAAGAAGTACGGCATCGAGCCGTTAGTCACGATCTGGCATTTTGACACGCCTTTATATCTGGAAGAGAAACTGGGCGACTGGAAGAACCGGGAGCTGATCCCGCTCTTCGTCAAGTTCGCAAAGACCTGCTTTACGGAATTCAAGGGTCTGGTCAAATACTGGCTGACCTTCAACGAGATCAACAACACGGTCAACTTCCTGCCGGATGACATCGACGATTCCTACTACCGGGATGCCTACCAGCACCTGCACAACAAGTTCGTGGCAAGCGCCAAGGCGGTGAAGATCGGCCACGAGATCGATCCGGAGAATAAGATCGGCTGCATGATCTGCGGCATCACCTACTATCCCCACACCGATGATCCCAAGGATATCCTGTACAACAGGTACAAATGGGAGAAGGGCATCTTCTACTGCGGCGACGTGCAGTGCTTCGGTGAATATCCGACCTATGCGCAGAAGCTGTGGAACGAGCACAACGTGAAGCTGGACATCACCGAAGACGACCTGCAGTCTCTGAAGGAAGGCTGCGTCGACATGTACACCTTCTCCTACTACATGTCGCAGTCCGTGACGACCCACAAGAGCGAGGAAGTCACGAAAGGGAATATGTCTACCGGCACCAGGAACCAGTACATCAAATACAGCGACTGGGGCTGGGGCTTTGACCCGGACGGCCTGCAGTACTATCTGGAGATGATCTACGACCGCTACAAGAGGCCGCTGATCGTGACCGAGAACGGTCTGGGTGCCTACGATACCGTGGAAGCAGACGGATCCATCCACGACGACTATCGCATCGACTACTTCAGGAGGCACATCGCTTCGATGAAGAAGGCGGTCGAAAACGGCGTCGACCTGCTCGGATATACGACCTGGGGTCCGATCGACCTGGTGGCCGCATCGACCGGCGAGATGAGGAAGCGCTACGGCTTCATCTACGTGGACAAGCACGATGATGGAACAGGCACCCTGAACAGAAGCAGGAAGGATTCCTTCTACTGGTACAAGAAAGTCATCGAAACAAACGGGGAGGATTTAGACTAAATAGAAAAGAGCTCATCAGAGCTCTTTTTGTATGTCCGAATTTTTACCCAGTCTTCTTCTGTAAAAAGGATATGATCAGGGCAGGAGGAGAAAAAGAGATGAAGAAAGCGGACAGGCTCAATGAACTGCGGGTAGGCCAGACGGTCTTTCTCGACGAAAGAGGGCAGGACAGGACGACGGTCAAGTCGATCGAGGACAAACTTGTGCCGTATATCGTCGCTGAAGACAACAGCTGCCGGCCTCTGTATCGGGGTATCTGGTTCGATGAGGAGGGTTCTGATATGGTATGATGGTCTTATAAAAGAGGAGAATAATATCATATGAACAAGTACGATGCATTGGCTCAGCCTTACAGGATCTGCAATGTGGAGATTCCGAATCGTTTTGCGGTCATTCCGATGACGCTGGGCGCTTTGACTTATGATGAGGAGGGCGGATTCTCCGATAATCTGATCAACTACTTTGAACTAAGGGCAAGGGGCGGATTCGGCCTGATCATTCCGGGCGCTGCTGCGACCGACTATCATGTCGACCCCTATTCTGCATTGGGACCAAACGTCAATATCAACACGCACTGGCAAGAACGTGCAAAGCTTCTTGTCGATACCGTTCACAAACATGGCACGAAGATCTTCTGCCAGCTGACGATGGGTCTCGGCCGGAATTATCCGGGCCTGCCGGGGCCTTCCGAGAATCCGGTCTGGCGCAATCCTGACCAGAAGTCTCCGGCTCTGACGAAGGAACAGATCGAACTCAAGATCGCCGACATGATCGAAGGCGCTGCCGTCGCGAAGGCATGCGGCTACGACGGCGTCGAGATGCACGCGATGCACTGGGGCTATCTGCTCGACCAGTTCGGCATGGCCTTCTACAATCACAGAGAAGACGAATACGGCGGAAGCCTGGAAAACAGACTGCGTGTCGCCAGAAAACTCGTGGAAGGAATACACGAGAGATGCGGTGACGATTTCCCGGTCGGCATGCGTCTGGGACTCAAGACTTACATAAAGGACTACGACAAGGCGACTCTTACAGGCGAAGAGGAAGTCGGCAGAACGCTGGAAGAGGGCGTCGAGATCGCCAGACTTCTGGAGAGTTACGGCTATGACTTCCTGGATGTCGATACCGGCACCTACGATTCCTTCTATTACGCCTGCCCGCCGATGTACAATCCGCAGGGCTTCATGATTCCGCTGGCGGCAAAGGCCAAGGCCGTCGTGAAGATTCCGGTCATTGCCGGCGGCAGGATGCAGGATTACGACCTGGCTGTCAAAGCCGTTGAGAACGGCGAGATCGATGCAATCGGTCTGGGAAGGCCTTCGCTCGCCGATCCGGATTATCCGAACAAGGTCATGGCGGGTGAGACCGAAAAGATCAGACCCTGCATCGGCTGCAACATGGGCTGTTTCAGAAGATGCGTCGAGACCGGTGAACCGGTATCCTGCGCCGTCAATCCGCAGGCCGCCAGAGAGCTCGTCATGGGCTTGAAGCCGGGCGAGGGTGACAAGAAGGTCGTCGTTGTCGGCGGCGGCATCGCCGGCATGGAAGCGGCGAGAACCTCAGCGCTGCGCGGCTATCGCGTCACGCTGTTTGAAAAGAGCGATCACCTTGGCGGACATGTTGTCGAAGCCGGTGCGCACAGCTTTAAGAGTGAGATCGCAAAGCTCAACGCCTGGTATAAGAGAGAACTGGAAGATCTGCATGTCGATGTCAGGCTTGAACACGAACCCTGCATCAACTGCATCCGCAAACAGGAACCGGACGTCATCATTCTGGCGACCGGCACGAATATTTCACAGCCGGATATTCCGGGTCTCTACAGAGCGGTTTCGTCTCTGGATGCGATCAGGCATCCCGAACAGCTCGGCAACAGAGTCATCGTCATCGGCGGCGGTCTGGTCGGCTGTGAGATCGCCCTGGATGAAGCCAACCGCGGCAAGGATGTGACCGTCGTTGAAGCGCTCGACGACATCATGGCTGCCGGCGGAGCCGGAGCACCTTATCCCAACAAGCAGATGATCGTCGATCTGTTTGAAAACAAAGGCGTCAAGGTCATGACGTCTACCAAGCTCGTCGGCATCAACAGGGAAGGCGCCCTCGTCGAAAAGACGGACGGCGACAAGGAGTTGCTTGAGGCGGATTCCTATGTTTCGGCATTGGGCTTCAGGCCTGCACCGAATCTGAAAGAGGAATGGAAGGAACTCGGCAAGTCGATCTATGAAGTCGGCGATGCGACGGGTGCCGGCACCATCATGAAGGCGATCTGGGACGCCTATGAGATCGCCAACGGGATCTGATTTATAGGACGGAATGAAAAAGAAAAAGGGCAGTTAGCTACCCTTTTTTGTGTGGTGTTTTTTCTATTCGCCCCAGATGGAGATGATCTTCTCTCTGATGCGTCTGGCTTCCGCCGCCGGATCTTCGGCACCTCTGATGCCTCTGCCGAAGATGAAGGTGTCGACCGGAATGCCTTTGAAGAGGTCAAGCTCATCGTAGCCGATCGCACCGGCAGCGCAGACCTTGACGTCGTATTCCGTGAGCTTCTTCAGGACTTCGAGTTCTTCAGGCGTCCAGGTTCCCGGCAGGTCGCCGGAGTGCTGAAGCGTCAACTGATCGATGCCGCATTCAAGCCACATCGGGATGTCGTCGAATGACCAGTGTCCGTACAGTTCCATCTGCAGTTCGGTCTTCAGACCTCTTCTTGCAACTTCGTCTCTGACGGAAGTGATCGTTCCTCTCTCGCAGGCGCACAGGATCGTCGTGAAATCGGGTTTTCCTTCCAGCAGCATGCCCGAGATCTTCTTTCCGGCGTCGACGATCTTGAAATCGGCGACAAGCGGCTTGTCCGGAAACATCTCTCTGAAGAGCTTTACGACGCGCGCGCCTTCCGAAGCGATGAGGCAGTAGCCGGTCTCGATGATGTCGACTTCATCGACGACACCGCCGCGGCAGGCTCTGATGGCTTCTTCGGCGTTGTCGCAGTCCAACGCCAGCTGAATCAATGGTCTCATATCATTTTGCTCCTTATGAATTGGTTAATCTTCTTTATGTCGGGAATATAATCTTCCTCGTACCAGCATTCACTGACCAGAACGCCCCTGTAGTCCACTTCCTTCAGAAAGGCGAAGACTTCATCGAAATTGACGAGTCCCTCCCCATAGCCGACGTGGTGCTCGCTGTGGATGATCGCGTCCTTGATGTGAATGGCGACCGTTTCCGTGATCGCATCTTTCAGATCCTTCGTCGGGTCAAATCCGTTGTAGACGAGATTTCCGGTGTCGGCATATTCCTTTAACAAAGGAGAATCGATCTTCTTTATAAAGGGAACGAGCTTGGCGGAAGTGTTGAAGTGCTTGACATCTTCCAGCACCTCGATAGCCAGGATGATGCCGTAGTCCCGATCGAATTCGATGAGCTGATTGATCGCGTCTTCATACAGAAGACGGGATTGCTCGGTTGATGTCTTTTCATAGACGTCGTAGGCGGTCAGCTGCAGGATCTTCACGCCCAGCTTCTTTGCCAGAACGATCGCTCTTTTGATGATGCCGATGCCTTCTTCTCTTTTTTCGATGTCGCCGATCGGATAATAGCGGTTGGCAGAGACGGTCATCGTTTCCAGGGTCATGCCGTATTCTGCAGCACAATTCCGGATCTCTTCGATCTGGGCGTCGGTATAGTCCAGCTTGTTCAGGCGGTTTCTGTCAATCGAAAGCTCGATGAAGTCATATCCGGCTTCTTTCGCCATGCGGTATTTTTCATCCCAGGTCAGATCGGGAAGCGCTTTTTCGTAGATTCCGAGGAGATTGTTCATATTGCGGTCAATGAATGGCTCACTTTTTTAAGTGAGCCATATACGTGTTCGTCTTTTATCTGTTTTTTACAGGAATGCGCGGAACGGCAGGTTGATATCCTCAGTGAAGACATCTTCGAATCCGCGGGCGTGGTGGTATTCGATCTTGTCCTTGTCATCCGGATAAGTGAAGTGTCCGCCGACTTCCCAGATGAACGGCTTGAACTTGTACTGCAGTCTGTTCTTTCTCATGTACCAGAGGACGAGAATTTCCTTGGTGTCAGCCTGGAAGTTGGTCCACAGATCATGATGGTAAGGAATGACGACTTTGCAGTTGAGGTTTTCAGCCATTCTGAGGATGTCGGAAGATGTCATCTTGTCCGTAATGCCCCTCGGGTTCTCACCATAGGAACCGAATGCGACGTCGATCTTGTATTCGTTGCCGTGCTTCGCATAGAGGTTTCCGAAGTGGCTGTCACCGGAGTGATAGATCGTTCCGGCCGGCGTTTCGATGATGTAGGAGACAGCTCTGTCATCCATGTCTCTGCCGAAGTTCTCGATGTGGGTCAGATCGCCTGCCGGCGGATTGGTGATCAGGATCGTTCTGTCGAGGGATTCGACGGCGTGGATCTTGATATCGCCGACTTCTACGACATCGCCCGGACGTACCGTGACGAGTCTCTCTTCAGGAACGCCCCAGCTCTTCCATAAATCAGTCGCGAATTTCGGACCGATGAACGGAATCGGCTTTTCAATGTTCTGAAGGATGGCGGCAGCGACGTTGACGTCGATGTGGTCGGAGTGGGTGTGGGATGCGAGAAGAGCGTCGAGCTTCTTGATCTTGAAGGGATCGAGAACACAGGGGATGGCTCTGAGGTTCGGCTGCATCGTTCTGGCGCCGGACATTCTGGCCATCTGGTGATCGGGGTCGATCATCTTGACGGAACCGTCGTCGTTGTAGTGCGTCTTCTTACCGGTCGAGCACCATAAGTCAACCATGATATCGGTGTTTCCTTCGGATTTGACCCAGATACCGGTGTTGCCCAGCCACCACATCTTGAATTTGCCTGCTTCACACTTTGTGTCGGCAATTTCCTCGTTGAGGTAGGTTCCCCACTCGGGGAATGTGCTGAGAATCCATTTTTCGCGTGTAATGTCGTTTACCTTTGGCATGAATTATCCTCCCTTATTTCTGAAACGAACTTGCGTTTTTATCTACTTTCATTTTATATTTTCTTGCGTTTGCTTGGAAGCCATTTATATGAGCAGTTATGTGATTATATGAGCAATATCACGCATAAACATTTTTTCGAGATTTTTGGTGATATAAATAAGTTAGAGGAAAAAGACATGTTTGAAAAAGAAAAAGACACGATTATGAAGGCGTGCATGCGCATGAAGGAGTACAGGCTGATCTCTCTCACCGGAGGCAACATTTCCGTGAAGATCGACGATGACACCTACATCATGACGCCGTCGGGAATGCTGTATGAAGATATGACGATCGAGGATCTTTGCGTTGTTGATCATAGCGGAAAGCTCAAAGAAGGGCACCGCAAGCCGACATCGGACGTCGCGGCGCTGATCTATATATACGATCATATGCCCGAGGTCAGGGCAACGATCCACACCCATCAGCCCTATGCGACGGCCATCGGCATGAACAACGATTCGCTTCCGGCCTGCATGGTGACCCTGATTGACGCCAACCACGCCCGCATCAACGTGGCGCCCTGGACGAAGTCCCAGGATATCGGCATGGGCAAACTGGCCGTCGAATATGCCGGAGAAGCCAATACGGTCATCATGAAACACCACGGCGTCATCAGCTTCGGCAAGGACCTGGAGGAGGCCCTCTATGCAGCCGTCTATCTGGAAGAAGCCGCCAAGACCTATTGCATGGCGCGCATCATGGGAAGCGTTCCCGAACTCACTGACGAGCAGATCGCCGATGAAGCGGCAGGGTGGGAAGTCTACGGACAATAACTGAAATTGATCATAAAAATCATAAAACGATTATATAAGTAGATTGTGAAGCGCTTACAATAATAGTATAATTTTAATATCCCTCTTTGGGATGGAAATGGAGAGTATTATGTTACTTAAAGACATTGTCGAGGCTAACCATTATCTGTTTGCCGATTCATTCGAATCATGGCAGGATTCGATCTATGGTGCAGCAAAACCGCTTCTGGATGACGGAACACTGGAAAAAGAGTATCTTGACAAGATTATCGAGAACGTCAATACCTATGGTCCGTATTTCATCATCATGCCGGATGTTGCGATGCCCCACTCAACGCTGGGCGGAGCCGGCGTCAACAAGACGGCCATTGGTTTCTGCAAAGTCAAAACACCTGTCGCTTTCGATCCCGAAGACGAGACAAAAAACGCCAGACTGTTCTTCACCCTCGCAGCAGTTGACAATGACAAGCACCTGCAGAACATGGTGCAGCTGTCAGAAATGCTCGTAAAAGATGGTATCGTAGAGGATCTTTTAGCCGCTGAAACAAAAGAAGATCTTCTTGATATAGACAAAAAATATTCAGACTAACACGTAAAGGGGGAAACAAATGAATATTTTAATGACGATTTGGGAGTATTTTGCGAATAACTTCCTCAAAACTCCTGCGTACTTCATCGGTCTTTTGACCGTCATCGGCTATATCCTTCTGAAGAAGGAATGGTACGAAGTATTCTCAGGCTTTATCAAGGCGACCGTAGGTTACAAAGTCCTGACAGTCGGTTCCGGCGGCTTATCCAGCACGTTCAAACCCATCATCACCGCTCTTTCCAACAAGTTCGGTATCGATGCAATGATCCTGGATACCTATGTCGGCCAGGTTGCTGCACAGGGTGCGATTGAAACATGCGGAAGATCCTTCGGCCAGGTCATGATCCTGCTGCTGATCGCCTTCATCTTCAACATCGTGCTTGTCAGATTACAGAAGTTCACGAAGTTAAGAGCTGTCTTCACAACGGGTCACGTTCAGACGCAGCAGGCAACTTTCGCATTCTGGATCTTCTTAACCTGCTTCCCGCAGTTAGGCGACACTCCGATGCTGTTCCTCATGGCTGTTCTGCTTGGCTTATACTGGGCTGTCGGTTCCAACCTGACTGTTGAAACCGCTCAGAGACTGACGGATGGCGCAGGCTTCTCCGTTGCTCACCAGCAGATGTTCGGTATCGCGATCTATGAATGGATCGGCGGCAAGCTCTTCGGCGGCAAGACCGGACATGGCAAATCCTTCGAAGAATATGAACTGCCGGGCTGGCTGTCCATGTTCAGTGAGAACACCGTTTCTACTTCCATCCTGATGCTGCTGTTCATCGGCACCATCATGGTCATCACAGGCAAAGAAGCATTATCCGCCGCAGGCGTCGCTATCCCCAACGGCAGCTTCCTGTTCTGTGTCCTCGACAACGCGCTGGCATTTGCCGTCTACATGGCAATCCTGCAGCTCGGTGTCCGTATCTTCGTCGGTGAGCTGACGAACTCCTTCCAGGGTATCTCCAACAAGCTCTTACCGGGTGCTGTTCCGGGCTTAGACTGTGCCGCATCTTACGGTTTCGGTTCTCCGAACGCCGTCACCTTCGGCTTCATCTTCGGTGCTATCGGTCAGTTCCTGGCAATCGGTATCCTGATCCTCACGAAGTCTCCTGTCATCGCTCTGGCCGGATTCGTTCCTGTCTTCTTCGATAACGCGACGATCTCCGTCTTCGTTAACGCAAAAGCAGGCGCCAAGGCTGCGATGCTGGCGGCATTCATCAACGGTCTTCTGCAGGTATTCTGCTCCGTCTTCGCTGCACAGTTCTTCTCACTTGATGGTGTCACCGTCTTAACGCAGACCGTCAATGCCAAGGGCTGGATGGCAATGTTCGACTGGTGCGTCATTTGGCCGATCTTCGGTGTCATCATGCACTATCTGAAGTATGTCGGCGTTGCGATCATCGTTGCGATCCTCGTTGCGATTCCGCAGCTGCAGTACAAGAGAGATCCGGAAGGCTACTTCCTGTGCGTCTCTGACTACGAGGCTTACAAAGAGCACGTAGAAGAAATGAACAAGAAGAAATAGTATTGTTAAGCTATAAATAGTATTATTAGTATATAAGTAGCTAGCTTTAGAAAAGAGGTAAAGAATTATGATTAAAGTATTAATTTGCTGTGCAAGCGGCTCCGGCACGAGCATGATGATGAAGCTTACGGCTGAAAAAGCCTGCAAGGAACTGGGCATCGATGCAAAGGTTTCGCATGCACCTGTTTCCGAAGCCAAGTCAAGTGCGAGAAACTTTGATATTGTCATTACTTCTCCGGCTTTCGTCAAGACTTTTGATTCCGTCAAGGATCATGTCAAGATCGCTGCGGTAAAGAATCCGCTGTCTCAACAGGAATTCGTCAAGGCATTCCAGGAAAGCGGTCTTGTAGAGTAAGTGAAAACCGAAAAAAGGGGCTGTGATCAGCCCCTTTTCTTAATCAGGGAGACTATTTATGAGATTTGAAAAAACACATCTGGACGACATCGTAAGATGCTACTGCACGAGCCACATCGTCATCGATGGAAAGCTCTATGCGTTCTTCGCTTCGGAGAATCCGAACAGCGAATGCTACTCCTACACCGGCGAACACTTTGAAAACAAGGAAGTCGTCTGGGAAGGCGACCGCGGCGGATGCATGTCGATCATTCCTTTCAAGGAAAGAAACGGCGAATTCCTCGCAGTCAATGAATTCTATCTGAAGATATCGCCATCTGCTTCCAAACTCGTCTGGGGCAAGAAGGCGGATGAAGGCTGGAAAGTAAAAGATGTATTTAACTTACCTTATCTGCATCGTTTCGATATATACAACGTAGACGGCAAGGACTATGTCATTTGCGCGACGATCGCCAGAGACAAGGCGTTCAAGGACGACTGGTCAAGGCCCGGCCAGATCTATGTGGGAGAAGTTCCTGCCGACCTCGAAAACGAGAACATCGTCTTAAGGCAGATCGGCGACGGCTACTACCGCAACCACGGTTATTCCCGCGGCACATACGAGGGAAGAGACTGCGGCTATTTCGGTTCCGATTATGGTATCGTCAGAGTTACGCCGCCGCATGACGGCGAAGACTGGAAGGTCGAAAAGATCCTTGAAGGAAACATCTCGGAAGTTGCGATCGCCGACATTGACAACGACGGCAATGAAGAGATCATGACGATCGAACCGTTCCACGGCAACACCATCCACGTATACAAACTTAAGGACGGAAAATACGAAGTCGATTACACCTATCCGAACGAGATCGATTTCGCCCACGCCCTGGTCGGCACAACGCTGACCGGCAAGCCCTGCTTTGTCGCCGGCATCCGCAGAATCAACTGCGAAGCATTCGTTCTGACTTATGAAGACGGCGAATACAAGGTATCGACCGTCGAGACCGGCATCGGTCCGGCAAACCTCGACGTCGTTCACCATGACGGCAGAGAATTCATCTTCGCTGCAAACCACACGAAGAACGAAGCTGCAATATACGAAGTTCTGGAGGACTGAACATGTTAGAGGAACTGAAAAAGACAGTACTGGAAGCCAACCTTGAACTGCCCAAGCACGGGCTGGTCATCTTCACCTGGGGCAACGTCTCGGCGATCGACCGCGAAAAGGGCCTCGTCGTCATCAAACCTTCGGGCGTCGACTATGACAACATGACCGCTGACGACATGGTCGTCACCGATCTGGAAGGCAATGTCGTCGATGGCAAGCTCAAACCGTCCAGCGACCTGATGACCCATCTGGAATTCTACAAGAACTTCCCGAACATCGGCGGTGCCGTCCACACGCATTCCGTCAATGCGGTCGCCTGGGCACAGGCCGGCAAGGACATCCCCGCTCTTGGCACGACCCACGGCGATTACTTCTACGGTCCGATTCCGTGCACGAGATACATGACGCCGGAAGAGATCAAGAGCGAGTACGAACTGAATACCGGCAAGGTCATCATCGAGACTTTCAGAGAGAGAAAGATCGATCCCGATCAGATGCCGGCCGTTCTGGTCCACTCCCACGGTCCTTTCACCTGGGGCAAGGACGCCTTCGATGCAGTGCACAACTGCGTCGTACTCGAGACACTGGCGGAAATGGCGCTTAAGACCTTCACGGTCAATCCGGAAACGCCGGATATGCAGCAGGAACTGCTGGACAAGCACTTCTTGAGAAAGCACGGCCCGGGAGCCTACTATGGCCAGGGCTAGAAAATACCTTCTGGGCATGTACGAAAAGTCCATGCCCATGACCCTCAGCTGGGAAGAGAAACTGAACGCCTGCAGGGCGGCGGGTTTCGACTGGGTGGAGATCTCGATCGACGAGACCGACGAGAAGATCGCCAGACTCGACGACCGCGCACAGATCGAAGAGATCAAGGCGGCCATCCGCAAGACCGGCGTTCCGATCTATACGATGTGCTTCTCCGCACAGAGAAAGTACTCGCTGGGATCGCTCGGCAAGGAAAAGCACGACAGAGCCATGTACATCATGGAGAAGGCTGTCGACTTTGCTGCCGAGGTCGGCATCCGCATCATTCAGCTGGCGGGATACGACTGCTACTATGAGGAAGCCAACGAAGAGACCAGAGAGGAATTCATCAGAAACCTGAAGATCGCCTGCACGATCGCCGCGAGAAAAGGCGTCATGATGGGCTTTGAGACGATGATGGACCGCGAGTTCATCAGCACCGTCGAAAAGGGCATGGAGTTCGTCAACATCTGCCAGAGTCCGTATCTGGGCGTCTATCCCGACATCGGCAACCTGACAGCCGCCAGACTCGACTTCGGCTACGAGAAGAGCGTCAATGACGACCTGTTGACAGGCAGGGGCCACATCGTGGCAGCGCACCTCAAGGAGACCATACAGAAAAAAGACCGCTCCATTCCATGGGGTACCGGCCTGACCGACTATGTCAGCAACATCCGCGTCCTGAAGGACATGGGTGTCAGGATGTTCAACGGTGAATTCTGGTGCGACTATCCCGACCGCTGGGAAGAGAACCTGAAGTATTCCTGCGACTTCCTGCGCGACAAGCTGGATCAGGTATTTGATGATTAAGCTCATCGCCTGCGATCTTGACGGTACGGCTCTCGACTCCGCCAAGAGGGTGGACAGCCAGCTGAAGGAAGTCAAAGAGAAGCTGAAAGAAAGAGGGGTACATCTCATCTTCGTATCCGGAAGAAGCGAGGAACTGCTTTATCAGTTCGTCGACGAATTCGAACTGGAAGACCCCTATATCACCAACAACGGCGGCAACATCTACTGCCGGCACAGGTGCCTGCACAACGACTGCCTTCCGCAGGCGTACAACAACGTGCTGGTGCGGCTTCCGTTGAAATACGACGTGCCGTTTCGCCTCTTCGCCATTGAAGAGTTCTATGGCTATAAGAATTCCGACTTCTTCACTTCCCGGCTGAGCCAGCTGAAGAAATTCGGCCTGAAAGAATATGATCCGTCACTCGATCTCAGCGATCTGCACATCTACAAGATCACCTGCGACTTCACCGGAAAGGAAGAGATCATCGATCCCTTCCGTGAAGAAGTGAAAAAGAGCTGTCCGGATCTGAATTTCTTGAAAGCGGAAAAGTCCATCTACTGCATCAATTCGCTGACCGCCAGCAAGGGCAACGCCCTGAAGAAGGTCTGCGAGATCATGGGCATTTCACCGGAAGAGACGATGGCGTTCGGCGACAGCGATACCGACCTGCCGATGCTGATGGAGGCCGGGATCTCGGTGGCGATGGCCAACGGAGAAGAAGAAGTCAGAGAAAAGTGCGATTATGTCTGCGGCGACAACGATCACAACGGCGTATCCGCCTTTCTGAATGAGTATTTTAATTTATAATGAAGATGGAGGTCATTCTATTATGGATGTTAACAATCTGAAAAACCATGCACTGAATATCCGCAGAAATATCGTGCAGATGGTCTATGATGCGCAATCGGGACACCCGGGAGGATCCCTGGGCTGTGCCGATATCCTGACGTATCTCTATTTTGAAGAGATGAATGTCAACAGGGACAACGTGGCAACGACAGACAGAGACCGCTTCGTCCTGTCCAAGGGTCACTGCTCGCCCGCTCTCTATGCTGTCCTGCATGAAGCAGGCCTGCTGGATGAAGATCTCAAGACGTTCCGTCAGATCAATTCCAAACTGCAGGGTCACCCCAACATGAACTATGTCGCCGGTGTTGATATGTCGACAGGTTCTCTGGGTCAGGGCATCTCCTGCGCGGTCGGTATGGCGATCGCCAACAAGATCGACGGCAATGACAACAGAGTCTACGCTCTGGTCGGTGACGGCGAATCCGAAGAGGGTCTGGTCTGGGAAGCGCTGATGGCTGCAGCTCACTACAAGCTCGACAACCTCTGCGTGATCTTCGACCTCAACCACCTGCAGATCGACGGCAATGTCGAAGACGTCGTCGGACCTCTTCCTTTGAAGGAAAAGGCTGAAGCGTTCAACGCCGCAGTCACCGAGTGCGACGGTCATGATTTCGCATCGCTGGCTGAAGCTTTCGCATTCGCAAGAGCGACCAAGGGCAAGCCGACGGTCATCGTCGCCAACACCGTCAAGGGCAAGGGCGTTTCTTACATGGAAAACAACTACGCATGGCACGGTTCCGCTCCGAAGGAAGAGGAATACAAGGTTGCTATGGAAGACTTGAAGGAGGTCAGATAAGATGGCACAAGAGACCAGAAATGCATATGGCGAGAAATTAGCCGAACTGATTCAGAAAGATAAGAATATCGTCGTCCTCGATGCCGACCTGACCAAATCCACCAAGACGATCGAAGCGAAGAAGGCATGTCCGGAAAGACACTTCAACGCCGGTATCGCCGAATGCAACATGATGGGCATGGCTGCCGGTCTGGCCGCTTCCGGCAAGACCGTATTCGCTTCCAGCTTCGCGATCTTTGCGACGGGCAGAGCCTTCGAGATCATCAGAAACTCGATCTGCTATCCGCACCTCAACGTCAAGGTCTGCGCGACCCACGCCGGACTTTCCGTCGGTGAAGACGGCGCGTCCCACCAGTCGATCGAAGATGTCGCTATCATGAGAGCCGTACCAAACATGCAGGTATTTGTGCCGTGCGATCAGTACGAGACCAAGGCGGTCATCGAACATGTCGCCAGCGTTCAGGGTCCCTGCTATGTCAGACTGGGCAGAGGCAAGGTTGAAGACGTCTACAATGAGAACACCGTCTTTGATTTCTCCAAGGCCGATGTCCTGAGAAAAGGCAACGGCGATGTCGTGCTGTTCGCGATGGGTCTGATGGTTCAGGAAGCCCTGAAGGCAGCCGACGAACTCGATGCGACTGTCGTCAACGTCTCCTCGATCAAGCCGATCGACGAGGCCGGCATCCTTGAGCTCCTGAAGAGCCACAAGAGAGCCTACGCTCTGGAAGAGCATTCCGTCATCGGCGGCCTGTTCTCCGCAATTGCCGAGATCAAAGCCAAGAGCGATGTTACGACCCCGGTCACTCCGATCGGCGTCAACGATACGTTCGGCGAATCCGGCAAGGCAAAAGACGTCCTCGAGAAGTACGGTTTGACTGCCGCTCACATCAAGGAAGTCGTCTTAGGTTAAGCATCAATCTCATAAATAAAAACGTCCGAGTGAAGCGGGCGTTTTTTATGCCTTCAATAACAACGATAAAAAAGGCGTCCTGTGGCGCCTTTTGTTTAATGTTCGGTTTTCAGAGAATCCTCGTAGGTCTGAAGGATGAGGCCGTCGTTGATATAGGCATTCAGGTATTTCGGCTTGAGCGCCTTCTCATAGTCGTCGACCAGAGGCTTGTACTCCGGGATCGACTGCAGGATGACGTTGGGTATGATGAGACACTCATCTTCCTTGCCTTCCACATAGGTGACGTAGACATATCCCTTGGGGATCGATGTCTGGTGCAGAGAGAACTTCTCGATGATGGATGCATCGTGCTTCTTCATGTCGTTGTCATAGACTTCGGCGTCGAGTTTCCAGTAGACGTGGTTCTTGAGTCTGGCATCGCGGCCGAAGCGGACGAAGCTTCCGTCTTTGATCTTCGCCAGGGCGACATCGCCGTTGGCGACGCGCTTCAGGATCAGCTTGCGGTCGGCGTTGAGATCATAGTACGCATAAAGCGAGGTCATGACAAACATCGCCAATACGAAACACAGAATGACGGGAAGGGCATTGTTCTGCCATTTTTCCCGGTTGGCGAGCAGCAGGACGATGCATGACAATTCACAGATTACGACCAGAGTCAGCAGCAATGTTGACCTCTTATATAATTTCAGTTGCATGAGCAGATACCTCTCAACTATGATTCTAACACCGATGTTAATTGTGTGACAATTATGTGAAATCTGTTGAAATCAGTTGTATATTGCTCTACAATCAAAATGTAAGGAGGTTCATAAATTATATGAGCAATTTAATGTTAGGTATAATTCTGGGTCTTTGGTCCGGTGTGGCTATGGTCCTGGATTTATCCGGTTTAGGTGTTCGTACTCCTATCATTACAGGTCTCTTAGCTGGTTTATGCACCGGTAACGTTGCAATGGGTTTGCAGGTCGGTTCCGTCATGCTGATCAACAGCTTGGGATTCTA
>JAEEGL013452200.1_pt1 | contig 19299 bp, 16 predicted proteins | sample 9134231 | NCBI WGS metagenome assembly JAEEGL01 (sample SAMN16246548, study PRJNA631951) | gut metagenome | biome: gut microbiome; feature: rumen; material: fiber-attached | host: Bos | place: Iran: Karaj | collected 2018-10
ATACTGGAGTTCTACGTTACGAGGGTGTTCCCATCGTATGTTTACCTCATAAGTTAGTTATAAGGTTTGCGAATAAGGAGAATAGCTGATATGAAAGCAGGAAAACTTACAAGATTGGCTTTACTTACAGCTTTGGCTCTTATAATATTTATAGTTGAGCTGCATTTCCCTAATTTGATACCTCTTCCCGGAGTAAAGCTTGGACTTGCTAATATAATTACTGTCTATGCCGTATACAAGTATAGCCCTAAGGAGGTAGCTCTCATTGTTGTAGCGAGACTGATTCTAGGTGCACTTTTTGCCGGAAATTTTTCTGCTTTGATGTACAGCGGCGCAGGCGCTACACTTTGCCTTGCAGGTATGCTACTTTTTAAAAAGGTGATCCCATACAGGTATATATGGCTCAGTAGTATTGTGGGAGCTATTCTTCACAATACTGGACAGATAATAGTTGCGGTTCTGATTATTGGTCCGTTTGTTGTAGTTTCCTATTATCCTATACTTATTATATCAGGCTGTATTGCTGGAGCCTTTACGGGTATATGTGCTCAGTTATTGCTAAAGCGCGACATGCCCGAACGCTGTTCATAAGTAAAGAGGTGATAATATGAATCCGATGAATGTTTTTAAGCTCAAGGGACTTCTTGATAGATTTAAGGTTAATCATCCGAAGGTTCCTCTGTTTTTCAAGGCGGCTGCCGGAACAGTACAGGAGGGGAGTATTATTGAAATAAAAATAGTATCCCCAGAAAACAAGTCTATTATAACAAATTTCAAGATTAATAACGAGGATATTGCTCTTGTAAATGAGCTTAAGGATTTAATGTGATAATTTATATCTGTAAATATAAAACGGAGAACAGTTTTTGTCCTCCGTTTTTTTATTGGCTTCCGAATCCTCTCAGCTCGACAGGGGATTCAGAAAGCTTAGCTATGATTAGAAAAAAAGAACCTCCCATGCTATAATAGTTATGGCCTGCCAACCAAACTGAAATAGCAAAGGAGGTATCGTCATGACAAGAGACGATATAAGTAGTTTAGCACATTACAAATGGAATTGAAAGTACCATGTTGTGTTTGCACTAAAATACAGAAGAATGGTAATCTATAATCAGATCAAAGTAGATATAGGACGAATATTAAGAAAACTATGCAACCAGAAAGACGTGGAAATAATCGAAGCAGAGGCATGTCCGGATCATATCCACATGCTGATAGCGATACAGCCAAAGTATAGTGTAGCGCACATAATGGGATATCTGAAAGGGAAAAGTTCTTTGATGATGTTCAATTGTCATGCAAATTTAAATAAAAATATGAAAACCGACATTTTGAGTGTAGAGGATACTATGTGGACACAGTAGGAAAAATGCTAAATAGATAGAAGAATATATCAGAGATCAATTGCAGGGAGACATTGCAAATGATCAGTTAAGTTTCTTTGAAACATAAGATTCATTCACAGGTGAAAAGTATAAAAAGAAATAAAAACCCCTTAAGGGGGAGCTGAGAATGAAATGCAGTTGGAAGATCTTTCTCAGCCCTCTTAAGGGGACAGTGTCAGTATCAAACCCTTATAGGGCTTTTTCAAACCACCCGTTTAACGGTTGGTTTAGATTATTACTTAGCAGGCATTGTGCCTTTTTTCAGTAAATAAAGCTGGATTGTTAGTGCGTCATTTGTTGTAACGCCCTCGGTTGAATCACAGTCAGCGTTAGCCTGACCCTGCTTTGTGATGCAGTTTGTGCTTGTTCCATTTAAACCAAACTTATTCGGATTTGCAAGTGACTGCATTATAAGTACAGCATCAGCCATATCGATTGTTCCATCACAGTTTGCGTCACCGTAAACAACTTTACTAGCACCTGAATCAGCTGCACCGTTGCCAGATTTATTGGATGTAGTAGTTGTTGTTGAAGGCTTGGTTGTAGTAGTTGTTCCAGAAGGCTTAGTTGTAGTAGTTTCTGTATCCTTGTCCTTATCAACAACATATTCACTGCCGCCTGCTGTTGTTCCGTCAGGCTCTGTACCCCAGATGAGTTTATCGCCTGCATAGAGTGTAACCTTATCAGTGATAGCAGCGGCTGAGTTGTCGTCCTCAAAGCTTATAAGATCAGCATAACTGTAGTCGTTTGAAGAATCCCATTCAGGATATTCGTTTGTTTCAGGATCCATCTTTGTTGTAAGAGCGAATTGATATACACGGCTTCCGTAGAACTTACAGTCCTTCCATGTTACATCAACATAATATGTTCCGTCATCATCATACTTTACAGGATCTGAGAGTTCAGCGTGTGATTTGTTATTGGTATAACCTGCTTCCTGATCGTAGTCAATACGTGGAACGAGGTAATCTACATCATATCCTGCATCAAGAAGTTCCTTTATGTTGAAGAAGTATCTTGCTTTTACGTCGCACTCAAATCTCGGAGGATTGATTGTTCTGTTGTGAAGAACAAGCTTAAGCTGGATACCGTCAGCCTTTTCCTGAGCCTTACCGCCTGATACAAAGTAACCAACAGGGAGTGGATCGCCATTTTCATCTACCTGATCGTAGCCGATAGCGTTTGAAGACATATCGAAATCTTCGATTATGTAGTTCTCATCTTCATATTCCTTGCCTTTTGCACCATAGTATTGATAAAGACCTGCAAGGTCACCGCAGAAGCCAGCGTTATAGTCGTCTGTAACTTCGTTGTAGATGTAGTCCTTTGTTTCGTCAACGTGATTGTCGTCAAGGTCAGGACCACCAACAAGAGCACCCCAGAGGGTATGTACCTGAATTATAGGATCATCCATGCTCTGAGTAGCTGAGCAGTGTGATGAACGGTGATGTGGATGAGAAGCAAAGTTGTATTCATAACCAACTTCATAAGCATAGCCCATCGGATTGTCTCCAAGGATGTATTCCATCTGAGCCTTTGCCCATGGAAGGAATGTTTCATCACCAGTAGTCTTTGCATATACGCAAGCGCATAGACCAGCAGCTGTGTTGTAACGAGCTGAACCATAGCCTGAAACAACTGCCCATCCGTTAGGAGACTTAGCTATGAAGTCACCGCTTGTTTCGCTGTCAGGCAGATCAGGAATCTGATCGCATGTCATCGGCATGTTCCAGAGATAATCGTCTCTGCCGAAATACTTATGACTATGAACCGGCTCGTAACCCCAATTAGAGCAATCAGTTGTCTTAGAACAGCCTGACCAGAACTCGAGGTTATATCTGAAGATATACCAGTCACGTGCTAAGTTTGTTACAGGAGCGAGCTTTGCAAAAACGCCACCCCATACTGTATCCCAGCAATGAACCCAAATGTTCTGCCAACAGTTACCTGTATCAGTAATGATACGCTTCATATAGCCTGTGTAAGCGTAAGAAGGCTGCTGACCAGTTTGAGCTTGTTCATCGTATGAACCACTGTCAGAAATTGGCTTTGTAGTATCAACTGCGATAATATCATCTATATAATCATAGTTTTCGGTACAGTAGTAGAGCCATACAGCAGCCCATGAAAGTTCATCGTAGTCATAACTTGATGTATAGAAGCCGCCATCGTAACCGAGGCTTGAGTTGCTTGGTACCATACCGGGCTCCCATTCCTCAATGTGAGTTTCTACGGCAAAGTCGTAAAGAGCCTTAGCGTACTTAAGGCACTCCTCGGCATACTCAGGTTCAGTATCCTTGAAGTTGAGATAGTTTATAGCAAGTGAAGCAGCTGCACCCGCACACTGATCCGATGCAGGCATTTCTGTTGTAGCAAAGTAAGCAGGACGCTTAACTGCGCATGATGAAGAAGCTACCATTGTGTTGTCTTGCTGAAGCTCTGGAGGACACCAGTAGTTGTGATCGTTATTACCCTCTCCGACCTGGTAGCAATAGGCAATTACTTTGTCGTCATCATCCAGGAAAGTTGCTTTCATGAAGTAGTCGTTGATCCAGTGGAGCTCGTCCTCAACGTGCTGCTGAAGTCCGAGATCTACGTATGAATCACGGAACTCATAATAACCCCAACCTACCGTAGAAGCAGAGTAGCTTCCAGGGAGACCGAACTTAACGTGGTCACCTGCGTCGTGCCAGCCGCCAGTGAGGTCAAGAGTGCCATTTCCGTCGGGATCAAGGTATTTCTTGTTCTTCTCAATGAATGAAGAACTCATATTCACGCCAACATAGAGGTCAGGATCGTCGTCACCAAGATTTGGGTTTGCTTTACCACTGTCACCCTGTCCGAGACCCTGATCTTCCTTTAGCTGATCGTCAGTCTTACCCTTGCCGACAGTAGGCATAGGACTCATAGGCTGGAGAGGAATCTCACCATCTATAACGTGACAGTTTGAACGCCATGAGTAGTAGCCATCGCCTTCAACCTCATCACCACACTTGTTTGCGTCGTAGAAGCACAGCGCAAGCTGCAGAGCCTCTGCAAAGTTGTGGTAATTGTTTGTCTTGCCCTCAGTGATAACCGCGGCGTTTGCGCTTGACATGATACTGCACGACATGAGCGTTGCAGCAGCAGACAAGCAGGCTAATGATTTTTTAAGTATCTTCGCCTTGTCCATTTGAATCTTCCTTTCAAGTGTAATTTTTTTGGACTACATCCTGTCTGGACAGAGTCCTTTTTCACGTTTTATTTGAGCAGATTCTTCCCCTTAAGTCTGTCAAAAACTATATTGTATCCATCATTTCCGTCCTTGAGAGAGCGGTTTACTCTGCTTATAGTAGCAGTGCTCGCACCTGTTTCGGTAACAATACTGTTATATACTCTGTGCTCGTCGAGAAGTCTTGCAACATGAAGTCTCTGAGCAAAAGACTTAAGCTCAATACTTGTGCAGAGATCATCGAAGAACTTATAACAGTCGTCAACTGATTCGAGTGTGAGGATAGCTTCAAAAAGCAGATCCATGCTTTCAGATTTTATTTTATCTATCATATTAATACTCCAATCTGCCAAAAGGCATAACTTAAAAATTTCTTACTTTACATTTTAACACATTATTCCGTAAAAGTAAAGTCTTAATTTACCTTAAAAGAATTTACTTAGGTATAAATTGTTATATAATAAGAAGTAAATTACACCTTTGTGTATATCATATCACATTCTTAACAAAAAGTAAAGACTTATTTTTCATTTTTAAAAATTTTGGCGTTACGTACCAAATTATAATATCTTTTCGTGTATTTCACCAATAATTCATGTTAATTAACTGTTAAAACGTATATTTCGCGTAAACATTTAATCAGACTGATATTAATATGATAAATTCATTTTATCTCTGTAATACAGGGGTTGAATTTTGGTTTATTTTATAGTATAATATTTTAGAACACTTTTGTTCACGAGGATATGAAATCAGAAGAAATGCGGTGATTTTATGGAACAAACCATTAAAAGTGATAAAAATATAGAGGAGTCAAATATTCTTTATACAGTTGCCATGAGAGGTCTTGTTGCATTCCCGAAAATGGTAATGCATTTTGACGTTTCACGTAGTAAATCTATGGCTGCTGTTGAGCGTTCTTTGAAAGAGGGCGGTAAGCTCTTCCTTGTAACTCAGCATGAAGCTTACATTGACAACCCTAAGGCTTCTGATTTGTACAAGGTAGGCGTTGTCGCTGAGATAAAACAGGTTCTAAAGTTACCTGATAATGTAATGAAAGTACTTGTTGAAGGTATTTATAAAGCTAACCTAGTAAGACTTATCGACGACGGTGAGGTTCTTAAGGCTGAAGTAAAGCGAACCCCAACTTATTCAAGAGCAAAGTTCGACGAAGTTGAATCTGAGGCGCTCATGCGCTCAATCAAGGATGTTTTCGAGAGATATGCTTCTTTTTTTCCAAAAATGCCTAAGGAACTGCTCAATTCTATTATGACTCAGGATTCACCTTTGAAGCTTTTTGAGACAGTAACATTCAACTGTAATCTAAATTATCGTGACAAACAAACTCTCCTCGAGGAGACTAATATTATCAACAAGCTTTCCGTGTTATTTGCCTGCCTTACATCAGAGGTAGAGATTCTTGAGCTTGAAAACCTTATCAATGAACAGACAAAAAACAGTATAGACAAAGGACAGAAAGAGTTCTATCTCCGTGAGCAGCTGAGAGTTATCCAGGAGCAGCTCGGCGAGGACGAAGGCGAAGAAGCTTTCGGTTATATAAATGATATAATGGATCTTAAATTAGACGAAAAGAGCAAGGAAAAGCTTCTTAAAGAAGCTGATAAGCTTACAAAGTTACCGCCTGCGTCACAGGAAGCTTTTGTTATCAAGAATTACCTTGATACAGTTCTTGATCTTCCTTGGGGAAAGTATACTAAGGTAAAGCTTTCTATGGACAAGGCAGAAGCTGTTCTTGAAAAAGACCACTATGGATTAAAAAAAGTCAAAGAGCGCATCCTTGAGTTTCTTGCTGTACATATGCTTAATCCTGAGATAAAGGGGCAGATAATATGTCTCGCTGGCCCTCCTGGCATAGGAAAGACATCTATAGCTAAGTCTATCGCAAAGGCAATGGGCAGAAAATATGCTAGAGTTTCTCTTGGCGGTGTTCGTGATGAAGCTGACATAAGAGGACACAGAAAGACGTATGTCGGTGCTATGCCAGGACGCGTTATCACTGCTATTACGCAGGCCGGTTCTGCTAATCCGTTAATACTTTTTGATGAGATTGACAAGTTATGCAGTGATATAAAGGGAGATCCCTCTTCTGCTATGCTTGAAGTACTTGATTCTGAGCAGAATTATGCGTTTAGAGATCATTTTATAGAAGTTCCTTTTGATCTGAGCAAGGCAGTTTTTATAACTACTGCTAATAATGTTAGCGCTATTCCTGCTCCTCTGCTTGACAGAATGGAAGTTATTGAGCTTCCAAGTTATACCGCTGAAGAAAAGTTCCATATAGCAAAGGAACATCTTATTCCCAAACAGTTAAAAGAGCATGGCCTTAAGGGAACTCAATTAAAAATATCAGATGACGCTATTAACGAACTAATACAGTATTACACAAAAGAAGCTGGCGTGCGTTCACTTGAAAGATGCATTGCATCGCTTTGCAGAAAGACTGCGAAGAAGATAGCAGCCAATAAGATAAAGAAAGCTACTATAAAAGCAAAAGACCTCAATGAACTTCTTGGAATTAGGAAGTATATAGGTGACCTTTCTTCCAAAAAAGATCAGGTCGGTGTTGTAAATGGTCTTGCATGGACTTCCGTAGGTGGAGTTCTCATGCCCATTGAAGTGCTGATAATGAATGGTACTGGTAAGATAGAGGTAACAGGCTCACTGGGCGATGTTATGAAGGAAAGCTCGAAGATTGCTGTCAGCTTTGTAAGAAGTATTGCAGACGAATTCAAAATTTCTCCTGATTTTTATAAGGATAAAGACATTCACATTCACGCTCCCGAGGGCGCTGTTCCGAAGGACGGTCCTTCTGCAGGAGTTACTATGACTACGGCGCTTTTATCTGCACTGTCTGGTATAAAGGTTCGGTCTGATGTTGCTATGACGGGAGAAATAACCCTTCACGGAAAGGTACTACCTATAGGTGGACTTCGTGAAAAAACAATGGCTGCTTACAAGGCGGGTATAAAGAGAGTGATAATCCCTATTGAGAACAAGCCAGATCTTGAAGAAGTTGATCAGGTTGTGAAGGATGCTATTGAATTTGTTTTTGCGTCTGAACTTAAAGATGTTTTTGATGCGGCACTTATCAAGTAATCAAGGAGGAAGTCTACGTGAAGCTTAATTACAATAAAGCAGAATTTACAGCTGCATACGGCAAGTTTTCGCAGATACCTTCCTCTGACAGAATAGAGATAGCTTTTGCGGGGCATTCCAATGTAGGGAAATCCACTTTGATAAATAAGCTTTTTAACCGGAAAAATTTGGCAAGGGTGAGTTCCGTTCCCGGAAAAACCGCAACTATAAACTTTTACGGCCTTGACAATTTATACTTTGTCGATCTTCCAGGTTATGGCTACGCAAAGGTTGCAAAGTCTGAAAAGGAACGTTGGGCTGGACTTATTGAGGGCTATCTTAGCTCTGACAGAGATATACGATTGGTTTTTATGCTCATAGATATGCGTCATGCTCCTACAAACGACGATATCCATATGATAAATTTCCTTATTGATGCAGAAATGCCTTTCGTTTTAGTGCTCACAAAAGCTGACAAGCTAAAAAAGACTGAGCGTGAGAAGCGAATGGAAGCTTTTAAAAGTGAGATACCATGTTTTGAGGATATTCATTCAATTCCGTTTTCATCGCAAACCTTTGAGGGAGTTGAAGAACTCAGACAGATAGTAGAAGATATTGCTGACGACAATGACGTCGTTGCATAATAAAACAAACCTGAAAGGATGTTAAAAATGTTTGTATCCGAAAATTTGAGCGTTAATTCCGTAGGGCATCTCACCATCGGTGGAGTTGACACAGTGGAGCTTGCTAAAGAATATGGAACTCCATTATATGTTATGGATGAACAGGTGGTCAGAAAAAACCTTAAACGATTCCATGACAGTATGAATAAATACTACGATGGTAAGGGCGAAGTTCATTACGCGAGCAAGGCCTTTTCTTGCATGGAAATGTGTAGAATAGTCGCAAGCGAAGGAGATGGGCTAGACGTTGTATCTATTGGTGAGCTTTACACAGCTGTAAAGGCAGGTTTTCCAATGGATAAGGTAGGATTCCATGGGAACAACAAGACAGATGAAGAACTAGAATACGCTGTCAAAGTTGGTGTTGGACATATTATTGTCGACAATATAAGTGAGCTTCACAGACTCGAAAAAATAGCTGAGAAAAGTAATTCTCAGACAAAGATTATGTTCCGAATCAAGCCAGGTATTGACGCTCATACTCATGATTTTGTAAAAACAGGACAGATTGATAGTAAATTCGGTTTTGCTCTTGAAACAGGAGAAGCCTATGAGGCTGTAAAAGAGGCAGTAAATTGCAAAAATGTAAAGCTTGTTGGACTTCATTGCCATATTGGTTCGCAGATATTTGATATTGCACCTTTTGAAGAAGCTGCAAAGGTTATGCTTGGATTTATCGCTGAAATAAAGAACAAACTTGGCTATACCATAGAGGGCCTCAACCTTGGTGGCGGTTTCGGTATTAAGTATGTCGATGAGAATGATCCGAAACCATTTGAGCTTTATCTCGAAAAAGTTTCGGAAATCGTAAAATCTGAATGCAAGGCTCTCGGAATTGAACTGCCGAAAATGTTTATCGAGCCAGGACGTTCAATCGCAGGACCTGCTGGAATAACTCTATATACTGTTGGCGCTCGCAAAGAAATACCCAACATTAGGACTTATGTATCTGTTGACGGTGGTATGGCTGATAATCCTAGATATATCCTTTACGGTTCTGAATACGACGCGGTTGTTGCGAATAAAGCAGGCGAGGAAAGAACTGAAAAGGTTACCATAGCAGGAAGGTGTTGTGAAAGTGGCGATCTTATCGGCGAAAATATGCCACTTCAGCATGCTGAATCAGGCGATATTATTGCTGTTTGTGCAACAGGAGCATATAACTACTCTATGTCTTCGAATTATAACAGGCTTCAAAAGCCTGCCATTGTTTTCGTGAACAACGGAAAATCAAGGATTGCTGTCAAGAGAGAGACTCTAGATGATATTATCCGCAACGATATATAATAATTCAAGCGTGAAAGATGGATAAAACTTCTTTCACGCTTTTTTGTGATATTTTTTTCCCTGCCATGTATCGAGTTCTGCGAGTTTTTTGTCAATGCTACCGAGAACTGAGATCTTGTCTGCGCTCCACATGGGAGCAATTAGCTTTGATTTGTCACCGTCACCTGTGATTCTCTCTATTACAGTTTCAGGAGGGAGAATTTCAAGTTGATTTATGATAATGTCGATATATTCGCTTTTTTCGAGCAGATTAAACTTGTTCATTGAAAACATTTCAGCGAGAACCGTTCCTTTTATAACATGAAGCATTTGCAGCTTAACTGCTTCCGGATTAAGCCTAGCGATTTCTTCTGCTGTTTTAATCATCATTTCTGGAGTCTCAAAAGGAAGCCCATTTATAATATGAATACATGTACGGATATTACTGCGTTTAAGTTTGTAAAATCCATCACAGAATTCCTTATGAGTATAACATCGGTTTATTAACTTTATAGTGTTTTCGTGAATGCTTTGCATACCAAGTTCGATGGTAAGATCAGTTTTTGAGTTTAGTTCTTCAAGCAATCCGATTATTTCATCTGAAAGACAGTCAGCTCGTGTTCCAATTGATATTCCGCATACATTTGGAAAATTGAGTACGGTATAATACAATTCACGAAGTACTTCCAACGGAGCGTAGGTATTGGAATTTGCCTGAAAATATGCAATAAATCTGGCGCTTTCACCATGTTTGTTACATATCCTTTCTTTTTCCCTTGAAAGCTGTGAGGATAAATTATAACCACCGTGAGTAAAATAGCCACTTCCTCCGTCACAGAATATGCAACCGCCTGTACTTTTTGTTCCGTCTATATTCGGGCATGAAAAACCACAGTCAAGAACAGCTTTGAATATCTTTTTTCCAAAATGATATTTATTATAATAATTCAGTGTGTGATAGCGCTTATTGTCGTCTGAAAATTCAAATGGACTTTTATTCATAGTATCTCTCCTTGTGAAATTATGTTATCATATTCATTAATAATTGTCAATAATTAGTGTATCAAAAATAATTTCGCAATATGTGGTTTGTTTGTCTATTGACAATTTGCACAAATTGAGTTAGAATAAAAGAGTATAAAAAAGAGGTTAAAAGCTATGGATAAAAATATTGTACTTATCGGTATGCCAGGTGTTGGAAAAAGCACTGTGGGAGTGATTCTTGCAAAGCTCCTGGGTTATAGATTCATAGACACTGATATCGTTATTCAGGAGCATGAAAAAATGCTCTTGAAGGAGATTATTGAAACCAAAGGAATAGATGGTTTCATAGATGCTGAAAATTGCATCCTGAGCAGACTTAAAGCCGAAAAAGCAGTTATTGCCACTGGAGGCAGCGTTGTTTATGGTTGCGAAGCAATGAAATCTCTCTCAGAAAATGGTATTATCATTTATCTTAAACTTGATTATGGTAAACTGAGATACAGACTCGGGAATATCAGAAACAGAGGAGTCGTAATAAGAGAAGGACAGACTCTTAGAGGCCTTTATAAGGAACGTGTTCCTTTATACGAGAAATATTCCGATATTATCATTGACGAAAACGGTTGCAATGTTGAGAAAACAATAAATAAAATTATCAATGAACTTCATAATTATTTGTGAACAATACACAATCAGTGGCTGCTAAAAAGTTATTTTTGCACAATTTTATATTTTGCTTTAAAAATGGCTTTGACTTTTAGTAGATTGTGTGTTATAATGTACAATAGGATTAATATTATAAGTAATTATAAGACTTCCGCGCCCTCTGTGCAGCTATGCTGCTCTGGCTTTCGGATATCGGAAAGGAAATAAAATGTCTAAAATAATTGCTGTTACATCAGGAAAAGGCGGAACAGGTAAATCTACCGTCTGTGCAGGAATTGGTTACACTCTTGCAAAACAGGGACACAGAACGCTTATTATTGAGCTGGATTTCGGTTTGAGATGTCTTGATATTATTTTCGGTGTAGAAGAAAATATCAGATATGATCTCGGGGATGTTCTTAGCGGTAAGAAGACTGCTCTTGAAGCTGTTGCTCAGATACCTATGGCTTCAAATTTGAATATTCTGTGTGCTCCTAAAACACTTACTGCCGTAAGTGCTGAGCAGATCGTAGAGATATGTCGTTCTGTTAAGAAATATTTCGAGTATATTATAATTGATACTGGTGCTGGTATCAACTCACATGTATTCGATATTGTTGAACAGGCAAATCTTATCCTTGTGATTTCTACTCCTGATCCTGTTTGTATCAGAGATGCAAGTCTGATGTCCGATGAGTTCTATAACAGAGGAAATAAGAGCCAGCGTCTTATCATAAATAAAATTAGTAAGAAGATCATCGGTGCAGAGCTTATTTCTAACCTTGATGAAATTATTGATAAGGTTGGAGTTCAGCTTATTGGTGTAATTCCTGACGATTTCAAAATGACGGTAGCTACCGGAAAGGGAAATCCGATTCCTACTGACAGTGAAGCTCTCAAGGCATTTGATGCTATATCTAAACGTCTCGGTGGAGAGTTCGTTCCACTTACAGTTAAAACAGTTTAAAACATGAATTATATTCCGCTTTGCGGGGAAAGGGTATAAAAATGAAAATCGCGATTATTGCACATGATGCAAAAAAAGAACTTATGGTACAGTTCTGTAGCGCTTACTGTGGAATTCTTTCTAAGCATACTCTCATTGCTACAAATACAACAGGTAAGCAGGTTAGTGAAGCTACTGGACTTCCGATTAAGAGATATTTAAGTGGTCAGGGAGGAGCTGAGCAGATACTCGCACTGCTTTCTTGCAATGAAGTAGATGTACTTCTCTTCTTCCGCGATCCTATAAATCCCAAGGCAGCAGATGTACACGGTATGAACCTTCTTAGACTCTGTGATGTTCATAACGTTCCTGTTGCGACAAACATCGCTACCGCTGAAGCGCTTATTCTTGCTCTAGAAAGAGGAGATTTGGATTGGCGTGAAGTCGGTAATCCGAGTATCTAAAACTTCAATTGTCCCTTTTAAAGGGACAATTTTCATGTAAAAACAAACAAGAAAGGCTTGAAATATATGGCAAATAATATCAAACGCCCAAACGGAACAGAGGACGTTCTGCCAAAGGATGTCTACAAGTGGCACACTATTGAAAAAATAGCCCGCGAGACAGCTGAAAGCTTTGGATTTTCTGAGATAAGGATACCTACCTTTGAAAATACGGATCTTTTCATGCGTTCTGTTGGTGAAACTACGGATGTTGTTCAGAAGGAGATGTATACCGTTAAGGCCAAGGAGACTGAGTTTACTCTACGTCCAGAAGGAACGGCAGGCACCATTCGTGCAATGCTCCAGAACGGACTCCTTAATGAGGCTTTACCACAGAAGGTATATTATATGCTTTCATGTTTCCGTCATGAGCGTCCTCAGGCAGGAAGACTCCGCGAGTTTCATCAGTTTGGAATTGAAATGGCAGGAAGTTCTGCACCTTCAGCTGACGCAGAGGTAATTTTACTTGCAAAAACGATTCTTGAAAGGCTCGGACTCAATAATATTGAGCTTCACATAAACTCTATTGGTTGTCCTACTTGTCGTGCAAAGTATCATGAGGCTCTTCGTGCTTACTTTGAACCACATAAGGAAGAACTTTGCGATACATGCAAGGAGAGACTTGTCAAAAATCCTATGAGACTTCTTGATTGTAAGAGCCCTATATGCAAGGAAATTGGCAAGGATGCGCCTCTTATACTGGATTACCTATGTGATGAATGTAAGGATCATTTTGATGCATTCAAGAAGTATCTCACAGGCTTTGGTATCGAGTATATTGTTGATCCGAAGATAGTTCGAGGACTGGATTACTATACAAAATCGGTATTTGAGTTCATTACTACTGAGATAGGTGCACAGGGAACTGTATGTGCTGGTGGAAGATATGATGGCCTTATTGAACAGCTTGGCGGACAGCATGTCCCTGCACTTGGTTTTGGTATGGGCTTTGAGAGAATACTTCTTGTAATGGACAAGCAGGGATGTGATTTCCTTACTCCCAAAACCTGCGATATTTATTTTGCGACTATGGGTGAGGCTGCCCTACTTAAAGCCATGGAGCTTGTTAAGGGACTTCGCGAATTTGGCTACCGTGCTGAATACGACCTGATGGGCAGAGGAATAAAACCTCAGATGAAGTACGCAAATAAGATCGGCGCTGTTTATACTATGGTCATTGGTGATGATGAACTTGCTAGTGGCAAAGCCAAACTCAAGGATATGGAGAGTGGCAAAGAAATAGAGCTTCTTCTTAATGATAAATTTACCGCTAATTTTGAAAACGAATACTTTAATAAAATGCTTGATTCAATGGATGATGAAACAGGTTCATTGTTTTCATTCACAGGGGAGGATAAATAAAATGGCAGATAGTATGAAAGGTCTCAAGCGCACTCATTATTGTGGAGATGTGACTGAGATTGGGAAAGAAGTTGTTGTAGGTGGCTTTGTTGATAGAATAAGAGACAAAGGCGGCGTTATTTTTATTGTTCTCAGAGACAGAACAGGTGTTGTACAGCTACTATTTAACGACGAAACTAATCGCGAACTCTTTGATAAGGCTGCTTCATGCAAGAGCGAATACGTTCTTATGGCCAAGGGTGTGGTTCGTGAGCGTGAAAGTAAGAACGACAAGCTGAAAACAGGTCATGTTGAGATTTTTGTTAGTGACCTCAGGGTACTTGCAAAGGCCCAGACTCCGCCTTTCGAGATTGTAAATGAAACAAAGGTAAACGATGAACTTCGTCTTAAGTATCGTTATCTCGATTTGAGAAGAGCTCCGCTTCAGCAGAATATTATCATGCGTCATGAGATAGCTAAGGTGACACGTGAATACTTTTATGAGAACGGATTCCTTGAGATAGAAACTCCTATGATGATGAAGTCTACTCCAGAGGGCGCAAGGGATTATCTTATTCCTTCAAGAGTTCATCAGGGAAAATTTTATGCTCTTCCACAGTCTCCGCAGATTTACAAGCAGCTACTTATGGTATCTGGCTATGATAGATATATCCAGCTTGCACGTTGTTTTCGTGATGAAGATCTCAGAGCAGATCGTCAGCCAGAATTTACTCAGATAGACCTTGAAATGTCATTTGTCGATGCTGACGATATTCAGGAGTGTGTTGAGGGATTCATTCAAAGAGTATTCAAAGAAGTCATCAATGTTGATGTTCCGACTCCGCTTCCTAGGCTTACATTTGCAGACGCTATGAATCGTTACGGCTCTGATAAGCCTGATACACGCTTTGGCTTTGAGATACAGGATATCACGAATACTGTTAAGGATATCGATTTTGTTGTTTTCAATAATGCTATCGAGGAGGGTGGCTCAGTACGTGCCATAAATGTTAAGAATGGTGCTGCAACATACACTCGTAAGGAGATTGATAAGCTTGTTGAGCATGCAAAGGGAATAGGGGCAAAGGGACTTGCTTATATTCGCTGGGCAGAAGAGCCTAATTGTTCTTTCAAGAAGTTCCTTGCTGATGGAGAACTTGAAAAAATCTGCTCTGCTGTTGATGCTCATGAAGGAGATCTTGTTCTTATCTGTGCTGACAAGACTAAAACTGTTCTTGCAACTCTTGGTGCAATAAGACTTATCTGTGGTAAGAGAATGGAAGTTATTCCTGAGGATCAGTATAATTTCCTCTGGATAACAGAAATGCCCTTCTTTGAGCATGATGATGAAAACAATACATGGGTAGCTGCACACCACCCATTTACTATGCCAATGGAGGAGTGCCTTGAATACCTTGACACTGATCCTGCAAATGTTCGAGCAAAGGCATGGGACCTTGTTCTTAATGGTACTGAGCTTTCAAGCGGCTCTATGCGTATAACAGACTTCGAGCTCCAGCAGAAGATGTTTGAAGCTCTCGGCATGACAGATGAAGAGATACAGGCAAAGTTTGGATTCCTTGTTGATGCTTACCGTTACGGTGCTCCGCCTCATGGTGGTATGGGAATCGGCCTTGACCGTCTTGCAATGATAATGTGTAAGGCAGACAGTCTCAGGGATGTAACCGCATTTCCGAAAGTTCAGAACGCAAGTGAGCTTATGTCAGAATGTCCATCCGCTGTTGATGACGAAAGTCTTGAAGTTCTTGGCATAAGTGTTGTGAAAAAAGAAGATGAGTAATCACTATTATGCCGTTTGCGGAATACTCGACATTGACGGTAAGATACTTTTTGTAAGGCACACATATGGTGCTGCAAAGGAACGAATACTTATTCCCGGAGGATATTTGAAGGAAGGCGAATTGCCGTCTGATGCGGTTAAAAGAGAATTTTATGAGGAAACAGGCGTAAATGCTGTTGCAGAGTCTGTTTTTGCGGTACAGTTTCGATCAGAGCAATGGATAATAGTTTTCCGTCTTAAATATATATCTGGTGAGCCTCGTTCCGACGGATATGAAAACAGCGAGGTACTTCTGCTTACTCCAGAAGAAGCTGTGAAGCGTAGTGATATTACAAACATGAGTCGTGCTATACTGAATTCGTATATCAACGACCGTGATAATACTCTTAATAAGGGTGATTATAAATCTATTTCTCTAAAAGCGGGGGAATATGAGATATTTGGTGTTTAATCATCCAAAAAAGCAAAATATTTTGAAGATTTTTATTGACTTTTTTCTTAAAAAGGAGTATAATATTAACTGTAGGTTTAATAATTTTGTAGGGAGCTGTCTGTAGGTTAGCTCCCTATGTCTTTTGTTAGGCTTTATTAACTTTATAGCTATTGACTATTTATAGAAAGAATGCTATAATCAAATCATAAAATGACTGTTGGTCATTTATTAAGGAGGCGTATCTATGGCGTCGGAAGCTGTAAAAAAGATCCTTGAAGCTGAAGCTCTTTCTGATAAAAAGAATGCCGAAGCACGTAAGCAGCGTGACGATATAATAAGTTCTGCTTCGGGAAGATCGTCGCTTGCTATACAGAAAAGACTGAGTGACGCACATTCAGAGCTTTCAAAGCTTAAATCGGATTATGATAAGAAGCTTGAGGAATATAAGAAAAATGCTGAAAATGTGTGTAATAAAAATATCGACAGTATTAGACAGCAGGCCGAAAAGAATATGAGTAAGGCTGTTGATGAGATAATCAGCCGCTATTTTTGAAATCCGACCTTGTGAAGGAGAGTGATGTAATAAATGGCGAAGCTAAAAATGAAAAAGATAGAGCTCATAGCTATGCTGACAGACAGCAAAAAGATAATTGAGCTTCTACAGAGGCGTGGCGTTGTTGAAATAACAGAAAACAACGATGAAGAGCTGGAAAATACAAACGTTACAACAGTTGTTGGAGAATTTGAAAAGTTCAGAAATACAGCTGTACAGGCGCTTGAGATAATCGACAATTATGCTCCAGAAAAAGCCTCAGTGAGAGACTTGCTTGGTGGAAAGATTGAGGTTGAAAAGCATGAGTTTGGAAAAGAAGCCATGCATATGGAACAGGTTATTGGAGCGGCTAACGAGATAATCAAAAACCAGCATATTATAACAGATTCTGCTAATTCTGCTTCACAGCTGCAAATTAAATGCGATATGCTTGAACGCTGGAAAAAACTTGACGTTCCACTTAATTTTAAAGGGACCTCCACAACTTCTGTGTTTATAGGTACGTTACCGTATCTGATTTCTTCGGAAGAGCTTGAAGAAAAGCTTCCAGAGAATTGCAGCGTTGAGGTAATAAGTTCAACAAAAGATCAAACGAATGTGTTTATTATTTGCAGTAAAGAAGTTTATGACGAGGCGGGGGACATCCTTCGCAAGCTTGCTTTTGCTCATATTTCCGAACCTGAAAACAGAACTCCAAACGAACTAATTTCGGCATATAACGCTGAGATAGATAAGTTGGTCTCAGATTCAGATAAAGCAAAACAAAGAATAACAGAGCTTGCAGAAAACAGATATCAACTTAAATTTGTTATAGATTACCTGCAAATGAGAAAGGAAAAATATGATGCACTTAGTGATCTCGGCTTTACAGAGAATACTTTTGTGCTGAATGGATATATTCCTGAAAAGTTTGCCGAGAGTCTGAAAAATGAGATAGAATCAAAATACACTGCGGCTATAACATTCACTGATCCGTCCGAGGACGAGGATGTGCCTGTTTTACTTGAAAACAGTAAGTTTTCAACTCCTATAGAAGAGATAACGAAGATGTATGCTATGCCTGGAAAAGGAGATGTAGATCCTACTCCAATTATGTCTTTTTTCTATTATCTTTTCTTTGGAATGATGCTTTCTGATGCTGGTTACGGACTGCTTATGGTAATAGGAACAACTATAGCTCTCAAGAAATTCAAGCTTGAGACAACTATGAAGAAAACGTTGACAATGTTCAGAAACTGTGGTATATCTACGGTGTTTTGGGGAGCTCTATTTGGCAGCTGGTTCGGAGATATTGTTCAGGTAGTTGCAAGGAACTTCTTTAATAAGGAGATCGGTAGTATTGCTCTTTGGTTTGAGCCTCTTACAGATCCTGTGAAGCTTCTGCTGGTATCCTTTGGACTTGGTATCCTTCATCTTTTGCTTGGTGTTGCTGTTGCATTCAAGATGACTTGGGATACTGGTAAAAAGATTGACGCCATATTTGATGCATTGCCTATTTATTTAATTGTTCTTGGCATAGCACCTGTTGGTGCAGGAATGTTTGTAACTGTTCCAGAACAACTTAGAAATATTGGACTATATATGCTAATCGCGGGCGTAATAATCCTAGTACTCACTGCAGGAAGAACATCAAAGTCCATATTTGGAAAGTTTTTCGGAGGTCTGTATGCACTTTATAATACAGCTACAGGTTATTTCGGAGATATTCTTTCGTATTCGCGATTGCTTGCTTTAGGTCTTGCAACAGGTTCGATAGCGAGTGTTATAAATCTTATCGGTACTATGCCCGAAAATAAAGTAGTAAAGCTTATCGTACTGATCATCGTATTTGTGGTTGGTCATATTGCAAATCTTGCGATTAATTTGCTTGGTGCATACGTTCATACAGACAGATTGCAGTTCGTTGAGCTTTTCAGTAAATTTTATACTGGAGGCGGTCGAGAGTTCTCGCCACTTACAGTAAATACAAAGTATATAAAATTCAAGGAGGAAAATTCAAATGACTAACGGATTAGTATTAGCTTTAATAGGAGCTGCTCTTGCAGCACTTCTTGCAGGAATAGGTTCTGCAAAGGGAGTAAGCCTTGTAGGTGAAGCAGCTTCAGGAGTTGTTTCAGTGGATCCTTCAAAGTTTAGTAAGGTTCTTCTTCTCGAGCTCCTTCCAGGTACTCAGGGACTTTACGGACTTATTGCTGCAATGTTCATCCTTATTCGTACTAACGTTTTAAGCGGTAACGCAGCAGAACTATCAGTTCAGCAGGGACTTGGTTTTCTTGCAGCATCACTTCCAATTGCAATTGTTGGTCTTATCTCGGGAATTATGCAGGGGAGAACAGCTGCAGCAGGTGTAAGCATAACAGCAAAGAAACCTGATCACAACGGAAAAGCTATAATTATGGCAGCTATGGTTGAGACATATGCTATCCTTGCGCTTCTTATATCAGTTCTCATG
>JAEEGL010330738.1_pt1 | contig 19298 bp, 8 predicted proteins | sample 9134231 | NCBI WGS metagenome assembly JAEEGL01 (sample SAMN16246548, study PRJNA631951) | gut metagenome | biome: gut microbiome; feature: rumen; material: fiber-attached | host: Bos | place: Iran: Karaj | collected 2018-10
AAAAGACGTAGCATTAGTTGGCGGTAATCCTTTAGTTACTATTTCTCCCGCACTTAAAGATAAAGCGGGCGCAACAGTTCGCGCATGGGGCTGGGTAGTTTCTAAGAGAGCAGTAGAGAGTTACGGATATTCTATCGACGGCGGAGAGATCGTGTACAATACCGATTTCATCTATGATGACATAAATGTCTACAACCTTGGAGTCTCGTGGGGCATCGGCGGATACGGAAGTGCGAACCGGTATAATGTATATATTCCTTTTGAGACCGTGCCTCAGGAAATCAACGTATACGCAAAGATTGACGGACAGGACATCCTCGTCTGGACGATCAAAGTTGCTGATGTTTATAAGAACTACACCGGAGCTCCTGCAAACGATACAGGCGGTCTCACCGCATGGACAGGCTTCACGTCCGGAACACTTAAGTGGCAGATGGCGTTCAATACTGACGTCAGCTTCTCTGCTATCAACTTCCCTCTGGCGTGGGCATTACCCGGAACTCCTATTCAGGTCACTATAGCTAAAGACGGTCATTTTGATGATGGCATCGTATATCAGGAAAATATTGTACGTCCCGGAGACGGCGGCTTCATTCTTGACCTCGGACAGACCATTCCTGCCGGCCAGTATGTGCTCAAGATGAAGATCACTGACGACACGCTTGCCGAAGAAGGACGCTATGCATTCTATGCAGTTTATGGATACGCTACAGATATGCTTGGAACGGAATATTGCCTTAATTCAAAAGGAAACGTTGCCATCGAGCTGGTTTCTGCTGATGAAGGCACCGGTTTCATTCCTCGTGAGATCGTTACAAGAGTAAACGTTGACGGCGTAAATGCAGGAGAGACTCCGATCGATAAGGCTGACGGGTCAACGACCGTACTTCCTGCCGGTACGACGGCTATGTCCTTCAACGGATGGGTCGCTTCTAACTTCGATATCGAAAAATACGGCTACAGGATCGACGGCGGCGAAGTCGTTTACGATGACAGCTTTAAGAATACTGCCAACGAAGCGGATGCCAATGCGATAATGGGTGCTGCAGTAAACTTATTCGGATTCGATGCGAATGGTAAAGGCTACCGCTGCCTCATTGACAATGCTATCCCGCTTACTGACGGAGAACATAAAGTTGAGCTTGTTGCTCTCATCAATGGCAAGGATGTTACCTTTATTACCTATAATGTTAAGATCAATGCGCCTCAGCAGCCCGCGGAAATTACCGCGCAGGTCAACGAAGCAGGCAAGCTCGTTGTCACAGCAACCGGTACGTTCGGCGAGAAAGACTGGATCGGCGTTTACGCTGAGGGCAATACCCCCGGCGGAGACGTTGGATCGCTCGTATGGTGGTACGTTGGCGCTAACGGCGGTACGTTCGAAGTTCCGTTCGACGGCATGGGCGAAAATAACAGAGCTGCTCTGCTTAATGACGACGGCACCGTAAAGGCCGGCAAGTTCGTTGTCTACCTGCTCGCGAACGATGGTTACGATCTCGTTGAAGGCACCGAAGGCATCGCGATCACGGTTGAAGAAAAACCCGTGACCGAGCCTGTCACCGAGCCCGAGACTCAGCCTCAGACCGGCGATGCAGCTGTGGCAATGTTCGCAGTGATCGCAGTGCTGGCAATGGGCGCAGCAGTCGTCTTCATGAAGAAGAGAACGTTCTGATAATTCAAACCGCTCGGACAATAACAAATCAGTTTGAACGCCGGGTCGCGCTGCGAATAGTGCGGCCCGGTATTTTTATTCGGTTTTTTGGCATTTATTCGGTATTTTTATTAAAAAGGCAAGCATAAAGGCTATTGCAATCCGGTTTACGATTTGATAAAATATCAGGTACCTATCGCCACAGGATATTTCGTTAATTATTTGTACGTGTGGCGGATAAAAACAAGGAGGAAATAATATGAAAAAGATCATGGCTATAGCCGTTGGCATTCTGCTTTGCATAGCACTTGCCGTACCGCTTTTTGCCGAGAGCCAGGGGATCACACCCCCCGCAGGCACGAAAGTCCTTTTCGAAGACGACTTTTCAGATGCTCTTGATACGGCAAAATGGTCAGTAAGGGGAAAAGTTAAAATAAGCAGCGGCTGGATGTCTCTTGGAGAAGGCGGAAGCTGGGTCGACGAAGGCTATTCTGCAACTGCAAACGGCACCTTCAACGATTACGTGCTTGATTTTGATTTCACCGGTGATCAGAGAGACTGCTATTACGGTGTAGGTATACGCGCGAAAGCAAACGGCGGTTCTGAATTCCAGAACGGCGGACGTTTCGGCGTTCCGTCTGCTTCGGAAAAAGCGGCCGGTATTTCGTTCGACCTTTTCATCAAACCCGACGGAGCACACATCGGCGTTGCCCTCAATAACGGCGGCGCTAACGGAGACTGCGCACAGTTCCTTGTTGCGAACCCCGAAGGATACAACGGAAGCTCGGGCCACGTCACCGTTATTGACGCGGGCGATACCGTTACGATGCTGATCAACAACACCGAAGTTGTCACTCTCAAGCTAGGCGAGAATGCCGTAACTGCTTACGACGCAGCAGGTGAAAAACTGTACGAAGGCAGCGCTGAATTCCCCGCAAGCGGTTCGTTCAGCTTCTATCAGAGAAACGATCTGTTTAAGATCGATAACGTAAAGGTCACTTCACTCTACGAGCGCGACTTCTCTTCTGAACTTGGCGATAACCTTTCGTTCGACCAGATCCTTTATGATGACGTAGTGAAGGCAGAAGGCACAGCTCCGGTGAATGAGCTTAAAGTTCTCGTAGACGGTTCCGACGGTTCCATTTCAAAGCTTGGATTGTACGGCTGGTACGGAAACAGAAATTCCAAGACTGCATCGTACGGATATACTATCGACGGCGGAGCTCCGGTGTTTGACGACAGCTTCTTCTTCACGACCTCAGCAGAAGATCAAGCCAATATCGAAGGCGTGAACCCCAACGGACTCAGATACAAAGTCGTTATCGACGTGACCAAGATCACAGACGGTAAAACGCATAAGATCTACGTCGTGGCGAAACTTGAAAACGGACAGATCGTCACACTCAACAGAAACGAGCCCGGAAAAGACAGAGAAGTATACGTAAATTACAAAGCTGTTGCAGAACCCAAGGCCAACATCGACTTTTTCCAGGTCAACGGCGCGGGCGATAACCATAACACTCGCGATTCCGGTGATTCGATCACGATCAAACAGGGCGATAAAATCACGACGGTCGGCTGGATATTCAAGTACGGCACGAACGTAAAGAGAGTCTACTGGCAGTACGTCGAAGCCGGCGGTAAGATCAAAGACGGTCCTATTATGGATTGCTCCGATACCTACAGAAAGAGAGAAGACGTAGCTCAGTATTTCGGATTCACCCCGGAAGAGTATCAGTACTTCGCAAAATCAGGCTTCGGCCTTGACAACGAACCTATGGATCTTACAGGCATCGGAGATCTTCCTGTCGGAGAATACGACGCTCGCTTTGTAGCTGAGTTTGAAGACGGAACCACCGAGGTCATCAAGAAGAAATTCTCGCTTAAAGTCGAAGCAGCCGCTCCGGAAGCCACAGAGCTTGTTGGATACAACTTTGACGAAGCATACTGGAACGTAGTTCTTGTAAAGGTCAGAGGATGGGCAAGGCTCAACTCCGAGATCGACGGATTCGGATACCGCATTGACGACGGCGAAGTTGTCTATAACGCAGCATTCCAGGTAGACAGATCTGACGTATGGAACGCTTTCGGCGTAACGAAAGAAGTTGCCAACGGCTTCGATCTCAACATCCCTGCAACGGATATCCCTGCGGGCAAACACACGTTCACTCTCGTTGTTAAAGCAAAAGATGGCACTGTGATCGATGTCGGTCAGATGCCTATAGAGATGCCTCACGAAGAACAATACACGAACATCGTTGACTTCGACGATATTTCCTCTTACGGAATGTCGGTAGACGGATTCTGGTGGAACGGCGGAGCCATCGGGAATATAGAGACCGGTGCGGATCTGTTTGTCCGTCCTGACGCTATGCCTGTGAACGATTACGGCGGTCTCTCCACCGGATACAACGGCTGGGTCGCTTTCAAACAGAAAGTTAAAGGATTCGGATACCTTGTAGACGGAAAACTCTTCGTCAGCGAAGCATTCACGCAGGCTAACGAAGACACTCTTGCTCCTACTGTTGACAGCTGGGACGGCTGGGCAGGAGCAGGCGAGACCGTACAGCGCTACAACGTTCAGATCCCGTTCGCGGGGATGAGCGGTGTCAGCAACGTCATGGCTGCTGCTATTCTTGAAGACGGCACGGTAGTAAGGCTCAACAGCAAAGCTATCCACAACCGCGACACCGAGATCGATTTCGTATTCAACGATGCAAGAGATTATTACTGCGATCCGAATACACTCGACACCGGATACTGGAACAACCCGTTCAACAGCTCTTCCGTTGCTACTATAAACTTCAAAGCTGACGAATGGTTCAACGGTTTTGAGACGTTCATTTACGCATCTGACGTAGCTCAGAAGATCCACATGACCCTTAAAGACGCAGAGGGCAACGTTCTCTGGGAAGAAGACTTTAATATGGTCAATAACCAGAGGTACACCTTCTACAAGAGAGGCGCTAAATTTGCTCCCGGCGATTACACGGTAGAATTTGACGGACGCAATATGGCAGCTGACGCCGGAACGTGGATAGTGTTCGGTTCTGCTAATCCGGTCGACGGAAAGACTGTTACCGCGAGCGGAAACTACGGCAGCAATGCAGGCCTTACAGGCGTATCGTTCTACCTCATCAAGACGACAGAGTTCAAAGAAGGTATGTCACGCGACCAGGTCACCGTAAACAACGTTGATAAAGCAAAAGTCGGCGGCAATGATGCAGTGACCGATATCACCGAGAACCTATATCCTGAAATCGGACAGCAGATCCGCTTCTGGGGCTGGTACGGAAACAACACCGTTCTTGAAAAGTTCGGCGTTAAGATCGACGGCGGCGAAATGATCTACTTCGACAGATATGAGGAAGCCGGAATCGTTAACCACCTGAAGGGCGTATTCAAAGAGGATGCGGTTTCCGCTGCACGTTTCAATATCCTCGTTGACATCACCGAAGGCAAACACACCGCGGAAGTTTACGCGATCACCGATAGAGGCGAAGTGCTCGTCTGGACGATCAACTACTTCTGCCTGCCCGAAGAAGCACCTGCAGGTCCCGAGCTGACCGCTAAGGTAAACGACGCGGGTAAACTCGTTGTCACCGCTACCGGTGAATTCGGCGAGAAAGACTGGATCGGCGTTTACGCTGATGGTACTACTCCCGGTGGAGACGGCGCATCGCTCGTATGGTGGTACGTCGGCGCTAACGGCGGCACGTTCGAAGTTCCGTTCGACGGTATGACCGAAAACGACAGAGCCGCTCTGCTGAATGACGACGGCACCGTAAAGGCCGGCAAGTTCGTTGTCTACCTGCTCGCAAACGACGGTTACGGCCTCGTTGAGGGCACCGAAGGCATCACGATCACAGTCGAAGAAAAACCTGTGACCGAGCCCGAGACTCAGCCTCAGACCGGCGATGCAGCTGTGGCAATGTTCGCAGTGATCGCTGTTCTCGCAATGGGCGCAGCAGTCGTCTTCATTAAGAAGAGAGCGTTCTGATAATTCAGAACTCCCGGACGATCATAAAATTATTTAATAACCGGGCCGTGCCTTGACTGGTGCGGCCCGGTTTGATTTCGTAAGCATATCTGGCCAAAAGCGCAATCTGCAATTGAAAAAAAACACCAAATACACTATAATCATATTGACAGTTTCCGCCCGCACAGGGAAAGCAGAGAAGAGGCGGGAGAGCAGATGAATTACAGATCAAACTGGAGGCAGTACGTATGAAAAAAATACTCGGCATAGAACTCGGATCAACACGCATAAAAGCGGTACTTATTGACGACAACGCAAACGTTTTGGCCACGGGAATATACGACTGGGCGAACAGGCTCGTTGACGGCCTCTGGAGCTACCCCCTGGAACTGGCGCTCGAAGGATTGGCCGCGAGCTACGCAGATATGACGGAAGACTACCGCAAAAAAACAGGAGACGAATTCGACGCTCCTGACGCGATCGGGATATCCGGAATGATGCACGGGTACCTCGCTCTCGACAAGAACGACAGGCAGCTCGCCCAGTTCAGAACGTGGCGGAATACGAATACCGAAGAGGCTGCCGCGATCCTTTCCCGGACGTTTCAGTTCAACATCCCGATGCGCTGGAGCGTGTCGCAGTATTACCAGGCAGTGCTGAATAAAGAACCGCACGTGCCGGACGTAGCAAAACTGATGACGCTCGCCGGATTCATACACTACAAACTCACAGGCCGTTTCGTAACGGGTATCGGTGAAGCATCCGGAATGTTCCCGGTGAGCGAAGGCGATTATAACAAAACGATGCTCGAAAAATTCGGCCCGATACTTGCCGGAGAAGGGCTCGATCCGGACTTCAAAAAGCTGCTACCGAAGATATTAAAAGCAGGCGAAGACGCCGGATATCTGACCGAAGAAGGCGCGAAACTGCTTGACCGCACCGGAAAACTTCGCGCGGGGATCCCGCTTTGCCCGCCCGAAGGAGATATGCAGACCGGAATGGTATGCTCCGACACGATCGCTCCCGGAGAGGCTAATTTCTCCGCGGGAACTTCCTGCAACATCGTGGCAACGCTCGAAAGGCCGCTTATCGGATTCAGAAAAGAGATCGACGTACTCGTCACTCCGGAAGGATACGACACGGCAATGATCCACGGCAATAACTGTACTTCCGAGATCGATAACTGGGTCGCGCTGTTCGGCGAGGTGGCAGTGCTCTGCGGCGCTAAAGTGTCCAAGCGCGAGCTTTACGATATCGTGTACAATAAATCGCTCGAAGGTGACGCAGATACCGGTGGCGTCGTGGGTTACAACTACCTTGCCGGAGAGGGTATCGCAGGGGCGGAAACGGGCGCGCTTACCGTATCGCGCAAACCGTCCGGAAAGCTTAACCTGGCAAACTTTATGCAGATGCAGGTTTACTCCGCGATCAGCGCGATCGCACTCGGATACGACCTGCTCGCAGAATCAGGAGTGAAACTGACCGCCGTGACAGCAGCAGGCGGATTCTACAAAACAAAATTTGTAGGCCAGAATGCAACGTCGGCGCTGTTCAAAGTGCCTGTAACGGTAATGCAGACCGCAGGCGAAGGCGGAGCATGGGGCATGGCGCTGCTTGCCGCATATATGCTCGAAAAAGACAAATATAAAGATCTCAGCGGATTCATGCGCCGCATTTTCGCGAACGTCGAGAAGACAACGGTCATGGCATCGGACGAGGACGTCGCTAAATTCGACAGGTTCTTTGCACTCTACAAGCAATGCCTCGGCGCTGAACTTAAAATGGCAGAACTGTTCGCCGCATCTGAGGCAGGCGGCAATGACTGAAACGGGGATGGGTATATAATGGCTTCGACGTCGAACGCACCGCTCGAACGGTATATAAACGGTATCAGGGATAAAAAGATCGCCGTGCTCGGATTCGGCATCAGCAACCGCGCCCTGCTAAGGTTCCTTGCCCAAAGCGACGCACGGAACGTATATCTGTTTGACCTCAAGGACAGCGATAAAGAGGCAAATGAAGAGGCGGAGAGTCTCAAAAGATCAGGAGCGATCGCGGACTACACGTTCGGGCCGGGATACCTTGACGCGCTGCCGGAAGGCGGATTCGATCTCATATTCCGCTCGCCTATAATGAGACCGGACGAGGAACATATTGACGCCGCGGTAAAGGCCGGGGCGGTACTGACGTCCGAAATGGAAGTATTCATGGAATATTGTCCCTGCCCGGTATACGCGATCACCGGAAGCGACGGAAAAACCACTACCACGACGCTCACCTCGCTCCTGCTGAAACAGCATTACAAAGGCACGGACGTGAAGATATGGCTCGGCGGAAATATCGGAACGCCATTGATAGATAAACTGGGGGAGATCGCCCCGTGCGACCGCGCCGTACTCGAACTTTCGAGCTTCCAGCTGATGCACATGGACGTCAGCGCGGATGCATCGATCATAACCAACATCACGCCGAACCATCTCAACGTGCACAAAGATTATCAGGAATATATCGACTGCAAAAAAGCGGTTTTCGACAGGCCGCTGCACGGAAAAGCGTTCAGAGACGATCGACCGGAAGCTGCTGAACAGGCAAACGGCGGCGTGAACCGTGGAGCTGACGACGCTTTCAAAAAGAGGGTCGTGCTGAACGCGGGCAATTCCGTCACGGCCGGTATCATCCGTGACCTTTCCGCGAGCGGAGAATATACCGTCGACGTCTTCACCGCAAAAAAAACACCTGAAACAGCGCGAGAGATCCCGCACAACGGCTCGACGGCTGTTTATGAAGCCGGTGACAGAAAAATCGTTTTTGACCGCTTCTGCCGCGCCTGCGGAGCGTGCGAAGGACGGAAATACGAGCTTGACCGCGACGACCTTTTGCTCCCCGGCCTTCACAACGTGGAAAATCTGATGGCAGCAGCGCTGCTTTTGCGCACCGAAATAACGGAAGAAGACGTTTATGCGGTCGCGTCAACGTTCAGAGGCGTTGAACACCGCTTAGAGCCCGTAAGAGAGCTCGATGGCGTGAAATACATCAACAGCTCGATCGACAGCAGCCCCGAACGCACGCTGAACGCACTGTCCGTCTTCGACCGCCGGAACGTGGTCATGATCGCCGGGGGCAAGGATAAGAATCTGGATTATTCATCCATCGGCGCCCCGATCGTAGAAAAGGTAAAAACACTCGTCCTCATCGGTCCGACGGCGGACAAGATCGAAGCTTCGGTCCGTGCTGCCGATAATGACGCATCGGTGAAGATCGTACGCGCAGGCACGTATAAAGAAGCTGTTGACCTCGCACGAGCCGCCGCAGCACCGGGCGACGTCGTACTGCTCTCTCCCGCCAGCACCAGCTTCGACCTTTTCAAAAACTTCGAAGAGCGCGGAAATACGTTCAAGAGACTCGTAAACGAACTCCCGCAACATTGACAACACCCTCGAAAACTGGTAAAATCCAACCTTGCGAAGGTGGGGGTGTTACATTGTACCTTAAGCGACTCGAGATGCAGGGGTTCAAGTCCTTTGTTGACAAAACAGTATTAGAATTCAGCAACGGAATAACGGCTATAGTTGGCCCCAACGGCAGCGGAAAAAGCAACATATCCGATGCCGTTAAATGGGTTTTGGGTGAACAGAGCCCCAAAACACTGCGCGGAAGCCGCATGGAGGACATGATCTTCGCCGGAACGCAGAGCCGCAGACCCACGGGGATGTGCGAAGTTTCGCTTGTGATGGACAATGAAGATCACGCCCTTAACATAGATTTCATCGAAGTCCGCATTACCCGCCGCCTTTACCGCTCCGGTGAAAGCGAGTATCTCATCAACGGGGCACAATGCCGCCTGAAAGATATCGTCATGCTTTTTGCCGATACCGGTATCGGCCGCGACGGATATTCTCTGATCGGTCAGGGCAGGATCGACGAGATCCTCAGCACGAAGTCGGAGGAACGCCGCAACATTTTCGAAGACGCTTCCGGCATAATGAAATACAGGATCCGGCGGAACGAAGCGGAGAGAAAGCTTGCCGCGACCGAACAGAACCTTCTTCGCATAAACGATATCGTAGGCGAACTCGAATCCCAGATCAAACCGCTCGAAAAACAAAGCGAAGTTGCCCGCAAATACCTTGCCCTCAGGTACGAACTGAGAGACATCGAAGTAGGGGTATTGTCCGAAACTATCTCGCGCGCCGAGACGGAGCTGGAAGGGATAACTGCGAAAGCTGAGATCGTGAATTCCGACCGTGCAGAGACAGAGGCGTCGCTGGAGGCATTAAGGCAGGAAAACGAATCTAAACTCGAACTGTCCAGACAGCTCGATACTCTTATAGCGCAGCTCAGGAACGACCGCTTCGAGCATGAAAAACGCATCGAACGCCTTACAGGCGAGATCGCGGTAAATAACGAAAAGATCGTGCGCGCGAAAGAGGAGAACCGCCGTTCAGACACGGATAAAGCCGAGCAGAGCGGCCGGATCGAAGCGCATAAACGCGAGATCGAACGCCTGGAAGCAGAAATAAAAGAACTCGATGTTCAGATCAAACAGATAGAACAGCGCGGCGGAGCACAGGCGGACCTTTTGAACGCCACCGACGAAAAGCTTGCAGGCGCAGAAAAGCAGATAGAAGAATTAAGGACTGAACTCGTAAGGCTTCAGCTTCTGCAGGGCGAAAAAAACAGCCAGGCGCAGGCGGCTAAAACTCAGATCGACCTCGTGACCGAGCGGAAACTTTCGCTCGACCAGGAGCTAAAAGCGATACAGGAAAGCGACAGCGCAGGCGAAGACGAGCTTGACAGCGCGGAAAAGGAATACGAAGACGCATCGAACGCCGCTTCGGACGCGAAGCAGGAATACCAGAACAACGACGGAAAACTGGCTTCGATCCGCACGGCGATCGACGAAGATAACCGCAAGGTGACCGAACTCACCGGTAAAATGCAGAGCCTTGACGCACAGTGCAAACTTCTGAAAGAGATGGAGGAGGTTTACGAGGGATACGCCCGGAGCGTAAAAGAAGTGCTCCAGATGTGCAAGAAAAATCCCGCGTTCGGCGACGGTATATACGGAGCGGTGGCACAGCTGATCACAGTCCCGCGCGAATATGAGCAGGCGGTCGAAACGGCGCTGGGCCAGAGCTTCCAGAACATCATCACCAGGACTGAAGAAGAGACGCGTGACGCCATAAACTTCTTAAAAGAACACCGGTACGGGCGCGCGACGTTCATGCCTCTCACCGCGGTTACCGGTAAACGCTTAGACGAGCAGCTTCAGCGCGAGCTGAGGGGGCTTTCGGGGTATCTGGGCATCGCCAGCGACCACGTGGAATGCGAAGAAATGTTCAGACCAGTCGCCGACAGCCTGCTGGGCAGAGTAGCGGTGTTTAAAACGCTTGACGACGCCATAGCCGCGGCGAAGAGATACAAATACGGATTTATGTGCGTAACGCTCGACGGCGATATTTTGAGAACGTCCGGCGCTATCACGGGCGGAGCGAACGAGAGAGGTGCGAAGACGACCGGAACGCTTTCGAGAACGAGAGAGATCCCGAGGCTCGAGAAGGAACTGGACAACGCATCTAAACAGATCGAGCAGATCTATTCCCGCCTGGCGGAAAATAAATCCCTGGCGGCTTCTCTGGCCGAGACGCAGAAAACGCGTTTTGAGGAACTGCGCGAACTCGAGCGGCAGGTATCCCTGCAAAACTCGCGCGTTACGGCGCTGAAAGAAAGAGCAGAAGGCAGACGTCAGAGGCGCATAAAACTTGTCGACGAACTGAAAGAGCAGATCGTGATGGTACAGTCCCTGAACGCGCAGATTGCCCTTTACGGCGAAGAAGCAGGAAAGACGGCTCAGGATATTGCCGAAGCCGAAAAACGCCTTACAGAGGCTTCTGAGGCCGCTCAGGCGGTACGCAGCGACAGGGAGTCGGTGAGCAACGACCTGTTCGCGATAAAGATCGAAGAAAACCGCGTCGAAACGGCGAAAACGAAAGCGAAGAGCGACATTGACGCACTGAAAGCGGAGATAGAAACGCTGACCGAAAAGATCACCGGATACGACCTGACGTTCAAAGAAAATCTGGAAAATATTGCCGCCCTCGAGAAAGAGATACACGACCTCGAAACTAAGCGCGCCGTGTCGCAGCTCGACGCAGGTACAGCCGCGGAGAAACTTGAAAGCGTTGAAAAGCGCAAATCAGATACGGATCAGGCGCTGGGCGGGATGCTCACCAGGATCACGGATATAAATACCAGGCTGGCCAATATCGAGCAGGAAGCTAACCGGCTCGAGATCCAGCGCGTGAGGTGCGAGAACGAGATAAATAACGGCCGGAACCGCCTGTGGGAAGAATACGAACTCACCCTCAGCGCCGCGAAGGAATTGTCCGCAGGGACCGTTATAGAAAATTACAAAGAATCTGCGGCAAGGATCGCGGAACTGCGCTCGGCGATAAAAGCGTTGGGACCGGTGAACGTAAACGCTGTGGAGGAGTACGAGAGCACGATAGAGCGGTACAATTTCATGTCCGCCCAGAGCAAGGATATGAACGATGCGAAACTGAAACTGAGGCGCGTCGTGGACGAACTTACCGACGTCATGCAGCGCCAGTTCTCGCAGCAGTTCGAGATCATCCGGACCAATTTCAACCAGGTCTTCGTGGAACTTTTCGGAGGCGGGAAGGCGGATATCGTGCTTTCCGACGGGGACGGAACGGGCGTGCTGGACTGCGGTATCGACATCAACGTTCAGCCTCCCGGTAAGAAACTGCAGAATATGCTGCTGCTCTCCGGCGGCGAACGCGCACTGACCGCCATAGCGCTTCTGTTCGCGATACTGCGTATGCGTCCTTCGCCGTTCTGCCTGCTCGACGAGATCGAGGCTGCGCTCGACGATGCAAACGTATACAGGCTGTCCGACTATCTGTCCGGAGTTTCGAAAAACACACAGTTTATTATGGTCACGCACCGCAAGGGGACAATGGAGTACGCCGGTTCTCTGTACGGGGTGACAATGGAAGAGAAGGGTATTTCGCGCGTCGTTTCGCTTCGTATGGAATGACGTTTTCTCCCGTCCCGCAGCGGGTCCGTCCCGGGCACGTCCGTGCCACGGTTCCGGATCACTGAAGCGGGCGTTTACCGGAGGTGTATGAAATGGGCTTTTTTGATAAATTAAAAGCAGGGCTTAAAAAGACCCGTGAGGGATTTAAAAATAAATTGAACGCGATCCTCGCCGGTTTCGGCCGCGTGGACGAGGACCTTTTCGATGAGCTGGAGGAGCTTCTCATCACGTCCGATTTCGGCGCAGAAACGACGGAGACGCTCATGACCCGGCTCCGTGCGCGCGTGAAAGAAGGGCGGATAACCGACCCGGCGCAGGTCGAAGCAGCGCTTCAGGAAGAGATCGCGGCAATGCTTTCCAAGGGCGAGCAGGGGCTCGATACCGATGCTGTTCCTGTGCTTATCTCGGTGATCGGCGTCAACGGCGTTGGTAAGACCACTTCGATCGGCAAGATGGCGTATCTATACAAAAACGCGGGCAAGAAAGTGATGCTTGCCGCGGGCGATACGTTCCGCGCCGCAGCTATCGACCAGCTCGGCGTCTGGGCAGAGCGTGCAGGCGTTGAGATGGTGAGCCAGGCGGAGGGAGCAGATCCGGCGGCAGTGCTGTTCGACGCATGCAGAAGCGCGAAAGCCAAGGGCGTTGACGTCCTCATTTGCGACACCGCGGGCAGGCTCCACAATAAAAAGAACCTGATGGACGAACTCGCTAAAATGAACCGCGTTGCCAGCCGCGAAATGGAAGGGATAAGGCACGAAACGTTCCTTGTCCTCGATGCCGCCACCGGTCAGAACGCCGTGAACCAGGCACGCGCGTTTTCGGAAGTCGCAGGTATTACGGGTATAATCCTAACTAAGCTTGACGGCTCGTCCAAGGGCGGGATAGTCGTTTCGATCTGCGAAGAACTGGGCATCCCGGTGAGGCTCGTGGGCGTTGGCGAGGGCATCGGCGACCTGCAGCCGTTCGTTCCCGAGGAATTCGCAAAGGCGCTGTTTGAAAACTAACGAGATCATTTCGCTTTTTTAACTTAAACGGTCATGGAAATCAGAAGAGTAAAGTACGAAGAATACAGGATGCTGATCGACGTCATGAACGAATCGTTCGGATTTACCACCGAAGAGGCGAAATTCGAGCACATCCTCCCGAAACTGTATTGGCCGGATAATCCGACCATGGTCCATATCGGAGCGTTCGAGGACGGGAAGCTCGTGAGTTCGATCGGTATATATCCCATGGAGCTTCGAAACGGCGACCTCAGGCTCCGGATCGCGTGCATAGGCGCGGTATCGACTCTGCCCGATCATCGCGGGAAAGGGTATTTTACCGCCGTTATGGAGCGTGTTTTGAATGAGTCGCGGTCAATGGGCTTCAGTTTGCTGTTCCTCGGCGGTAACCGTGTCCGGTACGGGCGTTTCGGGTTTGAATACGGCGGCCGGAACTTTAATGTAAATATCTCAAAGCGTACCCGCGCGCTGATCGATCCGGGCAAGTTCGAAGTTCTTCCGTACGACGAGAACGACGCGGAAGTGACCGCGAGGCTCCTTGAGATCTACAACAAAAAGCCTATGCGCGTAACCCGCACCGCGGCCGAATTCGGCGTGACGCTCCGCTCCTGGAACAGCACGGTCTATTACGTAAAAGCCGGGGATGATTTCGGGATATCCGGGTATTTTTCGCTAAAAGGCGGCAACGTCACCGAGCTTGGATTTGATTGTCCGCTCGATACGATGTTCGGGGCAATATTGTCCGTCCTTGACAGCGCAAATCTCAGTTTGCCGATGTCAACGTACTCCCCGGAGCTGCTTTCGAAGGTCGATAATTACGTTGTCACCCACAATCATATGTTTAATATCCTCGACGAATCCGCCGTGATCCGCTTCCTCGGCGCCGATCCCGCCCGGATCCTGCCAACGCTTCCTTTAGACCACAGAACGAGAACGCGCCTGATCCTCGGCGATTCCGCTTACGACAGCGTCACAGGGACAAATATTTTCATCTCTTCCGCAAATTCCGGCTGACCGGCAGCCAAGCAGCTGTTCATCCCCGAAATAATGCGAAAAACGCCTGAAAAATACGTAAGAAATGGCGAAATAACGCTTGACTTCAATTTCTCAAGCGTGTATAATACGATTCGCTGTCGCGCACAGTGCGCTCAGTAACACTGCGCTGGTGTAGCTCAGCTGGTAGAGCAATTGATTTGTAATCAATAGGTCGGGGGTTCAAATCCGTCCACCAGCTCTTTAGATGAGGGAGATTTCCCGAGTGGCCAAAGGGGACAGACTGTAAATCTGCTGGCAATGCCTTCTGTGGTTCGAATCCACAATCTCCCATAAAAAAGCAGCCTTAAGGCTGCTTTTTTTGTGCCGCAAACAGATCCGACTTGCCTATGTTTGCGGCGCCCGCGGCGCAAATAAAACCGGACTCGGCACCGCGGGCAATGGGAGCTTGCGGATTCGAACCGAGCGCCAGCGCCAACCGGGTACTCCAGAAATCAGTGCACAACGGCGCGTGGGAATATGCCGGTGGCATATTCCAGCGAGGAGGGCCCTTTAAGCAAATTCCGGAAAAAGGCAGAAGAAGGCTGGAATTTGCGTGGGCGAATCCACAATCTCCCATCAAGGTGTGTAGTCTAAAAAGATCGGCACACGAAAACCGGCAAGAAATTGCCGGTTTTCTTTATTTCTGCCACTCGTTTTCGACGAAAATGATACAAAAATTGAGATTTCGCAGTTTCGAATTTCACCGTAAATTTGGGCAAAATAAAAAGATCGGATAGGCCCTTTCGCATAGGTAGTATGGATTCGAACCAATTTGTTCATTCAAAATGCACAAAACTAGATTGTCATCACTGCAGAAATGAAATATAATAGCATATACCTTTTTCCTTGGAGGTGTGATTGGTGGCTGTTTCAAAGCAACAAAGAGTTTTCTATATCAATAAAATACTTTCTTTTATGATCGCAGCGGTGATCTTTTGCTGTATTTTTGCTCCGCAGCTTTCTTTTGCAGGTGAAGAAATGAACACTATAATCGTAAACGACAGCGAAGTCGGCTCCGGTAATTTCAAATTTGATTTTCATGGCTCCTGGGTGCATGAAGGAGGCTATCCCTCAAGGTTCGTAGGGGGAGACGAACACTGGACCACTACTGCCGTATTCGGTTCCGATTATCCGGGAGTCACGTTCCGGTTTATCGGCGATAAGGTGGCAATATACGGGCATAAAGTGCCTGACGGCGCCATGGCTGACGTTACCGTTGATGGCAATGATATGGGTGTGATCGACCTCTACAATCCCTCCAGGATCGAAAAAGTGCTGCTGTATGAAAGCAAAGAGCTGGAGTTAGGTGAGCACAGCATTACGATTCGGCTGATCGCGGATAAAAATCCGAAAGCAGGCGGAGGCCACGAAGCCAGCATAGATTATGCCGTTGTCAGCGGCGCAGGTAAACTCAAACCGGAGAAAATATCGCTGGAGACCGGAAGCATTGTCCTCGAACCGGGTATGGAAAAACGGATCGGATACAGTTTCCTGCCGGATTACGCAGCGGATCTGCCGGAAGTTTTTTTTGAATCTTCAGACGGTTCGGTTGCGGAAGTGACGGAGGAGGGTATCGTTAAAGCGATTGGGACGGGAGAAGCGAAGATCACGCTCCGCACCGGAGGGGAAGGCAGTCTCAGCGCGACAGTTAACGTGACTGTTCGCGAGCCGAAAGGAGGCCTGCTGGTCGCCGTACCGGGGACCACGGATACCCATACAGGACCGGAAGATTACGACAAACTGTTTCGTAAATTGACCGGGGATGCTCCAAAAGCATTGACCGCCGTCGCCTGGCAGGACGACACCGCCTCCGTAAAGTTTGACCTGCTGACCAAAGGGCAGGCATTGACCGGAGTGTGCGCGGTTCCAGGCAGTTTCACCAGCGAAAACGGCGAGCTGCTGAGCGGTAAGATCAACGTATATTTTGTTAAAAACGTGCTGGCCCACGACACCGGTAAATACGTGCCGGACGTGCTTTATTCGAATTATGCGGACGAGCTTCCGGCATCCAGCGTGACTTCCGTGTGGGTGAGGATCGACACAGAGGCGGAGGCAAAGCCAGGGATCTACAGCGGATATATAACGGTGAGCAGTACTGCTCCGGAGCTCAGCATAGATATGCCGCTTTCGATAGAAGTGATCGGGCTCAAAATGCCGGATAACGACACGGCGCTGGAGCTGTGGCAATACCCCTACAGCAGCAACCGGTATTATTCCGGTAAAAGCACGGAAGAGTATTTCGGGAAAGGGATAGAAGGGTTGTGGAACACCCACCTTGACCCGGCGTATGAAGCGGGGCTCCGGTCCCAACTCGAACTTTACGCGGCGGCGGGGGGCAACAGCGTTACCGTTACCGTAACGGAAGATCCCTGGAATTCCCAGACTCCGGATCCGTATCCGTCCATGGTCAAGTGGATCCAGAAAGCGGACGGCACCTTCACATATGACTATACAGATTTTGATTATTTTGTGGAACTTTGCGCTGAATGCGGCATAAACGGCCGGATATTGGCGTTTTCGATGGCTGACTGGGCGAACCGGATCACTTATTACAGCGAAAAACGGGGCCGGGTGGTGTCTGAATCACCGGCGCCGGGAACGAAGCGTTGGAAGACGCTCTGGACCGGTTTCTTAACTGATTTTATGGAGCATACGAAAGCAAAGGGCTGGTTCGAGCGGGTGCATATGGCGATGGACGAGCGAACTGCAGACGTGGTGGAAGCGGTGCTCGATGCAGTAGAGTCGGTGCGGGATGAAAACGGAAACTGTTTTAAAACGGCGCTGGCAGTGTTCACTTTCGATACGGAATATATGTTTGACCGGGTGACGGACCTGTCGCTGGCTATCGCCATGGATCCGGCTAAGCTTAAGGAGGTCACTGCGCACCGGCGGGAACTGGGGCTCACGACGACGCTCTACACCTGTGGTGCCCAATGCAGTGCGCTGTCTAATCCTCCTTATGAGAGTGTGTATTCCATCTGGTATACTGCGAAAATGGGAGCGGACGGGCTGCTGCGCTGGGCGTACGACGCTTTCAACGCGGATCCCCTGAACTCATCGGAACACCGGCTGTTCGCTGCGGGGGATATCTATCTGATATATCCTGATGTAGCAGATGCGGCTGATCCTTCGGCTCATTCCTCCGCCCGGTTCGAGATGCTTTCTGAAGGCGTACGGGACGTGACGAAACTGCGCTGGCTCCGGGACAATTATCCGGAATTCGCGGAGGAACTGGACGCGGCGCTTGAGGGAATCAGTTCGGGTTCTGCGGCTCCGGTCCATGCCGCTCAGAAAGTGGTCAACGACGTTGCCCGCCGCGTGGCCGGAAGCATTGATCCGGGAACAGGACCGGAGATCACCCCGGTCGGCAATCGCGGGGATGAGGGCGGCAATGATAGAGTTGACCAGAATATAGAGAGCAGTACCGGGTTATCCACATCTGCCAAGATCGGCATTGCCGCGGGGATCGCCGGAGCCGCAGCTATTGCAGCGGCGGTTATTGTTGCCGCAGCGAAGCGGAAAAAACATTGACCGAAAAAAGAAAGGCCGGAACGTAAATGGCTGAGCTGCTTAAAATGATAAGAACATCGGCACCGGTGAAAGAAATACCGCTGCCGGAGGGGTATTCGTATGAATCGTTTGAGGGCGGCATCGACCAGATATCACCGATTGGAAATAAATATCAAACAGTCTTCAAAAGACCGCAGATTAAAATCATCATTGGGAGAAATAAATGCTGTTATTGCTGTCGATCTTTTTAGCATGTACACTCCATTGGCAATTATGGTTTATAGCGTAACCCGATCTTTTTTGATCATACACCTAAAGGTGTGTAGTCTAAAAAGATCGGCACACAAAAACCGGCAAGAAATTGCCGGTTTTTTATTTCTATCTCGCGTTTTCAATGAAAATAATACAAAATTTAAGATTTTAGAGTTTAAAATCTCGTCGAAAATTAGGGCAAAATAAAAAGATCGGATGGTTATTACAAGTTTAATGACAAGCAGTCAGATGATCCCGCAGATGATTCAGAGTTATTTAACAGACATTCCTTTAGCTTTGAGATTGCTGCTTATGATACAGACAACAATTTGTTCTACTATTTCAGATTTGATACGTAAACGATCAGAATAAAGGAACAATGAATATCTGCTGCGATGATTTTGCATCTCATTGTCATAGCATTGATGGACAAAGGAGCGAGTTGAATTGACCATCGAAAACTTCAGAAGCAAAAAATGGGGCGTGTTCTGCCACTTCCTTTATGGGCATCAGAACGGACCGGGGCCGGAAAACACCCGCGGACGTACGGCGAGCTGGCAGGAGTGCGTGGAGGACGTTGACTGCGAAAAGCTTGCTGCACAGCTTATGGCGCAAACATGAAGGTGCGATTTGTCCCTTAACATACCAAAAGCGAGTGGATATAATAATACGCGTAGTCAACAGGGAGGGAAATGATCGTGGAGCTCGGAAGAAAGATAGCGGACTTGAGAAACAACATTAATATGTCTCAGCAGACGCTGGCCGAGCTTCTGTTTGTTTCGCGAGACCTGGTCTCCAAGTGGGAGA
>JAEEGL017029465.1_pt1 | contig 19298 bp, 12 predicted proteins | sample 9134231 | NCBI WGS metagenome assembly JAEEGL01 (sample SAMN16246548, study PRJNA631951) | gut metagenome | biome: gut microbiome; feature: rumen; material: fiber-attached | host: Bos | place: Iran: Karaj | collected 2018-10
ATTCATAATGCATAATGCATAATTCACAATGCATAATTGTTTGGCTGAAGCGAAATAGTCTCTTTTTTTGCGTTTACTTGTGCAAGTAATTCAAGTTGTCAAGGCAAGCCTTTTTCACTCCTTCACGCGGATAATCGACAGGCCGTCGCGCAGGGGGAGGATGACTTTCTCGACCCGAGGGTCGGCAGCTACCATATCGTTGAAAGCCAGTACGCCACGCGTCTGGGCATCACTCTCCTTGGGATTTCCCTCGGCAGCGCGGCCATACCATAGTGTGTTGTCTGCCACAATATAGCCGCCAGGACGCATGCGGGGAAGCAGCATCTCATAGTAGGCCACATATTGGCGCTTGTCGGCATCGATGAATGCCATATCCCATTGCATGTCCATCTGCGGGACGAGCTGCAGGGCGTCCCCGATGTGGAGATGCACGAAGTGGCCATAGGGGCTACCCTCCACCCATTTGCGGATGAAGTCCTCCTGCTCGTCGAAAATCTCGAAAGTGTGCAGTTCGGCACCCTCGGAAAGTCCTTCAGCCATGCAGAGCGCGCTGTATCCGCTGAAGGTGCCCAATTCGATAAGGCGCATGGGACGAATCATGCGCACCAACATCTTCAGCAACCGCCCTTGCAGATGACCGCTGGCCATCTGTCCGTAGGGCGTACAGAGATTGGTGGCGCGCCAGAGGGCATGCAGATAGTCGCCCTCGGCATCGATGTGGCTCAGAATGTAATTGTCGGAGGTCACTCCTGCACAGAAGCCTTGTCCAAAAGGGCTTCGATGGCCAGGCGGTAGCTGTCGAGACCGAAGCCGCCGATGAAGCCCATGCAGCCCGGGCTGATGATGCTCTTGCGGCGGAAGTCCTCGCGCTGCGAGACGTTGCTGATGTGTACCTCGACGGTCGGCGTCGTAATGCTCCGCAGGGCATCCAGGATGGCCACGCTGGTGTGGGTATAGGCTCCAGCGTTCAGCACGATGCCGTCGCGGTCGAAGCCGACCTCCTGAATCATGTTGATAATCTCTCCCTCGAGGTTGCTCTGGAAATAGTCGATGCGTACCTTCGGATAGCGTCCGCGCAACTCCTTCAGATAGTCCTCCCATGCCCGCTTGCCATAAACTTCAGGCTCGCGAATGCCCAAAAGATTAAGATTTGGGCCGTTGATAATTTGTATTCTCATAGGTTTTTCGTACATTTGTCGAAGCAAAGTTAGCAAAAAGCACAAGCAATACAAAAAATGAGCAAAAAAAAATCCGAGAATCTGTCAAATATCGGCGCGATAGACCCCAAAATCCTGCGTCGCTACACACAATATCTGCATCTTGAGCGCTCTTACACGTCCAATACGGCGGATGCCTACATGAAGGACTTGCAAAAGCTGCTGAACTACTATTCCGACATGGGCATCGACTTCCGCCAGGTGACGCTCGAGGAACTCGACCGCTTCGTGGGCACGCTCATCGACATCGGCATCCAGCCGCGCAGCATCGCTCGCATCCTGAGCGGAGTGCGTTCGTTCTATCGCTTTCTGGTGATGGAAAAGGAGATAGAGAGCGACCCGACCGAACTGCTCGAGAGTCCCCGCATCGGAAAGCATCTGCCCGAGGTACTCAGCTTGGAGGAAATCGATGCCATCATCGCCGCTACCGATGCCTCGAAGCCCGAGGGCACGCGCGACCGGGCCGTCATAGAGATGCTTTACAGCTGTGGCCTGCGCGTGAGCGAGCTGTGCAGCCTGAAAATGAGTGAGCTGTATTTGGAAGAAGGTTACATCCGCGTACACGGAAAGGGACGCAAGGAGCGGCTGGTGCCCATCGGCGAAGAGGCCATCCGCCGCCTGCGCCAGTGGTTCGTGGTGCGACAGGACATCCAAGCCAAGCCGGGCGAGGAGGACTTTGTCTTCATCTCCCCTGCACGCGGCCGTCGCCTGAGCCGCATCAGCGTCTTCGTGAATATCAAGACATACGCCGAAGCTGCAGGCATCACGAAGGACATCAGCCCCCACACCTTCCGCCACAGTTTTGCCACTCATCTGCTCGAAGGCGGTGCCAATCTGCGTGCCATTCAGGCCATGCTCGGTCACGAAAGTATTGCCACCACCGAAATCTATATGCACATCGGTCAGCAACACCTGCGCGAGGCCATTCTGAACCATCATCCCAGAAACTGCAAAAAGACTTAGCACATCAATTCTGCCTTTCCGACTTTTCATTTTCCCAACTTTTCAACTTTTTCATCACTATTTTTCCCACTTTCTTTTCCTTGTATTCTTTTTTTTCTGTAATTTTGCGCCGCAATTCTGACTAAAACAATATTTATATTATGAAAAAGACACAATTTCTATTGATGGCAGTAGCCGTAGCTGCATTGCTGTCATCGTGTGGCAAGCTCGGCAAATTGAGTGCCGACAATTTCAAAGTAACCCCCACACCCCTCGAGGCAGTGGGCGGACAGGTACCCGTGACCATCAATGGTACGTTCCCTGAGAAGTATATGAAGAAGAAGGCTGTGGTCACAGTCACCCCCGTGCTGAAATATGCTGGCGGCGAAGCTGAGGGACAGAGCGCTACGTTCCAGGGCGAGAAGGTTGAGGGCAACGCAACCACCGTACAGTACAAGGTGGGCGGTACCTACACAATGAAGAGCACCTTCGCATACGTGGATCCCATGATCCAGAGCGACCTCTATGCTCGCTTCGATGCAAAGAAGGGCAAGAAGAAGGTCTCCATCCCCGAGGTGAAGATCGGCTACGGCGTGGTGGCCACCAGCCAGCTCCTGAGCCGCTGCGACATCAACCCCGCCACAGCTCCCGATGCCTACCAGCGCATCATCGAGCAGAAGCAGGAAGCCAACATCAAGTTCCTCATCAACCAGGCCACCCTGCGCAGCAGCGAGCTCGGCTCGACGAGCGTGAAGGACCTGAGCAAGATTCTGAAGGAAATCAACGACAACCAGGAGGAGCGTGCACTGAACAGCATCGAAGTGAGCGCATACGCCAGCCCCGATGGACGCTACAGCCTCAACGAGCGTCTGGCCGAGAAGCGCCAGAACGTCAGCGCTGATTACATGAAGAAGGAGCTGAAGCGACTGAAGATGAATGCCGACATCGACACCAAGTTCACTGCCGAGGACTGGGACGGCTTCCAGGAACTCATCTCGAAGAGCAGCCTGCAGGACAAGGACGTCATCCTGCGCGTACTCTCCATGTATCAGGACCCCGAGGAGCGCGAGCAGCAAATCAGCAACATGAGCGAGATTTATACCGACATCAAGGAAGGCGTTCTGCCCGAGTTGCGTCGTGCCCGCCTCATCGTGAAGTATGATGTCATTGGTCGCAGCGACGAGCAGATCCTGGCTCAGTACAAGGCCGACCCCGCCAAGCTCAGCGTCGAGGAGCTGCTCTACGGAGCCAACAAGCTCGTTTCCACCGAGGCCGAGAAGGCACAGTGGTACAACACCATTGCCAAGCAGTATCCCAGCGACTACCGCGCGCTGAACAACCTGGCACAGCAGGCACTCGCCAAGGGTGAAGTAGAGAAGGCCAAGAGCTATCTGGCAGAGGCCAAGAAGGTGAGCAGCAGCGCCAGCGAGGTGAACACCAACCTGGGCCTCATCGCACTGAAGAGCGGCGATGTCACCGCAGCCGAGACCTATCTGGCACAGGGCAGCGGCGCCGACACCTTCAAGGAAGTGATGGGCAACCTCAACATTGCCAAGGGTAACTACACCCAGGCTGCCGCCGACCTCGCCAACACACAGAGCAACAGCGCCGCTCTGGCACAGATTCTCGCCAAGGACTATGCCAAGGCTAAGACCACGCTGGCAAACATCAAGAACGCCGACGCCACCACCGACTATCTCCGCGCTGTGCTGGCTGCACGCACCAGCGATGCTACCACGCTCACCAACAGCCTCAAGAGCGCCATCACCAAGGACGCCACGCTGGCTGCACGCGCTGCGAAGGATCTTGAGTTTGCCGACTATGCAAACATCATCAAGTCCCTCGTGAAGTAAGCTCGTGAAAAAAGCGCCTTACTATATCGTCATATTCCTCGCCCTGCTCAGCTGCAACAGCCACCCGGGACAGGTTCGCCTGAAGGGTCGTTTTGCGCATCTCGAGCAGGGCGAGTTCTATCTCTACAGCACCGATTACGCGCTCAACCGCATCGACACGCTTCCCATTCAGGACGGTCAATTCCAGTACTTACTGCCTGTGGCAAAGAGCGCCACCCTCCACCTCCTCTACCCCAACTATTCGCATCTCACCCTCTTCGCCTCGTCGGGCGACGATATCCGCATCGAGGGTGATGCCCGCAACCTCAGCGAGGTGAAGGTCAGTGGGTCGCGCGACAACGAACTATACACCCAGTTCCGCCGCGAAATCCGCGAGAAGAACGACGAAGAAACGCGTCGCATCGCGAAGCAATACATTCTGGAGTATCCCACGCTCCATGTCTCCCGCTACCTCTTCACGCAGTATTTCCTCGCCCTTGACACCCTGCGCGATGAAGTCCTCGAAATCTTCGACAGCCTCGGTCGCGCGATGCCCGAAGACATGGAACTCAGCCGATTGTCGGCCACCGTACGTCCCCACGGCCTCCTCGCACCCGGACGCCCTCTCCCCGCTTTCGAATGGCCCATGCGCCTCACCACTGGCGAGGGGGATAAAAAGGAGACGCGCGACACCCTCGTCCATAGCAGCGACTATCGCGACCGCTATCTCCTCATCATCTTCTGGGCCGGATGGAAGAACGGTTCCCAACGCGCCCATTATCTTGCCCGCAAGCTGCGGCGCGAGATGCGCGACACGCTCCATGTCCTCGCCTACTCCCTCGACTATAGCGGCAAGCACCTCGAGTTTTCGGAGAAGCGTGACAGCGTGAACTATCCCAACTATTGCGACTTCCTCTGCTGGGGCAGCCCCTTCGTACAGCAATGGGGCATCCGCCAGCTTCCCTATTATATTCTCGTGGCACCCGACCAACGCATCCTCGCCAGCGGCTACGACTGGCAGAAAGACATCGCCCCAAAAACACAAGACCTATGCTTGTAAAAGTCTTCAGCGCATGCGTCCAAGGCCTCCAAGCGATGGCCGTCACAATCGAGGTAAACGCCAAGCGAGGCCTCCAGTTCACGCTTGTCGGACTTCCCGACAATGCAGTGAAGGAAAGTGAGAGCCGAATCAGTGCAGCCATAGAAAACAGCGGATACAAATACCCCTATCGCGCATTCACCATCAATCTGGCACCAGCCGACGTACGCAAGGAAGGTTCGGGCTTCGACTTGCCAATGGCCATCGGCATACTTGCCACAGAGAACCATATCAAAATTCCACGCCTCAGCCGTTACATGATGGTGGGCGAACTGAGCCTTGACGGCTCCGTCATGCCAATTAGGGGGGCACTTCCCATTGCCATCAAGGCACGCGAAATGGGCTACGAAGGTATTTTCGTCCCAGTACAAAATGCACGCGAAGCTGCGGTGGTAAACAATCTGCAGGTTTTTGGCGTGAGTCACATTAACCAAGTGGTGGCCCATCTGAACGAATCGCATCTTGTCGAGCCGACCGAGGTGGACACCCGCGCCGAGTTCTATGCCCAGCAGACGCATTTCGAATTCGACTTTTCAGAGGTGAAAGGCCAAGAGCAAGTGAAGCGCGCACTTGAGATTGCAGCCGCTGGCGGGCACAACCTCATCATGATTGGCCCGCCAGGAAGTGGCAAGAGCATGCTTGCCAAACGACTCCCCGGTATTCTGCCCCCACTTACGCTCCACGAAAGCCTCGAAACCACTCAAATCCATTCCGTCGCTGGCGTCTTGCCCGGCAAATGCTCACTCATCGCCCAGCGTCCTTTCCGCTCGCCCCATCACACTATTTCGCCTGTGGCACTCGTGGGCGGCGGACAAAATGCACAGCCCGGGGAAATCAGCCTCGCCCATAATGGGGTGCTCTTCCTCGACGAACTTCCTGAATTTCCGCGCAGCGTGCTCGAAGTCATGCGCCAACCGCTCGAGGACCGAATCATCAACATATCGCGAGCCAAATATAACATCACCTATCCCGCCTCGTTCATGTTCGTGGCCTCAATGAATCCCTGTCCATGCGGCTATTATGGCGACCCCACCCATCAGTGCGGTTGTACGCCTGGACAGATTCAGCGCTATATGAACAAGATTAGTGGCCCGCTCCTTGATCGCATTGATATTCATTGTGAGCTTGCCGCAGTCCCGTTCTCTGAATTATCCAAGATGAAAGAAGGCGAACCAAGCGAAAAGATTCGTGAAAGAGTGATTAAGGCAAGGCAAATCCAAGAGGCTCGCTTCAGCTCCCTCCCCATCGGAGAGGGTGAGGGAAGAGGCCGTATCCACTGCAATGCTCAGATGACAGAACGAATGCTTCGCCAGTTTGTCGAACCCGATGCCGCCTCGCTCGAAATGCTCCGCAAGGCAATGGAAAGACTGAAACTCTCCGCCCGTGCCTACACCCGCATCCTCAAAGTTGCCCGCACCATCGCCGACCTCGAAGGCAGCGAGAAAGTCCAGAGCCAGCATATCGCCGAAGCCATCGGTTATCGCAACCTTGACAGAGGTGATTGGGCAGAGAGAGGTGTATAGATACCTCATCAACGGATTATACGAGAATTTTCCGCTGAGATTCCCGAAGAATTACTAACTTTGCACCATCAAACTAACAAATAAACCCAAAAAGAACATGAAAAAGAGAAGAAACATCGTTGCACGCCTGGCCATTGCAATGGCAGTCGTGCTGGTTGCGGGATGCGGAGACAAAGCCGGCACCCCAGTGGGAACGCGCACCGATGCGCTCGACAATTCGGCCTGGAACGAATCGCAGTGGATTTCTGCTGCCAATGCACCTGTGATTGAGGGCAAAAGGAAAAACGATCGTGCTGCCGACGGTGCAAGCTGGTTCCTCGCCACCGTGAAAAACAATGGTAAGGTGACCTCAGCCAAGTGGATGACAGCCGGACTGGGCGTCTATGAACTGTACGTGAACGGCAAACCCGTCGGCGAGGAATTCCTGAAGCCGGGTTTCACACACTATGCCAAAACAAAGCGCTCCTTCACCTACGACATCACGAAGGCATTCACCACCAAGGCTGGCGGTGAGAACGTGCTCGCTGCCCAGGTGACACCCGGATGGTGGGCTGACAAGATTATCACTCCCGGCGGACACGACGGAATGATGGGCAAGAAACCTGCCTTCCGCAGTGTGCTGGAACTCACATACTCGGACGGCACGAAGGAGCTGTTCGGCACTGACACGGAACATTGGACGGCCGGCATTGCAGGGCCTGTGAAGCATGCGGCCATCTTCGATGGCGAGGAATATGATGCCCGCGAGCCTCTAGGCTTCCTGACGCCCGAGAAACTTTCCACGCCCGAGGTGAACACCGAGTTCCAAGGCGAGATACTGCCTTCGCAGGGTGCCGAGGTCTATCTGCGCTGCGACATCGCCCTCAATCCCGTTAAGGCCTACACATGGAAGGATGTCGAGGGTGCCAAGGAGGGCGAGGAGTTCGGCAAAGTGGTCATCGTGAAGGACTTCGCTCCCAATGAAGAAATTACGCTTGGCGAGGGCGAGACGCTGGTGGTCGATTTCGGCCAGAATTGCGCCGGCGTGCCCTCCTTCGTCTTCAAGGCTGCCGAAGGCACCGAGCTCACATGCCTGCCTGGCGAGCTCTTGAACGACGGCAACGGTGCCAAGAGCCGCGGCATGGACGGCCCGGAAGGCAGTGTGCATCGTGACAATCTGCGCATGGCGAGCGATGGAATGATTCTCAAATACACCTTTGCCGCCGGCGACAAGTATGCCTCGTTCTATCCCCACTGCACGTTCTTCGGCTACCGCTACGTCTCCATTACGGCCACCGATCAGGTGAGCATCAAATCGCTGCAATCCATCCCCGTCACTTCTATCGCAAAGTGCCTTGAGACGGGAACCATCACCACCGGCGACGAATCGGTGAACAAGCTCATCTCAAACACTCTCTGGGGACAGCGCTCGAACTATCTGTCCGTGCCCACCGACTGCCCGCAGCGTAACGAGCGCCTCGGATGGACGGCCGACACACAGGTGTTCACCGAGACCGGCACCTTCTTTGCCAACACCAATGCCTTCTTCCATAAATGGATGCGCGACATGCGCGATACACAGTCACCTACGGGAGCCTTCCCCGGTGTGGCACCGATGGCACAGTACGGAGCTGGCGACGGCAACGGCAAGGGCGACATGATGCGCCTCGGATGGGCCGATGCCGGCATTATCGTGCCCTGGACCGTATGGAAGCAGTTTGGCGACCCCACCATCGTCGAGGAGAACTGGGAGGCCATGAACCGCTTTATGAACCACATCTATGAGAACAAGTACGAGCACACGGCAATGACCGAAGAGAACGGCAATTACCAGTGGGCCGACTGGCTCAGCTACGAACCCCTCGAGAGCTGTGGCGGCGGTATTCGTGACGAGAAGGGACTCAAGCCCGAAGCCATTGTCTATTGGAACTATCTGAGTGCTTCCTACTGGGCCATCGATGCCGCCATGATGCGGGATATGGCTGTGGCTATCGGCAAGGATGGTGCACCCTACGAAAAAATGTGTACCGAGGCTAAGGATTATATCCGCGAGAAGTTCCTCAACGAGGACGGCTCCTTCCAACTCGAGATTCTGAACACGATGCAGACACCCGCCCTCTTCGCCCTGAAGCTCCAGCTCCTGGAAGGCGAAGCCAAGGAGGCCATGATAGCCCGCCTGCGCCAAAACTTCGCCGATCACGACAACTGCCTCCAGACAGGTTTCCTCGGCACCAGCATCCTGATGCAGACCCTCACCGACAACGGCATGCAGGACATCGCCTACGAACTGCTCTTCCAGCGCAAGAACCCCAGCTGGCTCTATTCCATCGACAACGGCGCCACCACAATCTGGGAACGCTGGAACAGCTACATGGTGGACAAGGGCATGGGTCCGCGCGGCATGAACTCTTTCAACCACTATGCCTACGGTTGCGTCTGCCAGTGGATATGGGAGGCTGTTGCCGGCATCGCAACCGATACCGCCCAGCCCGGCTTCAAGCACATCATCATGCGTCCTGTGCCCGACAAGCGACTGGGCCATGTCGAGGCTGAATATCAGTCGGCAGCCGGCCTCATCAAGAGTGCTTGGCGCTATGATGGTGATAAGTGGACTTGGGACTTCAGCATCCCCGAAGGTGCCACAGCTACCGTCACCCTGCCCGGCGAGACCGAATCGAAGGACTACGAGAGCGGCAGCTATACGGTAACTATGTAAGAAAAAGCCTCTCCCCCTAGCCCCCTCCCCTAGGGAGGGGGAACAAGGGGAAGCTTTTAAAACCTTAGTCTAACTTCCCACATGAACACAATATTCATTGTCCTGCCCATCCTGACACTCCTGATGTTCGATTTGGGCCTGTCGTTGCGGATTGAGGACTTCGGGAAGGTGTTTCGTCATCCGCAACCTATTGCTGTGGCGCTGTGCGGTCAGCTGATTTTATTGCCCCTGATAGCTCTGGGCTTAGCATGGCTGTTCCGTCTGCCTCCTGTGTTCTTCATCGGCTTGGTGCTCATAGCCTGCTGTCCGGGCGGCAGCTCGTCAAATGTCTTTTCGAAACTGGCAGGAGGCGATGTCGCACTTTCCGTCACACTCACAGCCCTAAGCAGTATCATCACTTTGCTCACCATCCCATTCATCATGAGCTGGGCCACCCAACTGATGGGCGAAAGCGTGGGTATTACATTGCCTGTGGGTAATCTCATAAAGCAGAACCTCGTGCTGATGCTCCTGCCCGTGTTGCTCGGCATCGGCCTGCACTATGCCTGGCCCACAGGAGCGGCACGTACGGACAAGCTGCTCACCAAGCTGGCTTTCCCCTTGCTGTTGCTGCTTATTACCGTCTTCTACATCCAGCACCGCAAGACGATTATGGACAACATCGGCCTCTTGGGCCTGTGCGTCACAATGCTGATTCTGATAGCCATCGGCTGCTCATCCCTTTTGTCACGGCTGGTAAAGAACAGCCCGCAGCAACGCCGCACCGTCGTTATCGAGGTGGGCATGCAGAATGCCGCACAAGCCATTGCCATTGCCTCCAGCCCCCTGATATTCGCCAACGACGAAATGGCCATCCCTGCCATTCTCTATTCGCTGATGATGAACATCGTGCTCCTTACCTATGTAGCATGGGTGCGAAAACAAACTTGAATCTCAATTCAGATTAACTTAATTCAAAATACAAAGCTCGGAGATACTACTTACGCCTTAACTTACCCAGTTACCCACTTACCCACATATGACAGGAAGGTTTTCCGTAAGCCATGAGCAGAGCTGTTTTTGCTCTTATACGATTTGTGTGATTGTCAGAAATTATTTTACATTTCATTTTCTCCTTAGGTTTTTCATTTTTATATTCTAATTTATATTATATTATATAATTATAATAATATATAATATATATATCATATTAATATATAATGTATTATAATACATCTCCCCTATTTCTCAAGAGGACTCAAAAAATGTTCCTGTCATATGTGGGTAAGTGGGTAACTGGGTAACCTCCCATTGCATCAGGCATTCAGAAATCTTCCTTTTTCTTGAAGTTTTCTGATTATATTTATAGGTCGTAATGGGATTGGAGTATGCTTGCGCTAGCAGGAGGGAGAACTAAGGCAAGCGTCAGCTCCTGCTTGCGCAAGCATGAACGAGAACTACAGCAAGGAGGAACGAATCAAGGTGCAGTTTCCGAGAAGACGTAGTTGAAGCGCCCACCGGGGGCTGCATCGCCGTTCACGTAGAAGTCCATGATGTTGCCCTCGTCCTGCATGTTGTCGCTCCACTTGAACTCGAAATCAAGGGTGCGGTCTTGCATACCCATCAGCTCGCGCGGGATGCGCAGCATGAGACGGTTACCCGAAACCTTGATGGATGCCTCGCCGCAGTCGCGCCATATCCACTTGTTCTGATAGCTCTGCTGTACGAAAGCCTTGCTACCGCGCGGCGAACGGTAGTTCACCACGTAGTCGTAGCCCTGCCATCCTGTCTGCCGGTCGCGGTCGATGTCGAGAAAAAGCATCATCCAATTGTGGTCAGTCTGTGGGGTGAGTGCCTGGTCGGTGGCCACATAAAAATACAGGTACTTTTGGTCGCGTGCCACACGGGCGGCGACGATGTCGTTGCGTCCTGTTGTGTTCGTGTAGTGGTACTGGCAACAGGCCTTCGAATCGCGGTGCACCGTGTTTCCCCGATAGGCCGCATAGCGGGGCTGCACATCGTCCCAATCGGTCCAGCTTCCCATGCCGATGGTCTTCGGTGCCGACGGACGCGGCTGCGGTGTTGTGCCCTTGAAACGGCGCACACGATCGACAAGCAGCATGTAATAGACGTCGCCTCGGTTGCCCCAAGCTTTCACGGGTTCGAGATCGCGGCTGTGGTCCCAGTCGTATTCATCGACGAAGGAGAATGGCTTGCCCGTCCAAGGGCCATTGCCAAAGGCAAACTGTCCGGCTATCCACTCGTTCCATCCAGTGATGAAGACTGCCTTGGGGTCGAGTTCGTAGGCACGGTCCCACTGCTCGCTGAAGTTCCAACCATAGAGGTAGCCCTCGGTGCGGGGGTCGAAGCCGTAGCGTGCCGAGTAGCTGCGTCCCTGCGATCCGGGCACATTGAACGCACTGCAGTGGCCATTGGTCTCGGGAGCCGCATTCTGAGCCACACCCACCGTCACCAGCTCGTAGCCACCACCCGGGAGCGGGACGTAGCCGTGCTGCGGGTAGTTCTCGAGCCAGCCCCATTGGTCGGCACGGTTCGGGTTGGGTCCATCCACATAGTCGGGCTGTCCAGGGCGGAAGGTGAAGAAGTCGCGAATCTTGCGATCCTCGTCGCTGTCCGTCAGATTGTCGGGATAGGCCATGATGCAAGGCTTGCCGTCCCAGAAGTACCACAGGCTGCGGTACAATCCCTTGCTGTAGAGGCGCTCGTAGAGATGGCGCAGCGAGACGCGCGAGTCCTTGCTGGGGCCGAAGGGGAGCAGGAAGCCTATCTTGGGCACCTGCACGCCGTCCTTCTGTGCCTGATCCCATACCTCGAGGAGCGAGTCAGTGCTTGCATCCCAGGTAATCGAACCGTTTGTACAGTCAAAGAAGACGGCATCCACTTTGGCGTCGGCCAGCATCTCGGCATGCTTGCGGAGCACCCATCGGTCGGTCGATTTATAGTAGCCGAAGAGCGGCTCCTCCCACCAGAAGTAGCCCGGCTGCTTCTGCCATGAGGGATGCTTGATATCGAATCGGGCTTCGGGATGCTCGCGGAGAATCTTCGACACGTTTTTAGCCTCGGTGCCCTTCGGGTCGTGGCGCTCGTTCCAAGTCCAATAGAACATGATGACCTGCTTGTCGCGATGGGAGTCGTCGTAGCGGCCCACCTTGCGGCCCAAGTCGTCAGTCGCGGCCCAGAAATCGCTGTTCACTGCTTCGCTCTGGGCCATAGACCACTGGTTCCATGCCAGAGCCATCAATAAGAATAATGTACGCCTCATGGAAAAGGGATAATTGAAAAAGGAAAGAGTGAAACTCTTGGTACGGGTTAGTTCCCGCTGCTGCCGTCGGCACGCATAATCACCTTGTCGAGCAGGTTCTGCTTGGCTGCTGCCTTCTGCTGCTGGGCTTTCTCGATGGCGCCTTCGGCGATGTCGCTGTCGTTCTCGAGGCCGCTCACCTTTGACTTGGCACTCTCAACGGCGCTGTATGCCTTATCGGCAGCCTGACGTGCCTTCTCCAACTTCTGCTCGGCTGCGGTTACCTTCTTGTCGGCACTGGATGCTTTCTGCTGTGCCTTGATGATAGCCTTTTCAGCCTTGTCCTTCTGCTGCTGCAGCTTGCTGGCCTGCTTGGTGGCCTTTATGAGTGCCTTGTCGGCAGCCTTCTCGCTTGCCACAGCCTTCTTGGCCAGCTTGAGATTGGTTTTGGAAGCCTTCAGGTCGGATTCCTTCTGCTTCAGCAGCGCCTTGGTGTCAGCGCTCTTCGTGGCCTTGTACTGTGTCTTCAAGCTTGCCACTTCGGTCTTCAGGCCAGTCATTTCACCTTGGAACTGGTTCTGCCACTCCATACAACTCTTGTCGGTCTGTGCTGCGGCTGCCATACTGATGCTCAGCAGCGCGATGGTCATAATCTTTTTCATCGTTTCTTTCTTTATTGTTACTTCTTAATTCGAATCACACGAAGGCAGTAAATTACCCCGTTACCGTGCTCAACGAGGGCAAAGGTACGTATAAGCGAGGACAAAAGCAAGAAAAGATAAAACTTTTCTTTGATTCTGTCGAGCAAAAGTACTTTCGGCGAAGCCAAAGGTACGCAAATTTTCTTTATGGTGGATAATTCTACAAGTTTTTTTCAGATGCCCTCTTCAATCCAAATGAGATTGCCCTGCTTGGCGGGGATGACGAGAGGCGAAGTAAAATCATACTTGTTCTCTTCCTGGAAATTCTCTACGGCGGGGATGCGTGCCTTTACCTTGCCTACTTTCAGCCCCAAGCGCTTCCAGTCGAAGGTGAGGGTGACACGCTTTTCCTCGCCCGAGAAGTTACCCACTGCCACGAGTACGCGGCCCTTGTGGACAAATGCGGTGGCTTTCACTTCCGGGTCGGAAGTCTCTACAGCACAATCCTCGTCCCACCAGCCAATCATCTGCGCCTCTTCGATGCCGAACTCCTTCCAGATTTTCCATACAGGTACTGGCGAGCACTCATGGTATGAGTGGCGCCCAGTGGCACCGAACACTGCACCCAGCCAGCGGTTGCCACCGTCCTGCAGCATTTCAGCCATCGGACCGAAGGGAATACCCGAGAAGGTGATGAGCCACTGGTCGGCAGACATCTGGTTGTATCGGAACGACTCGCCGAACCACAGGCGATCAACGAAGGCCATATAGTCGGTGTATTGATTCATCGGGCCGTTGGAGTAGCTGGTGTTGGAGTGAAGGTCGATGAGAGAGCCGGGGCGGTAAGTTTCCATCACGCACCGCATGCGTTTCATCACCGAACCGTCGAACGAGATGTCATCCATATATACGCCATCTATCTGGTAGTTCTCCAGCATCCACCGCAACCCTTCGAGGTAGTAGTTAATCCAGCGTGACTGAGGGCTGGTGACCCAAGCAGCATCGGTCATGCTCAAAGAGTATTCGGCATACCAAGCGGGCCAATAGTCCTCCACGAGGTGTTCACAGAGCCAGGGGGCGCCTCCGCCGGGGCCAGCGGCCATAATCTCATGGTTGAGGCTGTGGAGGGCATAGATCTCCGAGACGTAGTCGGTGAGTTCGCGGATGGTGTAGTAGAGCTTCACTTTCAGGCCCTTTTCGTGCATGGCTTTGATGTGCTCCTTCAGCGGTTCGCGGACGATGAAGGGATAGTTGATTACGGGATTGAGCTTTCCCGCATGATGGATATTGCCGATGTTCGCCCCGTCCTTCGATGCCTTCTCGAAGCCCGTCGGATCAGCGTGGTAGTAGCGTTGCTCAAACTGATGGCGGGTGTCGAGCGGCTTGGCAGGTGTGATATGCAAGACCAGTTGCAGTTCCAGTGGATCGCGGGTGAGCGTCTGGGCACCCAAGGCAGCGGTCACTACCGCTTTTGCTTTTTCACCCGCATCCTTCGTGTGCATCACGACATGACTCTTGCCCTCGTTGTACCAGGCAGCGGGTGCGTTCTTCTTGTAGTCGCGCAGCAACGGCCCGTGATAGGCATCATCACCGCGAAACTCCACATGGAGGCCAGCTTTCACATCACCCATCCAGTAGCTGTCCCATCGTCCGCTCCAATCCCAGGTGCATTCTTTCGGACGATAGCCGCCATCCTGTCCGATGCCCATCATGTACTTCGAGGCATACGGCGTATAAGCGGTGGTGTAGCGGATATCCTTCACAGCCATTTCCTTTTCGGCCGAGAGGTAGAGCTTGAGCAGCACCTGTCCGTCATACTCCATGCGTGCCTCGGTGGTCAGGTTTACGCCCCCTTTCACCTGTTCGGAGGTCCAAGTCACCTGTGTGGCCTCCTTGTGGATGTTCACTTTGCCGCCGTCGAAGCGGATGATGCCGTTCGAGGTCTCCACCTCAATACCCATAGGCTCGGACAGCACTTCGTGTCCGTTCACCACCACCGACTTGGGCAGGCCGTTGTTTGCCACTTCCAGGCTCTTCTCGGTAGCCTTGATGCGCTTGCCGCTCACCTTCAATTCCTTGAAAGGTCGTATGAGCGTCTTTTCCGAGCCGATGGTGGAGTTCAGCCAGCGCAGACGTGCCAATCGCCACAGGTCACCGTCGCCCTTATCGGCCAGCACATTGTTTTCCACATGTAGGACGAAGGCTACCTTGCGTGGCGCCATACCCTGAGCAGTCACCGTCGCCGAGCCGTCATACACCCCAGCGGGAGCATCCTGAGGCACCTGCACACCACACCACAGCGCCTGCACATCACCTTGAGCCACGTTCACCTCCATCGTCAGCGGCTGGCCGTCCCAACCTGTACCTGTACAGTTGAAGCAGGTCTGTTCACTGGCGGGAATCACCTTACTGCCACCCCGTTGCTTCAGGTCGGAAAAGGCAACGTTCACTCCCTGAAGGGCACCATGAGCCGCCCAAAGACCAATCTGCCACACATAGTACTCGTTCCGCTGAGCTGTTCCCTCGAAGGCATCTTGCGGCACCTTCTTCACCCAACGCACGGGCAGCTGATGAAACAGGCGGATGGGGAAGCAGCGATCCTCGGGAAAAATGACGGGATTCTCGTTGTGACAGGCACGCACCGAATCGGTCTCAGCTGCTGTGGCAATGTTGCCCATCTGGCTGAAGGCCTCGAAATTGTTCACCTCCTCGAAACGCAGCACAGTGGCTTCGACTGGCTTCTCATCACGCAGTGTAGCCTTCCATGCGTCTGCCTGTTCGGCAGAATAAACGATATAGTCATTGTAGTCCTTCATGTATCGACACTCCGCACTTCCCTTGCGAAGGTTGAAGGGCATATAATAAATAAGGTAGGTATCTTCTCCGCTCAGCGGCTCGAACCACACCACTCCCTCCTCGGGCACGCGCTTCTCGGCCCAGAAGTGGGCCACCCGTTCGCCACTCTTCTGCCCCACGATGACGAAGCTCGTGATATCGCATTTCAAATCCGGTCTTCGCCATTTCAGCGAGGCACGTATCGCCTTGGTATCTGCCGAGCACGCCGCCTTTACCACAGCACGGTGATTGCCCAATCCATCGGTCACCCAAGGTTTACTGACCACCTCGAACGGCACACCGTCCGGCGCATACGAAACAAACTGGCTGCCAGCATCCTGTGCCGACATATTGACAGCTGCCAAACACAGCAGCATGAAGACGATTCTTCTAGTTTCCATCTTAACTTCCATTTTTACACCTTTTTTCAATCAAACAACCGCTTATCATGAGTCATCAAACTTTTCATTTGGGGAAGGATAGGCTCGAACGGCCCCTTGGAATGGCGGCGGCGTTTGATTTCAGCCGTCAGCTGGTCTTCCACATCGTGGTCGATGGAGCGCTCCGAAGGTTTCCCGACACCCAGATTCCGAGGCCATTCCTGCGCTTCTTTGATAAAACGGGAAGCCTTTCGATAGTCCCCCGAATCGATTGCAGCGGCAGCAAGGTGAAGTTTGATATCACGATACTTGTCGTGACTTCCGCGCATACCCTCGAATGGCAGTATCACAAGCGAAGAGAGCAATGCGTCAGCCTCATCATAACGCCCCGCAGCCACGTATGCATCCACCAGAGCATCACCTATCTGTACGTTATCCGGACAGGTGGGACGGAATGCCTGCAGCATCTCGACGGCTTCGTCGGCTTTGCCGCTGCCAATGAGGGCCATCGCCAGAATACGACGGTATCGCCATCCTGCGGGGTCAATCTCAGCGGCCTTGCGCACATCATTGATATCGCCTGAGAAGGCCTGATAACGATATACATAATAAGGTGCATACGTCGCATCATCGGCTGCCACAAGCCTTCGTGCAGCATTCCCGTCGCCCAGATAGTCCTTCAGTAATGCCAGCAGATAGCGGCTTTGCCAATGTCCGCCATGTGCCAAAGCCCATTCAAGGGGTGCCACCGACTCCGTACGGAATGGAAAGACGAAATCCAACGTCTGCTGCTCGGCAGCTTCAATCGCATTGGCATCATCACGCAACCATGCCATCCACAGAGCCGTAAGGGCATTTTGGCTGGGCAGAGCCGCGAGGATGTTCACAGCCTCATTATCCAAGCGGATGCTGTGGTAGAACGTGGCCAACTCTAAATACTCCTCCCAAGGAAGCTCTTCGCTGAAGGATTTGGCAAAATCCTTTGCCGAAAGAGCGCCTGCAAGCATCTTCTCGGCATCGGCAAAGTGACTCAAGGGGTCAAGGGCAAGAATCCGTTCCATCCCCTCTCCCGTCTGCTTATAGAGAAGCATCAGAGCCGTGATGTTGTGAGCATTGCTTACGAGTGCCTTTCGGGCATATTCCGCAGCCAGCCTGCTGTCGCCGAGGCGGCTGTGCAGCCGTGCCAGTTCCGTAAGGCAAGCCGAACGGAGCGCACTATAGGGGATCGCTGCCACCTCAAAGCAATCAAGGGCTTCCTCCTCCTTTCCAAGTGCCGATGCTGCCACACCAGCCACATAGCCAGCCTCGGGATTGTATTGGTCGATAGTGAGGGCCTTGCAGGCAAAGTCCCATGCCTCCTGCCAACGCATGCGGAGGAGAAGCAAATGTGCCTTCAGGGCCAAGGCATCCATATATGCAGAATCCAGTGCCAGCGCCTTATCAAGCGCCTGTTCGGCCTTGTCGTACTTGCGAAATCCTATATAGTCACGAGCCAGAAGCAGTTGTGCCGAAGCCGTCGAATCGTCGAATTTCGGATTGCGGTTGAGCGGACGTTCGGAAGTGGCTTTCTCTGCCCGCCAGAGCACTTTCCCCTCCATCACCACCTTGGCAGGTTCGCCTTCCACTTCCAGCCGGAGCGCCTGAGCCGGACGCAGGTTGTGCCTTGCCGCATAGAGCGTCTTTCCCTCGCTGTCGAGGATGGTCAAGGTGCCGCTGGCCGCCTGCAGCGGATAGATGCCCACCTGTGTGCCTTTCTCGTCGTTCTTCACATCGGTCACCGCATCTAACGACACCTCGTCAGCCACACCGATGCCGCTGTAGGGCAACCAGTACTCGGTCCATTCATCGCTTCCGAATGGTGTAAAGAGCAGTTGTCTGAATGACGATTCCTGAGAACATCTCTCCATATTCTGATTATAGAGTCGCCCACCCTGCATCTCCACATACTGTACGCCACAATCAGAAAGCAGGTCAACCCAAATCTTTCCATCGTCTTCGCGCGACCATGCAAAATACTTGCGTCCCAGTTTCTCGTCACGCATGGCATAGTGCAGCATGCCCCAGTCGCTCTTCGCATAATAAGCTCCGAAGAACGGTTTGCGGGTGCCCACCACATGATACGAAATGCTGGGCATTCCCTCCTGATTGGCATAGAAAGAGAGGTCGCGGCCTTGTTTGTCCAAAGGATACGAAAGGTAGTCTCCTTCATGGCCGATGGCGTGGGAACCCGGATATACCAATACCAGGTCATCTGCCGTCGTTACGCCAGAATTTGTCCATGAATAATATGGCTGATAACAGCTGGTAAGGTTATACCAGAAAGAGGTGGTGCGCAACCACACCGCATCCTTTGGCAGGTTGATCTCCACACACCAACGGCTGTGACTCGTCATCTCAAGCACACCAATATAGCAGCTGACACTTCCGTCTGCCTTTGTCTCGGTGCGCCAATCCACAGGATGGGCACACGAGGGTGCATGACCAATGACTCCATAGTTGAATTCAATGCCGCCACTTGTCCAGGGGCCCCTCATGGCTATCTCACGAAACTTTACGGCATTGTTATCATAGAACATCTCATTTCCAGCGGTTTTGTCGAACACCGACCACACTTTCCCGCCAATCTCGGGGAAGATTTTCACCCTGAGGTAGGGGTTCTCCAGCACCACCATCTTCCACGTCTGCTGTACAGGCTCGGTGGCGAACTTCTCGAAGGTGCAATAAGGGTAGCAATTACGTTTCACCTGAGGAATGGGGTTCGGGTCGCTGAAAGGATAGGTAGTCATCATCGTATCCTTCACCACCACAGTTTGTGCACCGGCGGTGAAGCACACCGCCACAGCAATTACCAACGGAAACAGTCTTTTCATATTCATAATCTATCGCATTCATA
>JAEEGL011378108.1_pt1 | contig 19297 bp, 17 predicted proteins | sample 9134231 | NCBI WGS metagenome assembly JAEEGL01 (sample SAMN16246548, study PRJNA631951) | gut metagenome | biome: gut microbiome; feature: rumen; material: fiber-attached | host: Bos | place: Iran: Karaj | collected 2018-10
CGACGCCTTCTCCTCCAGGGCGGGCACGTCCTCCGGGGCCCGGGGATAAGCCGCGATGCACAGGTGCTCCAGCAGCCAGTCCGCCCGGTACCACCGGTCCAGGCTCAGGAACATGTCCGTGCCGCAGAGGAGCCACAGCTCCCCCGCCGGATCCTCTGCCAGCAGCTGCCTGGCCGTATCCACGGTGTAGCTGCGTCCGGAACGGCGGATCTCCAGGTCCAGCGCCTCCGCGCAGGGCAGGTCCTCCGCCGCCAGCCGGGCCATCTCCAGGCGCTGGGAAGCGGTGGCCGTATCCTCCGGCAGGGTCTTGTGGGGCGGCTCCCCCGTGGGGATCCAGTACAGCTTTTCCAGGCCGAGCTGCTCCGCGGCGGCTCTGGCCGCCCGGATATGGCCCAGATGGGGAGGGTTGAAGGTGCCCCCCAGGAAACCCCGTTTCATGCCTTGGGAAGGGTGATCTTCGGGGATTCCGGATCCGGCCGGTACAGGACGAAGCGGCTGCCGATGACCTGCACGCCCTCCGCACCCGTCTCCCGGGCCAGGATGTCCCCCGCCTCCCGGGCGGTGAGCATGGCGGTCTCCAGCACCCGGCACTTCACCAGCTCCCTGGCCGCCAGGGCCTCGTCCGTCTGCCGCACCACGGCTTCCGTGACGCCGCCCTTGCCGATATGCACGATGGTATCCAGCCCGTTGGCCAGGCCCCGAAGATATGCTCTCTGTTTACCCGTCATTCTGCAAAACACTCCCTGAGTTTCCGCTGCATTTCCGCCAGGGCCAGGGCTCTGTGGGAAATGCGGTTCTTTTCTTCCATGTCGATCTCCGCCATATGGCGGCCGTCCGGGAGCCGGAAAACGGGGTCGTAGCCGAAGCCGCCGTTCCCCCGGGGGACAAGGGCGATCTCGCCGCGGCACTCCCCTCTTGCCGTGAGCACCCGTCCGTCGGGGAAAACCGCCGCTATCACTGAGACGTATTTTGCCCCTCTTTGTTCCTGTCCTTCCATATTCTTCAGCAGGAGCTTCCAGCGGTACTCGTCGCTGAGCTCATGGCTGCCCCCGTATCTTGCGGAATGGACGCCGGGCGCCCCGTCCAGGGCGTCCACCATCAGGCCGGAATCGTCCGCAATGGCGGGAAGGCCGGAGGCCTCCATCACCGCCCGGGCCTTGATGACCGCGTTTTCCTCAAAGGTGGCGCCGTTCTCCTCCGGCTCCAGATCCACGCCCGCCTCCGCCTGGGACAGGACGCGGATCCCCTGCTCCCCCAGGATGATCTGCATTTCCGCCAGCTTCTTTTTGTTTTTGCTGGCCAGTACAAAGCACAGCTCCTTCATGACAGCAGCGCCTCCGCGAAGGCCTCCGGGTCGAAGTCCAGCAGGTCGTCCGCCTGCTCGCCGACGCCGATGAGCTTCACCGGGATGCCCAGCTCCCGGTCCACCGCAAAGACGATGCCGCCCTTTGCCGTGCCGTCCAGCTTGGTGAGCACCAGCCCGGTGACGTTTGCCGCCTGGCTGAACTGCCGCGCCTGCAGCAGGCCGTTCTGGCCCGTTCCGGCGTCGATGACCAGCAGGGTCTCCCTGGAGGCTCCGGGCAGCTCCCGGTCCAGGATACGGCTGATCTTGTTCAGCTCGTTCATGAGGTTCGTCTTGTTGTGGAGCCTGCCCGCCGTATCGCAGATGAGCACGTCCGCCCCTCTGGCCTTGGCGGCGGCGATGCCGTCGAACACCACGGCCCCGGGGTCGGAGCCCTCCTCATGGCGCACGATGCCCGCGCCTGCCCGGTCCGCCCAGATGCCGAGCTGTTCCGCCGCCGCGGCCCGGAAGGTATCCCCCGCGCAGAGCAGGACCTTTTTGCCCTCCGCCGTGAGCCGGGCGGCCAGCTTGCCGATGGTGGTGGTCTTTCCCACGCCGTTGACGCCGATGACCAGGATCACGGAGGGCTTTGTATCCAGATGCAGGCCGGGGTCTCCCGCCTCGGCGAGCTGGGCCGTCAGGCTTTCCTTCAGGGCTGCGCGGATCTCCTCCGCGCCCCGGAGCCCCTCATGCTTCGCCCGCTCCCGCAGCGCGTCCACGGTCTCCACCGCAAGCTCCGCCCCCACGTCCGCCAGGATGAGGGATTCCTCCAGCTCATCGAAGAATTCGTCGTTATAGCCGGTGAAGCTGTCCAGCAGCCCGGTGAGGTTCTTTCTCGTCTTGCTCAGTCCGCTTTTGATCTTGTCCAGAAGTCCCATCGTCTCACGCCTCCGTGTTCTTGACCGCTTCCTGCAGGTCCACCCGCAGCACCTGGGAAATGCCCTTCTGCATGGTGACGCCGTACAGCATATCCGCTTCTTCCATGGTGCCACGCCGGTGGGTGATCACCAGGAACTGTGTGTTATCCGACATGCGCCTGGTATACCGGGCAAAGCGGGTGACGTTTGCCTCGTCCAGGGCAGATTCGATCTCGTCCAGCACGCAGAAGGGCGCGGGGCGCACCTTCAGCATGGCAAAATACAATGCGATGGCCACGAAGGCCCTTTCGCCGCCGGAAAGCAGGGTCAGGGTCCGGAGCGCTTTCCCCGGCGGCTGGACCCGGATCTCGATCCCGCAGTTCAGCACGTCCTGGGGATCCTCCAGCACCAGCTCCGCCCTGCCGCCGCCGAAAAGCTCGGTGAAGGTCTCGCTGAAGCTGGCCGCCACGGACTGGAATTCCGCGGAGAAAATGCGCTCCATCTCCGCCGTCAGCCCCGCCAGCACCTCCTCCAGCTCCTTCTTGGCCTTGTCCACATCGGCCTGCTGGGTGCTGAGATAGGTATACCGCTCGTTGACCCGCTCGAAATCCTCGATGGCGGCCAGGTTGGGCGTGCCCATGGCGCTCATCTCCCGGCGGAGCTGCCCGGCCCGCTTCTGCGCCTTCGGCCCGCTTTCCAGCTCCATGCGCTGGGGCTGGGCGGTGGTCCTGGTCAGGCCGTAGCTGTCCCAGAGCTTGTCCACCAGCTGCTTTTCCTCCAGATCGGCTGCGACCTTCTTCTGGCCCGCCTCCGCATAGCGCCGCTCCAGCTCGTTGATGCGCCGGTTGCACTCCTGGGCGTCCCGCTCCGCCCGGCTCCGCCGGGCTTCGTGCTCCTGCCGCCGGGCCATGGCGGCCTCCAGCTCCGGGCGCTCCAGGTCCGCGCTTTTCCGCTTCTCCGCCGCCCGGTCCCGGGTCTCCCGGATCCCGGCGTCCAGCTCCTCGTTCTGCTGATGCAGAAGGCCGGCGCGCTTTTCCCGTTCCTCCCGCTCCCGGCCATAGCCGAGGATCAGCTCCTCCCATTCCCGGATGCCGTTTTCCAGGGTCTCCCGTTCGCCGGCGATGGCCGCCTCCCGTTCCCGGAGTCTGGCCGCCGCCTCGGTGAGCTCCTGCAGCTTCCGGGCAATGCTCTTTTTATCCTGGCTGAGGGATTCCGCCTCCGCCTGGAGCCGGCGTGCCTCCGCCCGGTGCGTCTCCGCAGCCTGCTTTGCTTCCCCGGCGGCTTTGGCGAGGCGTTCCGCCTCCGCCGCTGCGGATCTCAGTCCGTTCTCCGCTCCCGCCAGGCTCAGCTGCACCGCCTCCGCCAGCAGGCCCCGCTGCCGATTCTCCGATTCCAGCTTCAGCACCTGATCCTGGATCTCCCGGAGCTCCCCGGCGGCAGACTCCGCCGCGTATTCCGCGTTCGCCAGTTCCTTTCTGGCGGCAATGAGCCGGTTCTCCGCCTCCTTGACCCGGCCGCGCAGGGTATCCTCATCCTCCCGCAGCCGCTGCAGCTCGTTTGCCCGGGACAGGATGCCCACGTTCCTGGCGGCGCTGCCGCCGGTCATGGAGCCGCCGGCGTTCACCAGCTGCCCGTCCAGGGTCACGATGCGGAACCGGGCGCCGAAGCGCCGGGATATGGCGATGGCCGCGTCCAGATCCTCCGCCACCACCGTTCTGCCCAGAAGATTGCGGATGATCTCCCCATATCGGGGATCGTATTCCACAAGGCGGGAGGCGACGCCCTCGCAGCCCGCCATCCTGCCCAGCTCCCGCTCCTGGAGCTCATTCCCCCGGATGGCGGACAGGGGCAGGAAGGTGGCCCTGCCGGCGTCCAGCTGCTTCAGCCGCTGGATGGCCGCCTTGCCGTCCTCCTCCCGCTCCACCACGATGCTCTGGAGGGAGCTGCCCAGGGCGGTCTCCAGGGCGACGGTATACCGGTCCTCCGTATGGATCAGGCTGGCCACGGTGCCCAGAATGTTCCGCAGGGTGCCCCGGGAGCTCTCCCGCATCACGACCCGGACGGCCCGGGAAAAGCCCTCGTATTCCTTTTCCATATCCTCCAGAAGGCCGATCCGGGACTGGGCGGCGCGCAGGTCCATCTGCATCCTGCTCAGGCTCTCCTCCAGCTCGGAGACCTGCCGTTTCCGGCCTTCGGCCCGCATGCGGTAACCGCTGAGCTGGTTTTCCGCCTCCACGGCCTTCTGCTGTCTGGCCTTCAGCTTTTCCCGGGAGGCGGCCAGGGCCTCCTCCTCCTGCTTCAGCCGCCCGAGGAGGCGTTCATGCTCCTCCCTGGCCTCCGCATCCTGCCCCGCCCGGCTGTTCACCGAGGCGGTGATGGTCTCCAGCCGCGCCTCCGCCGCCGCAGCGGCGTTCTCCTCCTCGGCAGCCCTGGCGGTGAGCCGGTCCAGATCCGCCTCCGCCACGTCCGCCTGGCTGCTGGTCTCGCTGCTGTCCCGGAAGAGGGCGTTTTTCTGCTCCGCCAGTCCGGCCTGCTCCGCGTCCAGCCCGGCGATCCGGCTGCGGCGATCCTCTATGCGGCCGTACAGCTCCTTCTCCCGTTCCTGCTGCCGCCGTTCTTCCTCCTCCAGCCGCTCCAGAGCGGCCAGGTTGTTCTTCTTTTCCGCTGCCAGCAGGTCCGCGTCATGCTCCAGCCCGGAGGCCTCTCCGTCCAGGGCGCCGATGCGGCTCCGCAGCGCTTCCGCCTGCTCGTCCGCCTCCCGGATCCCCTCGCTGCAGGTCTCCGAGAGCCGGTAGAGCTTTTCCAGCTCCTCCTTATCCCGGGCGAGCTGGGCGCCCGTCTCCTCATACTCCTCCGCAATGAGCCTGGTCTGGTCCGCAAGCCGGTCCAGGGCGTCCATCCACAGGGATATTTCCAGACCCCGCAGCTCGTCCCGCAGGATCAGGTATCGCTTTGCCGCCTCCGCCTGCTTCCGCAGAGGCTCCAGCTGAATGCTGATCTCCGAGAGCTTGTCCCCCAGGCGGAGCATATCCTGCTCCGTGCGGTCCAGCTTCCGCTGGGTCTCCTCCCGCTGGTACCGGTATTTGGAGATACCCGCGGCCTCCTCAAAGATCTCCCGCCGGTCCGTGCTCTTTGCCGCCAGGATCTCATCCACCTTGCCCTGGCCCACCAGAGAGTATCCGTCCCGGCCCAGGCCGGTATCCATCAGCAGGGCGTTCACGTCCTTCAGGCGCACCAGCTTCCTGTTGATGTAATACTCGCTGTCGCCGCTGCGGTAATACCGGCGGGTGAGCATGACCTCGTCCGCATCGCAGTCCAGGGCGCGGTCCTCGTTCCCCAGGATCAGGGAGACCTGCGCGAACCCGGCGGCGCTGCGCTGGGCTGTGCCGCCGAAGATCACATCCTCCATCTTGCTGCCCCGGAGCGCTTTGGACCGCTGTTCCCCCAGCACCCAGGTGATGGCGTCGGAGATATTCGATTTTCCGCTGCCGTTGGGACCCACGACGGCGCAGAAGCGCCCGTCAAAGGTCAGACGCAGCTTTTCCGGAAAGGACTTGAAGCCCTGTATCTCGATCGCACGCAGATCCAATGTCTATCTCTCCACCAAAGAATTGTACTCATGAAACGATATTCTACTATATGTCGGCCAGGATTTCAAGCTCTCCCCGGGGGATTTCTCCGGTTCTCACCCGGATCCCCGCAAGGCCGAAGCGCCCCTGCAGATACGTCAGATTCTCCCGGTGCTGTCCGGTCATCCGGGACACCGCGTCCGGGGATACCAGGATCGTCAGCCGCTCCGGACGGGGGGACATGGCGGCTATCCGCTCCTCCGCCCTCTGCCGGTACAGCCGGGCGTAAACCAGCTCCCCCAGGGCGGGATGATAGGCACCCGCCAGGACCCCCCGGGCCTCCAGCTCCCGGTCCGGGTTCAGCCCCAGGCGGATGATGGGGATGCCCGCCCGGAGGAAGAGGGCCGCGATGGGGGCGCAGGTCTCCACGGCCTGCTCCACCGTGCGCGCCCTGTACAGGCCCCGCCGCCAGAGCTCCGCCAGGGGCGTGTCCCGGAGCACCACCGTGGGGTAGATCCGCACGCCGTCCGGCTCCAGCGCGGCCAGGCTCTCCGCCGTGCGGAGGTCGCTCAGGTCGTCCGCGCCGGGCAGTCCCGTCATCATCTGCAGGATCACCCGGAAGCCCCGCTCCCGGAGCAGAGACGCGGCATTGCGGGTATCCTCCGGACCGTGGCCCCTGCCGGAGGCCCGGAGCACCGCCTCATCCATGGACTGGGCCCCCAGCTCCACCGTCTCCACCCCGTAGGCCGCCAGCAGGTCCAGGGCCTCCGGATCCACGCAGTCCGGGCGGGTGGACACCCGGATGGAGCTGAGCAGGCCGGAGGCCAGATAGGGCTGTGCCGCCTCCAGCAGCTGCCGCTGCCGCTCCCGGGGAACGGCGGTGAAGCTGCCGCCGTAAAACGCCAGCTCCGCGCCGCCTGTACTGGCCTGCGCGGAGCTTAGCACCTGCTGAACGGTCTCCGGTCCGGCGGGCGCTGCCCTGCCGGATATCTGTTTCTGGTCGCAGAAAACGCACTGATGCTTACAGCCCAGGTGCGGCACAAAGACGGGGATGATCCTGCGCCGGGGCGTCATTCCCGTCCCTCCCCGGAAAACCGGCTGAGGGCGTCCCGGGCGGCGGCCTGCTCCGCCTCCTTTTTGCTCCTGCCGCTGCCCTCTCCCGCCACGCGGCCGTCGTACAGCACCTGGGCGGAAAAGACTTTATTGTGATCCGGGCCGCTCTCCCCCACCATGCGGTAGGTGGGCGCCGTCATGCCCAGACGCTGGACCGCCTCCTGCAGGGCGGTCTTGTGGTCGTGCGTGCCCAGGTTGGAGGCCTTCCGGAGTCTGGGCAGGATGAACCTCTCCACCATGCCCCGGGCGGCGGCCTCGCCCCCGTCGATATACACGGCGGCCAGGGTGGCCTCAAAGGCGTCCGCAATGATGCTGGGGCGCTTCCTGCCGCCCCCCTGTTCTTCGCCCTTTCCCAGGCGCATATACCGGCCCAGGCCGATGGCCTGGGACGCCTCCGCCAGGCTGCTTTCGCACACCAGCTCGGCCCGGAGCCTGGTCATATCCCCCTCGGGCATCTGGGGGAAGCAGCGGTACAGCGTCTCCGCCACCAGCCAGCCCAGGACGGAATCCCCCAGGAATTCCAGTCGCTCGTTGCTGCCCAGATGGCCCCCGCCCCGCTCGTTGGACCAGGAGCTGTGGGTCAGGGCGTGCTCCAGCAGGCTGGGGTCCTTGAATTCATAGCCCAGGCTGCGCTCCAGCTCATTCATCGGCATGCTCCGTCTCCACGGCGGGCATATCCGCAAGACGCCGGGCCAGCTCCTCGCTGAGTCCGGAGGAGGCCAGCTTCATGGCCTGGGCGATGGCGTTTTTCGCGGCCTTGGCGTCGGCGGAGCCGTGGGCCTTCACCACGGGCTTCGCGATGCCCAGGAACACCGTGCCCCCCACCTCCCGGTAGTCCAGCTGCTTCCGGAAGCCGCGCATATCCCCCTTCACCAGGAGCGCCGCCAGCTTCGTGCGGAGGTTCTTCAGGAAAAGGCCCTTCAGCTCGCCCACCAGGTACATGGCGGTGCCCTCGATGCTTTTCAGCAGCACGTTGCCGGAAAAGCCGTCCGTCACCAGCACGTCGCAGACGCCCTCGAACACGTCCCGGCTCTCCACGTTGCCCACAAAGTTCAGCTTTCCCGCTTCCCCCGCCTTCTGCAGCAGGCGGTATGTATCCTTCTGCAGGCTCGTGCCCTTGCCCGCCTCGGTCCCGATGTTCAGGAGCCCCACTCTGGGCTCCTTTTTGCCCATATACAGCCTGGCCAGGGCTTCGCCCATGAAGGCGAACTGCACCAGGTATTCGGTGCTGCATTCGGCGTTTGCCCCGCAGTCGATGAGCACGCAGCCCCCCTGCTTTGTGGGCAGGATGGGAGAGAGGGCGGCCCTGCGGATGCCCCGGATGCGCTTGACCACCAGTGTGGCGCCGGAGAGCAGCGCCCCGGTGCTGCCGGCGGAAACGGCGGCGTCGCCCTCCCCGTCCCGGAGCATGCGGAGCATGACGGACATGGAGGAATCCTTCTTATCCCGCACCGCTCTGGCCGGGTCGTCCTCCATGGTGACCACCTGGGTGCTGTTGGCGATCTCCAGGCCCTTGGGCAGATCCGAGCGGCCCATCTCCTGCACGCACCGCAGGATCGCCTCCGCAGCGCCCACCAGGACGACCTCCGCCCCCAGCTCCTCCACGGCCATGACCGCGCCCTTGACGATCTCCTCCGGCGCGTTGTCGCCGCCCATAGCGTCTACGATGATCTTCATCCGTACGTTCCTCTCTCTCCGCTGCTCCCGCCCGGCGGTCACAGCTCCTCTCTTGCTTCCGGCAGCAGCTCCTCCAGCCTGGCCAGGGCCCGCTGGGAAAGCGCCGCGTTCCGGTTGCGTTTTCCCTTGATCCGGCCCTCCGGCGGGGCGATGATGCCGTAATTGACGTTCATGGGCTGGAAGTCCGTCACCGTCCCGTCGCTCACATAGGCGGCAAGGGCGCCGACGGCAGTCTCCCTGCCGAAATCCAGGGGCGCCATGCCCCGCAGTTCCCGGGCGGTCTGGATGGCGCAGACCAGGCCGGAGGCCGTGGATTCCACGTATCCCTCCACCCCGGTGATCTGCCCCGCAAAGCGGATCCGGGGCTCGGCGCGGAGACGGTACTGCCCGTCCAGCAGCCGGGGGGAGTCCAGATAAGTGTTCCGGTGCATCACCCCGAAGCGCACGAATTCCGCCTCCCGCAGGGCGGGGATCATGGAGAACACCCGCTTCTGCTCCCCGAAGGTCAGGTGGGTCTGGAAGCCCACCAGATTGTACAGGGTGCCGGAGAAATTATCCCGGCGCAGCTGCACCACCGCATAGGGCTCACGCCCCGTGGCGGGATCCAGGATCCCCCGAGGCTTCAGCGGTCCGTAGCGCAGGGTGTCCACCCCGCGCCTTGCCATGACCTCCACGGGCATGCAGCCCTCAAAGACCATGCTGTCCTCAAACCCGTGGACGTGGGCTTCCTCCGCCTCCGCCAGAGCGGCGCGGAAGGCCAGATACTGCTCCTTGTCCATGGGGCAGTTTACGTAATCCGCCGAGCCCTTGTTGTACCGGGAGGCGAAGAAGGCGCTTTCCATATCTACGCTCTCCAGGGTGACGATGGGGGCGGCGGCATCGTAAAAATGCAGATACCCCGCCTCTCCCAGCTTCCGCCCGATGGCCTCGCTCAGGGCTTCGGAGGTGAGCGGGCCGGTGGCCAGGATGGTCACGCCCGCGGGAATATCGACGATCTCCCCCGGCTCCACCCGGATGAGGGGATGGCTGCGGATGGCCGCGGTGACGCTGCGGGCAAAGCACTCCCGGTCCACGGCCAGGGCGCTGCCCGCCTCCACCCGGTTTTCGTCCGCGCAGCGGAGGATCAGGGAGCCCAGCCGGCGAAGCTCCTCCTTCAGCAGGCCCACCGCGTTGGTGGGGTCCGCGCTGCGCAGGGAGTTGGAGCAGACCAGCTCGGCAAAATCGTCCGAAACGTGGGCGGGGGACTTTTTCTCCGGCTTCATTTCGCACAGGCGCACGGAAATGCCCCGCTGCGCAAGCTGCCATGCGGCTTCGCTTCCCGCAAGGCCCGCGCCGACTACGGTGACCTGCTCAGCCATCCTGCTCCCCCGCGCTCTTTTTCCGGGAAGCGCCGGTCCTGCCGGCGGTTTTCTTTTCGGCAGTCTTTTTTTCGGTGGTCTTTTTCGTGCCGGTCTTTTTCGCCGCCGGCTTCTTTGCCGCCGTTTTCTTTGCGGCGGGCTTCTTCGATGCCGCCTTGGCGCCGGCAGTCTCCCCGGTCCCGGCGGCGGCAGCTTCGCCGCTCTCCGCCGTTTCCGTCTTTTTCTTATAGCCCCGCTGATCCTCGGGCACGAAGGCGGAGCACTCCGGATTCACGCAGAAGGGCTTGCGGTACCCTCTGCCGGAGCGCTTGAACAGGGTCTGGCCGCAGACGGGGCAGTCGTCCTTCGTGGGCACGTCCCAGGTCATGAAGCCGCATTCCTGCCCATGCTCGCAGGCATAATAGGTGTACCCCTTCTTGGACTTCCGCTTCAGGATGCGGGAGGAGCACTTGGGGCAGCGGCCCGGCATGACCTCCACGATGGGCATGGTGAAGCTGCACTCGGGATAGCCGGGGCAGGCCAGGAAGCGGCCGAAGCGCCCGAACTTCACCACCAGGTTCTTCCCGCAGTTGGGGCATATCTCGCTGGTCACCTCGTCCGGGACCTTGATGCGGGTGCCCTTCAGGTTCACCTCCGCGTCCTCCAGGGAGTGGGAAAAGCCGCCGTAAAAGTCCCGCAGGACCTGCTTCCAGGGCTTTTCTCCCTTTTCCACCTCGTCCAGGGTGGCCTCCATATGGGCGGTGAAGGCCAGGTCGACGATATCCCCGAACCGCTCCTCCATGAAGCCGGTCACCGTCTCCCCCAGCGCCGTGGGGCGCAGGGATTTGTTCTCCTTGACCACGTATTCCCGGTCCAGGATGGTGCTGACCGTGGGGGCATAGGTGCTGGGCCGCCCGATGCCCTTTTCCTCCATGGCCCGGATGAGGGTGTCCTCCGTATACCGGGCGGGGGGCTGGGTGAACTTCTGCTCCTCCTTCAGCTCCAGCAGGTCCAGGGCGTCCCCCTGGCTGAGATTGGGCAGCGGGGTATCCCTGTCCTCCCCCTCCTCCGCCTGCACGTCATAGACCTTGGTAAAGCCGGGGAATTTCAGGGAGGTGGTGCTGGCCTTGAACACATAGCCCGCGGAGACCGCGTCCACGGAGACCACGTCGTACACCGCGTTGGCCATCTGGCTTGCCATGAAGCGGCGCCAGATGAGCCGGTACAGCCGGTACTGGTCCTGGGTCAGGTCCTTCCGCAGCCGCTCCGGCGTCAGCTCCACATCGGAGGGGCGGATGGCCTCATGGGCGTCCTGGGCGTCCTTGCTGGTCTTGAAGGTCCGGCCCTTGGGGGGATAGTATTCGCCGCCGAATTCCCGCAGGATATAGCTCTTCGCGGCGGCCACGGCCTCCGCGGAGATGCGGATGGAATCGGTACGCATATAGGTGATCAGGCCGATGCTGCCCTCCCCCGCCACGTTCACGCCCTCATAGAGCTGCTGGGCGATGGACATGGTGCGCCGGGGGGTCATGTTCAGGCGGCGGGAGGCCTCCTGCTGCAGCGTGGAGGTGATGAAGGGCGCGGCCGGGGACCGGGTCTTGTCCGCCCGCTTCACGGCCCCCACGGAGAAGGGCGCGTTCCGCACGGCGTTCAGCACCTTATCCACGGCGGCCCTGTCCGGCAGCTCCAGCTTTTTCTTTTCCGTGCCATGGAACCGGGCGGTGAAGCTCATCTCCTGTCCGGCGGGACGAAGCACGGCGTCCAGCAGCCAGTATTCCTTGGGCTGGAAGGCCCGGATCTCCCGCTCCCGGTCCACCACCATGCGGGTAACGGCGGACTGCACCCGGCCGGCGGAGAGGCCCCGCCTGATCTTGGACCAGAGAAGGGGGCTGAGCTTGTAGCCCACGATGCGGTCCAGGATGCGCCGGGCCTGCTGGGCGTTCACCAGGTCCATGTCGATCTGTCTGGGCTTCCGGATGCTCTCCAGCACCACCTTTTTGGTGATCTCGTTGAAGGTCACCCGGGAGGTCTTGCTCTCCGGCAGCTCCAGAAGCTCCTTCAGGTGCCAGGAGATCGCCTCTCCCTCACGGTCCGGGTCGGTGGCCAGGATGATCCGGTCCGCCCGCTTCGCCTCATCCTGCAGGCGGCTGATGATCTCGCCCTTCGATTCGATGGGGGCATATTCCGGGGTGAAATCCTCTTCGATATTCACGCCGATGCTGCTTTTGGGAAGGTCCCGCAGATGGCCGGTGGATGCGGTCACCCGGTAGCCGGGGCCCAGGTATTTTTCGATCGTCCGCGCCTTCGTGGGCGACTCCACGATCACGAGTGCGTTACCCATGCGTATCCTCCGCTTTGCCGGGGGCAAAGCGCTCCTTATCCAGAAATAGTAAAACCAGCCGGCTTCACGCCATGGAGACCAGAAGACTGTATATCCGATGCTCCTCGCTGACATAGCCCTCCAGCTGCAGCATGCTGAGTGCGGTGAGCACCTCCCCGGCGCTTCCGTCCACGGCGGCGATAAGGTCGTCGCTGTGCTTCGGGCCCCGGGCCAGGAGCCTCACCAGCTCCAGCTGCAGCGGAGAAAGGCCTTCCAGCTGTTCTTTTAGTGCATGATAGCCTACGTCCTTTTCCTTGTCAAGAGACTGTTTGACCCCGCTCCTCCCGGGTCCGGGGTCATTCCGCCGCTTTTCCGGCAGCAGCTCGGGGTACCGGAAACGGTACTCATCCAGGATCTCCCCGGCGCTGCAGACAAGCTGCGCCCCGTCCCGGATAAGGCTGTGGGAACCGGCAAAGCCCGCGTCGTCCGCCCTTCCCGGGACCACGAACACGTCCCTTCCCTGTTCCTGGGCCCTGGCCGCGGTGATGAGGGAACCGCTCCTATCCGGGGCCTGCACCACCGCCACCCCCAGGCACAGGCCGCTGATGATCCTGTTCCGCTGGGGGAAGCTGTATTTGGTTGGTTTCGTGCCCGGAGGATACTCGCTCACCAGGGCACCCACCTCCGCCACCGTGTTCTGGAGCTTGCCGTTCCAGGAGGGATAGACCACGTCCGTTCCCGTGCCCAGCACGCCGATGATCCGGCCGTGTCCCTTCAGCGCGCCCTTGGCGGCCATGCTGTCTATCCCCTCCGCCAGGCCCGTGACCACCACGGCTCCGGCCTCCGCCAGACCCCGGCCGAGCTGTTCCGCCATCTTCAGGCCGTAATCCGAGGTCCTCCGGGTGCCCACGACGCCGATGGTGATCCGCCGGTCCACCGGGGGAAGGCTGCCCAGGACGTACAGGACCATGGGCGGGTCCATGATGTTTGCCAGGCGCTCGGGATAATCCGCGTCCTGGCGGCAGATGATGCGTATCCCCTTTTCCGCGCAGCTCTGCCCGATCCGCTCCGCCTCCCGCAGGTCCCTGTCCAGCAGGCTCTTCAGCTCCGGCGCCGTCGCGCCCTCCACCTGCTTCATCTCGCTCTCCGGCGCATAGTATACCCCTTTTGCGCTGCCGAAACGCCGGAGGTACTTCTGGGCGGCGGCTGCGCTGAGACCCGGCCTTCGGGACAGCCACAGCCAGCAATGCAGATCCGACATATGCCCTTACCCCCTTCGGTAGACTTCCCACAGCAGCACCGCCGCGGCGGCCCCTGCGTTCAGAGACTCCGCACCCGGCTCCATGGGGATGCGCACCCGCGCGGCGGAGGCCTGCAGCAGCTCCCGGGATAGGCCGTGGCCCTCGTTGCCGATGGCCAGGGCCAGCCGCTCCGGGAACGCAAAGGTCCCCGCATCCCGGGTATCCTCCCCCAGGGCGGCGGCAATGATGGGCAGGTTTTCCCGTTCCAGCGCCTCCAGCGCTCTGTCCCGGTCCATGGACCAGATCCGGCGGCGGAACACCGCCCCCATGGAGGCCCGCACCGCCTTCGGCCCGAAGGGGTCCGCGCAGGCCCCGGCAAGGAGCACGCCGTCAAAGCCGAAGGCGTTGGCGGTGCGGATGAGGGTGCCCACGTTGCCCGGATCCTGCAGATCCTCCGCCAGGAGGATGTGTTTTCCCCGCACCGGGCCGGGCTCCGGGATCCTGCAGGCAAACAGAAGCTCCGGGGCGCTTTTCATGGGGGATACGTAGGCCAGGATGTCCTCCGTGACGATATACTGGGTCACCCGGGGGCCCAGCCAGGGCAGAGGCTCCGCCGTGAGGACGGAGTCCGGCTCCAGCCCCGCCGCCAGGGCCTCCTCCAGGAGCTTTCGCCCCTGGCCCAGGCAGAGGCGGGCTTCGCCCCGGCGCTCCCTGTCCCCGGCAAGGCGCCGGTATTCCGTCACCGCCGGATTTTTCCGGCTGCTGATGATCTCCATATCCGTTCCGACGCGGTCCGAGGCCGCATCATTCCTCGCTTTCCAGGATCGCCCGCAGCGCGCGCACGGCGGCCTCCGTTGTCTTTTTGCTGCCCTTGCCGCTCACCGTCCAGTCCGAAAGGCAGGCGTAAAAATCATGTCCGCCCATCCCCCGCAGCAGCGGCCTGTCCCCCACGTAGATCCGCAGACCGGTGGGGTCGTCCGTTTCGATCCCGTAATCCGCCAGCGGCTGGAAGGTATCCTCCTTCCGGCAGTACAGGGCGGAACGGTCGTCGTCCAGAAGGAACAGGGGGTATTCCGGCAGGGAGAGATACAGCATGAGCCGCTGCTGCGCCCCGGCGGGATCCTCCTGGTCGGAAAGGTCCACGGCCTGGACGTTCAGCAGCACCTTGCCGTCCCCGTTCACGTCTCCCACGATGCTTCCGAGGCTTTCCCGCAGCCTTTCCAGACCGCTTTCCGGCACGGGTCCGTTCACCGCCACGGCGATGTTCAGATCGTACCGCTCCTTATGCAGCGCGTCTGCGGTGAGCCAGATGCCGATGATCAGCAGGATGAGTATGCCGATCGCCAGCTTGCCGTAATGATACCAGAACACATTTTTCAGCCAATAGCCGAAGCCTCCCTGGGGCTTTTCTTCCATGCGTATCTCCTCCTCCGGCGCTCTCCTCCGCTGTCGGACGCCGATACTTGCTCCAATTTACCATGCAGTGTACCACAGGCGGCCCGGCTTTTCAAGGCATGGGCCTCCCGCCGGGAAGCGCCGGGGATACGGGAAGCGGGAGCGGACCCGCCGTGCGGATCCGCTCCCGATGCTCAGGCGCGCTTATTTATATGTATTCGTTCCGTCGTAGGTGCTGTTGGGCACGATGGAGAAGTGGAACATGGGCCTGTCCACCCGCAGGATGCGCATGGGATTGTGGGGCAGGTTTTCCGGAATGAAGATCATGGTGGAGCGGGTGAGCCGGTGCTCCTCGCCTCCCAGGGTGAAGATCATCTCCGCATGGAGATCGTAGGGGTCCTCCGGATCGGAGCCGAAGAAGCCCAGCAGCTCGGAATAAGGGTGGGAATGCTCCTCAAAGATGGGGTCCCGCTCCGGCACGGCATAGTACCAGGCGGTATTCATCTGAAAGGCGCCGGGCACCACGTTCCCGTCCATCCACAGGATGCGGTGGGAGAATTTCCGGTACAGCTCCTGATACTCCGGCGTGCCCATATTGGGGGGGCACTGCAGGGTCTGGACGAAATACCTGCCGTATTCTCCCCCCTGACCGTTTTCATAGATCACGTTATTACGCTCCTTTCGTCCGGCCGCAGGGCGGCCGCGCGTCTATGCCTGCATTGTACCAGAGCCCGGGGCCCCGCGCAAGGTCCCTTTGGTCTCTCCGGCCCTTCCTCCCCGCCGCAGCCCGCCAGCAGGGCGGCAAAGAGGGTCCGGGCGTCCCCCGCGCGCCAGGAGGCGGCGATCCGGCTGTAACCGCAGTCCTCCCGGAGCGCAGGACCCCGGGGAGAGCAAAGCGCGAGGGCAGAAGCGTACGCTTCCTCCAGCCCCCGCCGGTATTCCCGCAGGCCACTCCCGGGCTCCGGGGCGCTTCTCCGCGCCGTTTCCGCCACCAGGGTCAGATCCGGCGCGCACACTGCCTGCCAGTCCAGGAGCCATCCCGCCAGGGCAGCCGCCCGAAGACTGCTGCCGGCAGTTTCCGGCGCGTACGTCTCCCTCAGCTCCGCGAGACGGCGGCCCAGGGCGGCATAGGGCTCCCCATACGCCGCGGCGGCGGCCCGATAGGCCGCCGCGCGGTTCGTAAAGCTGTAGCCGCCGTCCCCGGTCCCGGCGTCGCTGCCTGCGGCAGAGATCCGGGGCTCCATGGTGCCGCCGGGGCTGGGTTCGGGACTGGCGTCAGGGCTGGGCTCGGGGGACTCCGTATCGGGCCGGGGGCCGGGGGTCCCGGAGACCGAAGGCTTCTCGGAGACCATGGGCGGCGGGGTCACGTCCGGCGTCACCGCAGGCTTCGGCGTCCCCGTCACCGGGGGAGAATTCTGCACCCGTCCATTGCGCATATCGCAGCCGGCCAGCAGGCCCAGCCCCAGGGCCAGGACCAGCAGCAGGACGATGAGTTTTTTCATGTTCGCTCCTCCGTTTCGTTCTGTGCGTCCATAGCATGTCCGAAACAGGACCGCTTATGCGCGCAAAAACAGCAAAACCGCCGGGACGGGCGTCCCGGCGGGAAACGGCGAAGGATGGACCGGCGCGAAGGACCGGTCAGCCGTCCGCGTTTTCGCAGTTGTGGAATACGTTTTCCACATCGTCGTTATCATCGAACATTTCCAGCATTTTGTTCAGGTTCTTCAGGTCCTCCTCGCTCTCCAGGGTCACGTAGTTCTGGGGGACCATTTCCTCCTGGGCGCTGAGCAGAGAGTATTTCTTTTCCTGCAGGGCGGCGCTGACGGCGGGGAACGCGGCGGGATCGTTGGTATACACCGTGAAGATGCCCTCGTCGCTCTTCAGGTCGTCCGCGCCGGCCTCCAGCGCGTCCATCATCACCGTGTCCTCATCCAGTTCGCCCTCTTCATTGTCGATCACGATGACGCCCCGGCGGTCGAAGGACCAACTCACGCAGCCCTCCGCGCCCATGTTGCCGCCGTATTTATCGAAGTAATGCCGAACCTCGGAGGCGGTGCGCTTGCGGTTGTCCGTCATGGCCTCCACGATGATGGCAACGCCGGAGGGACCGTAGCCCTCATAGGTCACCCGCTCGTAGTTCTCGGTGCTGCCGGCGCCCAGCGCCTTTTCGATGGTGCGCTTGATATTGTCGTTGGGCATGTTGGCGGCCTTGGCCTTGGCCACCACCGCCGCCAGACGGGAATTGTTGGCGGGGTCGCCGCTGCCGCCTTCCTTCACCGCAACGATCATTTCACGGGCGATCTTGGTGAAAGCCTGGGCGCGCTTGGCGTCCGCCGCGCCCTTGGTTTTCTGTATATTGTGCCATTTGGAATGTCCGGACATAGGATCTGCCTCCCTGTGTAGTATCTCTCTGTATCATACAACACGGAACGGCTGTTTTCAAGTATCATCTTTGCCGCGCCACCAAAATCAGGGAGCCCGGCGCGGGTTCTGCGTCTCCCTCCAGGCCGTTGAGCCGGCGTATGCCGCCGCAGGAGGCCCGGTTCTCCTTTCCCAGGCTCCATACGCTGTCCCCTTCCCGGGTGAGGATCACGGATACGGCGGGCTCCGGCCCGGCGGCCTCCCCCTCCCCGGCGGAGTCCGCTCCCTCCAGGAGGGTCACCTCCGCCGTTTCCCAGACGGGGCAGCGGAAATGCACGGGGATGCGCAGCTCCGCCCCCGCGGCGGCGGCCGTGCCGTATACCTCCCCCGCCTCCGCGTCCGGCACGGCGCCGCAGGGACCGGTACATACTGCCTCTCCTCTGCCGGAGAGCGCCGTCAGGGCGCCGTTTTCCCCGGTGCAGACGGCCTTTGCGGTGACCGGGGCGACGTACGTCCCGTTTTCCTGCCTGGGCCGCCCCACCCAGGCGGAGGCCCGGAGCACGCTCCGCACCGGGCGGGAGTGATCCAGGGTCAGCCGCAGGGTCTCCCCGGCGGACACTGTTTCGCCGCCGGTCTCCAGGGTCTGCGCCCTTGTCCGCACCTCCAGCCGTTCCCGGATGCCGTATGCGTCCGCCACGCATTTCAGGGTCCTGCGGCTGCGCACCACCCCCTGGGCCACCGCCCCCAGTTCCACCGTCAGGCTGCCGTCCTCCCCCAGGCTCACCCGAAAGCCCGTGAGGGCCGTCACCGCGTCGCAGCGCCGTTCCCCTTCCCCGTCCTCCGTTTCCAGGATCACGGACCAGGGGAGCTGGAGCTGGGCGTCCGCCGCCTCCCCCTGGGGGGAGAGATACAGCACGTCCGCCAGGGCGGTGCCCCGGAGGATGAGCTTTGCGCCCAGGGCGTTCACCTCCTCCGTGCGCAGGCTCACCCGGGAGCTCAGCAGTTCCCCCGGCGCGGGACGGGAGCCCGGCAGCTCCAGGGTCTCCTCCGCGCTGAAGGTCTTCTCCGTCACATCCGTCACGGGCATGACGGTATACTCCCGGGTCAGCACCTCCACCCCGCCGGAGGCTCTGCAGCCGCTGTTCCACTCCAGCTGCTTCGGCATCCAGACCCCGGCGGTGACGCAGACCTCCGTGCGGATGAGCAGCTTCCGGGAGTTGAGGATCCGCGCGTCCGCGTTCACCAGCCGGACGCTCACCACCGGCCTCCCCAGCTCCGTGAGCCCTGGACAGGGCGCCGCCGCGTCGAAGGGGGCCTCCAGCCCCAGGCGGCGCACCTGTCCGCCCTCCTCCGGCAGATACAGAACGCTGATATCGCAGACGCCGCTCACCTTCAGGAGATCCGGGTCCGCCTCCTTGGCCCGCAGCAGGGCCGTGCCCTCCACCGTCAGTATGCCCGCCGCGTCCGGCATGGCGTCCGGAACGATGACCTCCGTCGTCTCCTCATGGGTGAAGGCTGAGGAATACAGCCGTTCAAAATACCTGAGGCTTTCCCGTTCAAAACTGATCTCCACCTTGCGTACGCTCCTTATCCCCGTATTCCGGCGGCTGTCCGCGGCCCGGCCGCGCCGCCCTGGTACAGCCTATTCCCCGGTCTGCGGGAATATGCTCAGCATTGCTTCAGGATGCAGATCCCCGCCAGGATCAGCATCATCCCGATCCCCACCGGCCAGCAGCCCGAGGGGAGGAGAAAGAGGAAAAGGACAAGGGCGCCCAGCAGGATGGACGCATAGCCCAGCTTCCGGCAGTTCCAGCGCATAAAAACACCTCCCGGCAGAAAATGGCGCTGTCATTTCGAATCGGACCCGCTTCGCCGGGCTCCGATTCGAGAGGGCTTGCACTCCGCTCCCCGCACTGCGTCAGAAGGAAAATCGCTCTGTTCCGTTTCCCCCTCCGGGGAAAACTCCGCCCGCTCATTTCCTTCTTCCTTTTCCCGGCTGAAAGCTCCGCTTTCAGTCGGGAGAGGAGGAGCAGGCGAATATCGGAGCTTTGCCCCTCCGGGGCGAAGCGGAGCAATGAGTCTTGC
>JAEEGL016563960.1_pt1 | contig 19297 bp, 9 predicted proteins | sample 9134231 | NCBI WGS metagenome assembly JAEEGL01 (sample SAMN16246548, study PRJNA631951) | gut metagenome | biome: gut microbiome; feature: rumen; material: fiber-attached | host: Bos | place: Iran: Karaj | collected 2018-10
AACATCATAATCAGCCTCTTCATGCTTCTGATGCCTGCCTGCCTCTTGGCACAGGAGACATCGGAAACAAATTTGATAATCAATGAGGTGCAGGTAGCAAACATAGACCAATACCTCGACAATGCCAATTGCTACGGCAGCTGGATAGAACTCTATAACCCGACGGACACTGCTATCTCTCTGAGCGGCAAACACCTGACCGACGGTGTAAACGATGTCCGTTTCGTCGCTGCCCACGGAACAGTGCCCGCAAAAGGATTCAAGACGCTATGGTTCGGCCACCACTATTCAGAGGGCAACTACGGAAGCAACTCGCATCGACAGGTTCCCTACAAGCTCGACACAGAAGGCGGCACCATCAGCCTGCTCGCGTCGGACTTGAGTGTCCTTTCCGAAGCAGACTATCCGCCCGCCATTTCCCGTTGTTCCTGGGCACGCACCCAAGACGGCGGCGACGAATGGGGCTACACAGGCGCCCCAACACCAGGTGCAACCAATGCCACAAGTAAGTTTGCCACGTTCAGGCTGGAGGCTCCCGAAGTGGATACGGACAGCCGCGTCTTTGACGAAAACTTTACAGTAAAAGTAACTATTCCCAGAGCAACCACGCTGCGATACACCACAGATGGCAGTGCACCTACAGCCACAAACGGCGAAACAAGCACCGACGGAATCTTCAACATCGAATACACCACTATCCTGCGCCTCTGCCTCATAAGGAACGGCTATCTGCCCAGTCCGGTAGTGACACGCAGCTACATCTTTCGGAACCACGACTACTACCTGCCAATCCTTTCTATCTGTTCTGAGGATAAGAACTTCTTTGACGACAAGGTAGGTATCTTCGTGAAAGGAACCAACGGCATGAGCGGAAACGGGCAGAGCAGTGCCTGCAACTGGAACATGGACTGGGAGCGACCCATCAACATGGAATACCTGGTGCCTCAGCGGGAATCAGACATCGACGAGCAAGATATATACGAAACCTCTTATTCCATGGCTCTGAACATGGAGGCTGACATAGAGATTTGCGGAGGTTATACAAGAGCTTATGGGGGAGATTACGTAGATGGAAGATACTGGGAGGCAAGAAGTTCCTTCCGCATCAAGACCGACAAACGCTACGAAGGCGTGAATGTGATAGACTATCCCGTCTTCCCCCATAAACCGCACAACAAATACCGCTGCTGGCAGGTACGCAATGGCGGCAACGACACTTATTCACGCATCAAGGACCCTGCCGTTCAGATGGTTGTAATGGAGAGCGGTATGTATGTGGACTGCCAGGATTATCAGCCCGCCCACGTCTTCCTGAACGGAGAATACTATGGTATGCTCAACATTCGCGAGAGCAACAACAAGCACTTCGCCTACAGCAACTATGGCATTGACTTCGAAGACATGGACCAGTTCGACCTCAGCAACGCAAAATACAACCAGAAGATTGGCGACAACCAAGCCTGGACACAGTTGCAAAACTTGGCAAAACGCCTGGCCCAGACAAAAAAGGAAGAGACATATCAGGAAATCTGCGCTCTGCTGGACATAGACGAATACATCAACTATATGGCTGTGGAGTGCTATATGGGAGCATCGGACTGGATAACGAACACCAACAACGTAAAGGGTTTCCGCAGCAGGTCGGACGGGAAGTTCCACTTCGTTCTCTTCGACACAGAATCGGCGTTCTCATCCACCACCATGCTTACAGACGTGCTTAACACCAGCGGTGGGGCAAATGTGGACGACCTCTTCCGCAACCTCATGAAGTACGACCCCTTCCGCCGTCAGTTCCTGGATGCTTTTTGCATCGTGAACGGCAGCGTGTTCGAGCCAACGCGATGTGAAGATATAATCTGGGACATCCGCGAAAACATCAATCCTGCCCTCAGCTTCGAAGGCAACTACGCAGGCACAAGCACGATCAACTACATTTACTCGGCATACAACAGTACACGCATCAGCAACGTGCGCTCCTATTACGGAGTGAGCTACAGCCTCCTTGCAAACCTCTCGGCCAACATACCGGAAGCGAGGCTGGCTATCAATGGTCAGGAAATTCCCACAGGCAAGTTAGCAGGCTACCTCTTCTCATACGGCGGGAAGCCCATAGAGCTGTCGGCAAAAGCTCCCGCCGGCTACACCTTCAGCGGCTGGCTGTTAGAAGACCAAATGGAATCGACCAAAGAGCTTATTCCCGAAAACTCCGACTGGATGTACTACGACCAAGGTTCGATGGACGGTTTCGACTGGAAGTCCCCCACCTTCGACGAAAACGGATGGCGCACAGGAAAAGCCCCCTTCGGCTACGCCAATGCCGGCTACTATATGCAGGAGAACTCAGCCACAAAGCTCGACTACGGTTCCAGCAGCAACAAGCGGCCTACATACTATTTCCGCAACACCTTCAATCTGAATATGCCTCTCTCCGAAGAAGACATCCTCACCTTTGAATATCAGATTGACGACGGTATGATGCTCTATGTGAACGGCTACGAAGTGGGAGGCTATTATGTGGAAAGCGGTTCATCTTATAGCGACTATACCATAGGCGGACACTACGAATCGCAGGAACCCTACAGGGGCAGCTTCGTCATTCCCCACGAATACCTTGTCGTAGGCACGAACCAGATAGCAGTGGAGGCAAAGAACTGCTCCAAATCCAGCACAGACATGTGGTTCGAGGCCTCTCTGAATCTGACAGGCAAGGGAGGCGAAATGATTGTGGCAGGCGAGACAATTGACCTGCACGAAAGCTTCGAGAATGGCAGCAATTTCACCCTTAAAGCCATATACACGCCCATCACAGACGAACATCAGCGATGGGAAACAGGTGCAGCTCCCCTGCGCATCAACGAGGTAAGTGCCGGTAACGACATCTATATCAACGATTATGGCAAGAAGGCCGACTGGTTGGAACTCTACAACACCACAGACCAGGACATCAGCCTGGAGGGACTCTATCTGAGCGACAAACGCAACAAACCTCAGAAGTTCCAGTTGCAGGATGGCGTTGTGCCGGCTCATGGTACATATATAATATGGTGCGACGGCAAGGATGCCAAAAGCCAGCCCCATGCGCCCTTCAAACTCGAAAATGCAGATGGCGCTTGCGTCAGCATTCAGGCCGCAGACGGGTCGTGGGCAGACCTTATGGAATACAGCGAGCAAGGCAAGTGGCAGACCTTCGGCAGGTATCCCGACGGAGGGAATATGGCCACCATCCTAAACCAGCCGACAATAGACAAGAGCAACAAACTGGGAATGATGGACTTCATTGCCCTCTCCGACGAAGACTGGATGGGAACAGACAGAACCATTACACTCGACTTGGCAGAAGGATGGAACTGGACTTCGCACAATATGGCAGAGAGTGTGGACAAAAGCCGCTTCATCACGGATGCACTTTGCCTGCAAGGTGAAACAGATAAGCTTGAGTTCAGCGACGAGGATGGTTGGCAGGGAACGCTGAAAGCGTTGGAAGCCACCAAAGGCTATAAGGTTAAGATGCAAAAGGCTGGCAGTGTCGTCCTTCGAGGGGCTGTTTATGATACAAGCAATCCTGTCGCTCTGCATCGTGGATGGAACTGGATAGGATGCCCGCTCTTCAACGCCACCACGTTGGAAGCTGCCCTTGCCAACTACACGCCACAAGAGGGCGACAAGCTGGTTGGACTCGACGCCTTTGCCATATACGAAGGCGACGCTTGGCACGGCTCGCTCACCGTCTTGCAGCCTGGTCAGTCTTACCTCCTCTACACCTCCCGCCAACAAGACTTCTGCTGGCAAAGCTTAAGCCCCATAAAAGCACGCAGCAAGCGCTATGCCCCTGCTAGACAGACAGAGCCTCAAACTACCGACTCTCAATTCTCAACCCTCAACATCCATTCCTATCCTGATGTAATGACGATGGTGGCAGAGGTTATGGCGGACGACGGACAATGGGAAATGGAAGATGGACAATGGACAGTCGGAGCTTTCTGCGGCGATGAATGCAGAGGCGTGGGCGTTGTCATTCCTCAGGAAGACGGCAGAGAACTCATCTTCATGAACATTCACGGCCAACAAGGGGCAGAGGAAACCGAGCCTATCATTTTCCGCTTGCTCAACAGCGAGGGCGTAGTCCACGAAGCAGCAGGTTCCATAGCATTCCGTTCGCAAAAGCAACTTGGCAATATGGAAGACCCCTACATCTTGTGGCTCGGCAGTCAAAGCATTCCAGACGAGATAAAGTCTGCCTTTGCATCATCGGCCAAGCTTCGCGAGATTCAGTACTTCAACCTTGCCGGTCAGCGAATCTACTTAGGGCAACGGACAGCGGACAATGGTCAAGGCATCGTCATTCGTAAAGAGATATACGACGACGGCACTACCAAAGTCTCAAAATTCAGGATTAACCCTTAATTTTTCTCTTTTCACCTTTTACTTTTCACTTTTTTGTCGTACCTTTGCACGCGAAATTAGTGGTTTTGGAGATTCGTCGTTTGGTCGTTTGGGCTTTAATGCCAACAGCCAGCGGGAACTTTCCTAAACGACTAAACAACCAAACGACTAAACGACAAAAAAGCAGGCAATGGGCGGTTTCTTTGGAACAGTACAGAAGCAGCGATGCGTCAACGACCTTTTTTACGGTACTGACTATCAATCACATCTTGGTACAAAACGTGGCGGTATGGCCACTCTGAGCGACGAAGGCGATTTCCTTCGCAGCATCCACAACCTCGAAAGCACCTACTTTCGCACTCGTTTCGAACCAGAACTGGACAAGTTCCAGGGCAAGGCAGGCATCGGCGTTATCAGTGATACCGATGCACAACCAATGCTCATGAACAGCCATTTGGGTCGCTTTGCACTCGTCACCGTTGCAAAAATCAATAACCAAGAGGAACTGGCACAGCAGTTGCTCGACGATGGTGGACACCTAAGCGAGTTCAGCAGCGGAAAAATCAACCCCACGGAACTCATCGCGCTCCTTATCATAAAAGGCAAGGACTTTGTTGATGGCATTGAAATCGTCTTCAAACACATCAAGGGTTCCTGCTCCATGTTGCTCCTCACCGAAAATGGCATCATAGCAGCACGCGATTCATGGGGCAGAACGCCTATCGTGGTCGGCAGCAAGGACGGAGCAATGGCTGTGACGAGCGAGACCTCTGCCTTCCCTAATCTTGGCTTTGAGACAAAGCATTACATCGGCCCGGGCGAAATTGTCCGCATCAATGCCGAAGAGATGGAGGTGCTCAGGCCAGCCAATCCGCGTATGCAGATTTGCGCTTTCCTTTGGGTTTACTACGGCTTCCCCACCAGCAACTACGAAGGAAGGAACACAGAAATGGTGCGTAACGAATGCGGTCGCGTGATGGGGCAAGAGGATAAGACAGAGGTGGATTGCGCCTGCGGAATTCCAGATAGCGGCGTCGGTATGGCTGTGGGTTATGCAATGGGACACGGCTGTCCCTATATGCGTGCCATCAGCAAATATACCCCCACTTGGCCGCGCTCCTTCACTCCCAGCAATCAGGAAATGCGCAACCTCGTGGCAAAGATGAAACTCATCGCCAATCGTGATGTCCTTCAAGGTAAGCGACTGCTCTTCTGCGACGACAGCATCGTCCGTGGCACACAGCTTCGCGACAATGCCAAAGTGCTCCACGACCTCGGAGCCAAAGAGGTTCACATGCGCATCGGCTGTCCGCCATTGGTTTATAGCTGCCCATTCGTCAACTACAGCGCCAGCAAAAGCGACTTGGAACTGCTTACCCGTCGCATCATCAAGGACTTCGAGGGCGACGACAGTAAGAACCTGGAGGCCTACACCCGCACCGACAGCCCCGAGTACAAGCGAATGGTAGAGGAAATAGCGCACCGCCTGAACCTCGATTCGCTGCGTTTCTCCAAGCTCGAAACGCTTGTGGCTGCTATCGGCCTGCCCAAGGAACGCATCTGCACCCATTGCTTCGACGGCAGCTCTTCCTACACCCTCGAAGAGGAAAACAAGTGACACAAAAGCTGATACTCATCACGAGGCCCATTCCCTTCGAGGGCGAGACAGACATTTGCAATGAACTGTTTGCAAAGGGTTTGCAGAGGCTTCATCTGCGCAAGCCCCAGGCAACAAGAGAGGAAACGGAAACATGGATTAAGGAGATTGAACCTGCCTTCCTTCGCCGTATTGTCCTCCACGACCACCACGAACTTGCATTAAGATACGCACTTGGCGGCATACACTTGAACAGCCGCAACCCTGATGTCCCTGAATGGCTCGACAGGGGGCGATTCACCCTTTCCCGTTCATGCCACTCAATAAAGGAAGTTGAAGCGACGCGTCAGGACTTCGACTACGTTTTTCTCAGCCCCATTTACGACAGCATTTCGAAGCAAGGCTACAGGTCTGCGTTTTCCAAGAAGCAGTTGGAAGAGGCAGGAAAAGCGGGCATCCTGTCAAATGTCTATGCCTTGGGCGGTGTAACCTTCAGCAAGTTGCCGGAAGTAGAGCAGCTTGGCTTTGCCGGAGCTGCAATGCTCGGTGGTTTTTGGGAGAATTACAAAGCGTCAGAGCAATAAAGAGCAAGAAATAGAGGACGAGGGAGAAAAAAATCTTAATTTTTGTTCATTATTCTTAAAAAGTTCGTACTTTTGCATGATTTTTTGGCTATAAGACACAAAATGAGCATTAAATGCAAAGTCCTAACGGGCTTTATAGCAATCATCACTTTGCTTTCGTGCAGAGGAAAAGAGACACCTTCCTCCGACCCTTTTCCCGAAGAAGAGGAGATGGAAGACAGCCTCACCCTTCAAGAAGAAGTGGAAGAAGAGCTTGTGCTAAGAGAAGAGGACAACCCTCAATTGGACGGAGTCTTCAATGACTTCCTTTTTGCCTACCTCCACAGCCGAACCTTGCGAAAGGAACGCACCGCCATGCCTTTGCGCCTTGAACACGCCGACCGTCCGACAGAGGTACTGGATGAATTCGACGCAGAGTTTGAATTCAGTTTCCTTTCCGGCGAATATTTCACGACACTCTACGGAAACGCATCGCAAATGCAGGCAGAGGATGACGAAGAGCTTGAAGAGGACTCCATAGTCAGCCTTCAACGCATCAACCTCAACGACGGGACGATTCGCAACTTCCTGTTCCAGAGAGAGAACGGGCGCTGGCAGCTCGACGCCATTCGCGAAGCAACGTTTGCCGACGATGCGCTTAGCGACTTCCTGACCTTCTATGCACGCTTCTGCACCGACAGTCTGTTCCAGAAGCAGTCCATCGCCAACCCGCTGCACATCGTGGTGCAAGACCCTGACGACGAAGAGGCAAACATCGACGGCATCATCGACGCCGACCAATGGCAGACGTTCTGCTCCGAAGTGCCCAGCGGCATCATCTCCAACATTCGCAAAGGCCAGCACTACGGCGGACACCGTTTAGTGATGCGAAAGAGCGGTCTCTCCAACGGCCTTCAGGAAATCTTCACCTTCGCAAAAGAGCGTGCAGGATGGCGACTCATGAAATACGAATACTGATACTTTAGACTTGAAAATAGACAACACCTTTGGCATTGAAACACAATGCCGCGAACTCATCACATACGACTCGGAGGACGCACTACGCGAAGCGCTCAACCGCATCCGAAGTCAGTACAAAGGCCTGCCGCTTCTCCATATTGGTTGCGGAAGTAACCTTTTGTTTATCAACGACTATAATGGCATCATCTTAAAGTCAAGCATTAAGGGCGTAAACATTAAGGAAGAGACCGAGAACGAAGTGCTTGCAGAAGTGGGAGCCGGGGAAATCTGTGACGAATTCATTGCCTACGCCATCCAGAGGGGCTGGTACGGAATGGAAAACCTTTCGCTCATTCCAGGACAAATAGGAGCTGCGGCAGTGCAGAACATCGGGGCTTACGGCGTGGAGGTTTGCAACGTCATTGAAGAGGTTCACGGAATCTGCCTTGCAGACAGTTCGGAACGCACTTGGATGCGCGACGAATGTCAGTACGGCTACCGCCAAAGCATCTTCAAGGGAGCTTTATGGGGCAAGTACGCCATTACGCGCGTCACGTTCCGTCTCAGCAAACATTTCAAGCCGAAACTCCAGTACGGCGGTCTCGTCAAGGCCATTGAAGAGGCAGGATTCAAAGAAAGCACCCTTTCTGCCGAAAATCTACGACAAATCATCATCGGCATTCGTCGGTCAAAACTTCCCGACCCAAAGGAACAGGGCAATGCCGGCAGCTTCTTCAAGAATCCTGTCGTTGCGAAAGAAAAAGCCGACCTGCTGCTGTCCAAGTACCCCGGAATGCCGAATTATCCGGCAGACGGCGGCAAAGTCAAGCTCGCTGCAGGATGGTTGATAGAGCAGGCAGGATGGAAAGGCAAGAGTCTGGGGCCTGCTGCCGTCCACGACCGTCAGGCTTTGGTGCTCGTCAACAAAGACGGTGCCACAGGTCGGGACATACTGAGGCTCTGCGAGGCAATCAGGAAGGACATTGCCTACAAATTCGGCATAGAGCTGGAGCCGGAAGTCAACTTCATAGAGACCCACTGAGCAATCGTGTAAATGTATAATTGTGAAATAGCAAGATGAGAATTTCCTTCCTTGGAACTGGCACAAGCATCGGCGTGCCCCAAATCGGTTGCCAATGCGAAGTTTGCACGAGCAGCGACCCTCGCGACCGCCGCTTGCGGGCTTCTGCACTATTCGAGGAAGGCGACACACGGCTCCTGATTGACTGCGGCCCCGACTTCCGTGAACAGATGTTGCGCATCAGAATGGCCGCCCCGCTCGATGCAGTTCTCATTACCCACGAACATTACGACCACGTTGGGGGCATCGACGACTTGCGCCCCTTCACTTTCGAGCGTGATTTGCCTCTATATGCCGACGACTATGCCTGCGAACATCTGCGCCAACGGCTGCCTTACTGTCTGGTCAGGCACAGCTATCCGGGCATCCCTCGCCTTACATTGCACGAGCTGAAGGAAGGCGACAAGCTACAGTTCGGTTCGCTCACCGTAACCGCCCTGCGCGTTATGCACGGCGAACTGCCCATCCTCGGCTATCGCATTGGCGATGTGGCCTACCTGACAGATATGACCGAACTGTTTGACTCTTCCCTACCCCTGCTCGAAGGCATCAAACTGCTCATTATCGGAGCCTTGCGCCACACGCCGCACAAGACGCACCAGACCGTCGAACACGCCATTGCCTTCAGCCGCAGCCTCGGCAACATTCCCACCTACCTCATACACATGAGCCATCAGGTTGGGCTTCATGCCGTAGAAGAAAAGCGTCTTCCCGAAGGCTTCCATTATGCCTATGACGGCCTCGTGCTCGAAGTTTTTTAATCCATATTCATATAGAGGTTAACCGATTGGGACAAGTCGGTTAAGCGACAGATGCAAGTCGGTTAAGCGACTGAGACAAATCGGTTAAGCAATTGAGGCAAATACCTCAGCTGTTTAGCCCTTTTCGTGTTTTTTAGGCATCAAATCCTTACGCCGATTAAGGATCGAAGATTAAAATCTTCATATTAAGAAACTTTTTTAGGGCGGAATGACGTTTCGTTGGGAAAAATTTGATATTTTTGCGTGGGAAAATGAACTTAAACCAGCAACTATGAAAAGATATACTCTTTCTATTTCATTGCTCTGCCTGGCACTCAGCCTGGCAGCAGAACCTATCAGCAAACAGGCAGCCCGCTACACGGCTCAGTCATTTATGATGGCTAAAGGCAAAACCCTCAACGACCAACAGACAAAGGTCAGCGGACGACAGAAAAAGGCTAATGCCAACGGACAACAGGCCACGGACGAACAAGCTTACTACTACGTCTTCAATGCCGATGGAGAGAACGGCGGCTATGTCATCGTCTCGGGCGACGACCGCGTGGAGCCTATCCTCGGCTACGTTGAACAGGGAGAGTTCGACCCCGACAATATCCCCGAGAATATGCGTGCCTGGCTGCAAGGTTATGCCGATGAGATAAAGTACATCATCGACAACGACTTGAGGCCCGAATCGCCCGCGCTGAAAAGGCGCAACAGGGCGCAGGGCGCAAAGCACAGCATTGCCGAACTGCTCACGACACGCTGGAACCAGGGACACCCTTACAATCTGACCTGTCCCAAATACTATAAGGAAGACGGTTCGCAGCACTACCCTGCCGCAGGCTGTGTGGCTACGGCAATGGCGCAGGTGGCCAACTTCTATAAGTACCCACTCAAGACGAAAGCTGTCATTCCAGCCCATTCCTGCACCTATAAGCTGAGCGACGGCACGGAAAAGACCGTCACCATGAAAGCCATTCCGCGCAACACACCTATTGACTGGGAGAATATGCGCGACACCTACAACTGCAACGACGAACACATCCACGACGTTCAGGACACAGCAGTTGCCAACCTGATGCTCTACTGCGGCCAGGGCGTGAAGATGGGCTATGGCGGTTCTTCTGGTGCTGCGACATCAAGTTCAAGGAACTTCTTCGTCAATTACTTTGGCTACAACGAAAGTGCCTTTTGGGGTGGTCGCGGAAGCTATTCGATAGACGAATGGTTCGAGATGCTTTACCACGAGATTGAACTTGGCTATCCTGTCCTCTACGCCGGCCATTCTTCAGGTGGCGGACACGCTTTTGTGCTCGACGGCTTTGACGGCGACAACCTCTTCCACGTCAACTGGGGATGGGGAGGCGGAAGCAACGGCTGGTTCCTGGTAGGCATTCTTAACCCGGGCGACAACAGCGGCATTGGAGCAAGCAGCAGCAGCGACGGCTACAGCATGAGCCAAGGGGCACTCTTCGGCCTCCGCACCCCCGGCACTCCAAAGGAAGAGCCAAGTCTCTTCGTCACCGATGTGATTCTTAACCCTTCGACCATCAAGGTCACCTACGCGAACAAGACAGGGACATCCGGCAGCTTCCACGCAGGCATTGTGATGAACGACGAGGACGGCAACCTCGCACTCGTCGGGGTAAGGCAGGCCATCAGCAGCTTAGCTGGCGGCAGTACGGCAACGAAGACCTTCTCCGTCAAGGGAAAACTACCGGAAGGCACTTACAAGCTCTCCCCTGCATACAAGTCCACGAAGAGCGATGAATGGATAGCTACATACGATATGCAAAGCCAATACATTGCAGCTGAGGTTGATAGCACAGGAAGCCTCTCTATGCATTTCCTGAAACCCGTTCCCACCCAAGTGGATATTGCCATAGACACCATAGTATTCCCCGGCACACGCATAGCCGGCACAGACCAGGAGGTGAAGGTGACGTTCCGCAACAATGGCAAAGAATACTTCGAGACCGTTTACCTCTTTGCCGGCAAATCGAACACAAAGGTCTATACCGATAGCAAGTCAAAGGTTGCAGTCCGCTCCGGCGAGACCGTGGAAGTATCGTACTTCTTCAAGCCCGAAGAAACCGGCACTTACAACCTCTGGTTCTGCACCGACGACAAAGGCAACAACGTGATGGGGCAAGGCACTATGGAAGTCATTTCGGAGGCAGAGGCCGTCAAAGCCAACCTTGCCATCAGTTCCTATACCATCCTAAACGGCAGCGGCGAAGTGGCATACGGCAAGCGACTCGTAGGTAAAGTCTCAATCAGGAACAATGCAAGGACGGAATTCCACGGAAATGTACGCTTCCAGATATGGAGCCAACAAATAGGGAACAACACGGCTTGGAGCGGCTCCAGCCACACATACAGCGTGGATATTGCAGCAGGCAAAGTAGCCACAGTTGATTTTTCATTCGACAACCTCAACGAAGGCTATTATTACCGACTGAAAGCGATGTACACCACCCAGGACGGAACGCTGACCGGCGGCGGCATCTGGGACCACAAATGGGAAATGAAACCAGGCACGCTGACGTGGAAGAACGACGGCACCATTGCTGGGCAGGCATACCGAACCTCCCTTTCTGCTGCTTCAACCATCTGCGGCTTCTATGCCGACTGCAACAAGATTAACCGCCTGGCACCCAACAAGAACCCAAATACCATCTATGCCTTTGCACGCGATATGGAAGTGCCTGCCAGCCTCGACACTTGCAATACCGTGAGCGGCAGCCACGCAGGGCAAATCAACCTCGTGAACGACAAGCCTTATTATCTCCCTGTCAGCTTTGAAGCAGACACAGCCTCCTTCACCTTCACATTCCCAGAGACTGAGGCAGGCATCGGCTGGCACGCCTTCACAATGCCATTCCGGGCAGACTCTATCTTCCTGGACAGCACCTATGTGGCATTGGACGACGCAAACAAGCACTTCTGGATATACGAGTTCTCTGCCCAGGGCAACAACGGCGAAGCTGTCTTCACTCCAGCCAAAGAGCTGCGGAGCGGAACGCCCTACATCATTGCCGCAGATGTCACGATGGCTGGCCGCAGCATTGTCTTCCGCTCCCTCTCCGTTCCCTTCTACAAGTCAGGTACCGACAAGATGCTCGTCACAACAAATATCTACAAGTTCCACGGCAACACCTTATCCCCAAGGGTGAAAGACTGCTACATTCTGAATGCCGATGGCACAGCCTTCGAGTACGTCACGGCAAACACTCTCTTGACAGGCCTCGCCCCCTACTTCACCACTCCTTTGTCAGAAGAGGAGAGACCTGCTATCATCGTGCTGCCTGAAATTCCGAAGGCTCCCCTGCAACAAGGCGACGTCAACGGCGACTTCACAATTGACATTGCCGATGCCGTAACAGTCCTCAATGTTATGGCGGGCGGTGGCGAAAGCATCAATGCTGATGTGAATGGCGACGGACAGGTTGACATTGCCGACTTCGTAACCGTCCTGAACATTATGGCGGGAGTACAGCCTTCGGAAGAATAATGCATTATATACTGAAATATCACGACATTAAACAATAACATAATGAAAAGAGCGATTATTTCCTCAATGACACTTTGCTTTGCACTCTTGGCTTGGGCTGAGGATGACAACACCTTCTATTTCACGGATGCTGCTGTCCAGCCAGGCGAAACGACAAACATCGAGCTTTGCTTGCGCAATAGTGCAACCGACCTCACCTGCCTCGAAGCAGAGATACAGTTGCCGGAAGGACTTTCCGTTGTCTGCGACGAGGAAGGCAACCCCGCCATAAAACTTTACCGCAACCGCACCAAGGAGCACGAACTTCTGGCAAATGTTCTTGAAGGCGGCAACCTAAAGCTCCTTGTCAGCTCCCTCGAAGGCAAGCTGGTAAGTGGTGAAGACGGGCCGCTCTTGAGCTTCCAAGTGAAAGCCCTCAACACCGCTCCCACAGGGGAATACGCCGTTCAGACCGTAGGCGAATCGCTCCTTGTCACCACAGAAGCCGAAGCCTATCCCTGCGTCGGTGCAACAGGCAATGTGCTGATAACAGACGACCCGACTGCCATTGACGAAATTAAGAATGAAGATTTAAGAATGAAGAACGAAGATGCCATCTACGACCTTAGTGGCCGCAAAATGGTAAATGGTAAATTAAAGAAGGGCATCCTCATCAAAGGCGGCAGAAAGGAACTGCACAAATAACGGAAAATGAAACGGATACAATACAAGACTCAAGGTACTTGCTCACAGCTAATAGAAGTGACGGCAGACGACAACAATGTCATACAGGATGTTCAGTTTTATGGCGGCTGCAACGGGAACTTGCAAGGCATCTGCCGATTGGTAAAAGGCCAGAAAATAGACGACATCATTCAACGATTGGACGGCATCCGCTGTGGCACAAAACCAACATCCTGCCCCGACCAGTTGTGCAGGGCGCTGGAACAACTCAAAGATTGTGTTTAAGGAGTCTGTACCTTGAGGCTCACTATCGTTCAAGGATAGAGAAGATACTTTTTGCGTTTAGCCTTGAATTGTTCTACATCCTGTTTCCAACGGGCACGGATTTCGGCTTCACTGCGACCTTCTATAATCATTTCGCGCACATAGGTTTGCCCAAGCAACTTATCGAAGAAAGATGTGAAAAAGCCATCTTCCTTCCCTTGTGCTTTCAGGCAGCGATAAGAATCAATAACGTAAGCAAGGCTCATCTGCCCTTCCCATATTTTCTCATAAGGCAGGTTTGACAAATCTACACCAAAACATTGCTGGTCAAGAAGTGGCGGATTTGTGGCACCAGGCACACTTTTGGGAGTGAAGGAGAATGTGTATTTCCCCTTCATGAGCGGATGGCCGTACAGCTGAAAAGGCTTTTCCGTTCCGCGTCCAAGACTGACGACCGTTCCTTCAAAGGGACAAAGTGAAGGGTAGAGATAGACGGCCTGCATATTGGGCAGGTTGGGAGAAGGTGCTACGGGCAGAACATAGTGCGTCTGATGCGTATAGTTCAGGCACGGAATGACCGTAAGCCGACACTCGTTTCCCTCGTTCAGCCATTTCTCCCCTATTGCCATTTTTGCCAGTTCGCCCAACGTCATTCCATGAACAACAGGAATGGGCAGATGACCGACTCCGCTGCGAAGTTTCATATCCAACAGCGGCCCGTCAACATAATGTCCGTTTGGGTTGGGACGGTCCAGGATGATAGCCTCCTTGCCTGCCGCAGCACAGGCGTCTATCAGATGGCACATCGTTACATAATAGGTGTAATAACGCAAACCTACGTCTTGAATGTCCACCAAAAGAACGTCGAAGCGCTGCATAGCTTCGTCAGAGGGTCGGTTTTTATGGTTTTTGCCGTAGAGCGAAAAAATGGGAATGCCCGTCTTTTTATCCACATCGTCCGACACCGAAGCTCCTGCATCTGCTTTGCCGCGAAAACCGTGTTCAGGCGAGAAAATGGCCGTTACGTTCATTCCGCGTTCCACCAAATGGTCTGCCAGATGGCGCCCCTTTATCATGGCTGTATGGTTGCTGTAGAGAGCCACCCTCTTTCCTTCGATGAGAGGCAGGTAAACGTCAAACCGTTCGTCACCTAAACAGACAGGCTTTGTTGCCTGCGAGAGTTCCTTCTCAAAATGCTGATAGTCCTTCATTGTCTGCCAGCTTCCGCCCCAAGTGTATCCGTATGAAGTAAAAAGGCGATACGCCAAGTCGTTTTTGTCTATCTTGTAGTGGAACGCTTTCGAGCGGTCGGCGTAGGCTTGAGCTGTTGAGGGTTGTACAATACGCTTACCGCCCCGCTTTCCAACATACGGATTGTAGAGCGTGTTCAGGTCAACAGCCAATCCCAAAGCGTGTTTCGAGAGCTTGCTTGTTCCGCTTATGGGGCGATAGCAAAAGCACGAAGTATTGTTGTCCCTCATCTGCAATTCGTCATCAGCCCCGTAATTGTCGGGAAGCACCATTCGCCCAATGGGATAGCGAGCCTGATAGAGTTGGCGGAAAATATCCACCAGTTCGTGGGCAATGGCAGCATTACAAACCATTTCGCCCAGATGGATGCGCTGGTCGTAATCCCAATGAAGCAGCCGGAGGTAGCGCAAATCCTTTCGTTCTATGTCGGAATTTGGTTTGTAAGTCTTCCCCTGCATCCTCTTCCATACATTATCAGGAATCTCTACAGCTTCGAAACAACGTGTCTCGCCAAACTGTTCCACCTCTGTCGCGCTTACGGTTTCCCCGGCTTTCCAGTTCAGCAGGTTTTCTGCTTCCTCGGCCTTAAGGGTCAGGCAATTGGCAATAGTCAGGAGAATTGTGATGGTATAAATGACTCTGTTCATCTTCTTCGCAAGTTATATAACCTTCTTAATAAGCCAGGCGGCTCATCTGCTGGGCAACCCGATGACCCACGATGTGTTTGTCCTGCGGGTGAATGTCGTATGCCTCGCCTGTGTCTATTATGGATACAGGAGTCGACTTCGGAATGCGCTGTGAAGCAAGGTATTGCTCGTGGCGGATTTGTGCCCAGCCTGTTTCGAGCGAGGCCGTAGGATGGTCCATGAAGGTTGGCAATTGGACAATAACGAAGGGCAAGTCGCGCCCATTCCGCCTGCGCCTGACCGAAGGGAAGAACTGTTGCCGCCACGATGAAGCCAACGCCGTGAGATAGTCGGCGTAGTGATGGGGTGTTTCTATGTTCGACTCGCCTTGATACCAGACGACACCTCGGAAGGGAAACTGTCGCAATGGGGCTATCATGGCGTTGTAGAGCGCCGCAGGGCAATCAACAAAGTAAGTGCAGCGGGGACGTTCCGGGCGTTTGCATCCAACGGCCATTTGCAAAGTTTCGCCAAAGGGGATGATGTGTTCGCCCACCTCCAACTGATAGCGTTTGCCTTTCGTGAAGTGCGGCAGGCCGTTCTGGGAAATCAGATGGACAACAATATTGTTCTCTCCTGCACGCAACAGGCCTGCTGGCACATCGTAGTTGCGTGGCGGATATTCGTAGGTTGTGTTGCCGATGCACTTTCCGTTGACGAAGATGGAGTCGGCATCCTTCATGGCTCCGAAACGAAGTCGGGCTGGCTGACCAGCCAATTCAGACGGCACGTTGGCGATGGTGCGGAACCAGTAGGAACCGTTTTGTCCGTGGCTCCAGTCTTCAAACAAGCCGACTTGCTGCCACGAAGCGAAGTCGTACCCTACCCTACTCCACCGATACAGCACGCTGTCGCACGCATTTGTCTGACTATCCCATTCAGCAGCAGCACGTTGTTCCACGCGGTTGACCGAATCCACCCAGTTGGTCTGGCGGTGTCGGGGTTGAAGGAACTCTTCGGCAAAGCTGTCGAATGTTTCGAGCGTTTCGCGAGGCATCCAAGCCTGTACTTGCGTTCCCCCGACGGCACTATTGATAATGCCTATGGGCACATCGTACCGCTCCTGTAGTTCACGCGCCATGAAATAACAGAGCGCACTCACCTCGCCGCAGTTCTCGGGCGTAATGTCCTGCCACGGACGGACGTTCATATCGTCTTCCGGATGCAGATAATTGTATTGATGTGGAATCTTCAGGTAGCGTATCCGGGGGTTCGCATAGTCTTTCACCAGCGCGGCCACGCTGTCCATACACCGACGGATGGGCAGTTCCATATTCGACTGACCGCTGCACAGAAACACATCCCCGATGAGTACGTTCTGAATCGTTAGGTTTCCGACCGTCAGTTCGTATGGCCCGCCTGCCTTCATCTTCGGCAGCCAGACTTCCCATCTGCCGTCCTCGCCTGCCGCTGCTGTGGCGTAGCGGCCATTCAACTCCACTCTGAACGTGCTGCCCGGCTCTGCCCAACCCCACACAGGAATACGCACACCGCGCTGCAGCACCATACCGTCGCCGAACATACGGGGCAGTCGAACCCGCTGCACTTGGGGCAAAGCCTGTGGGTCGGGTGCGCTGTAGTTGTCCATCTTCAATCGGAACTCTTGCAACTCGCGGAGATTGAATACCGTCGGTAGTGAACCTGACGGCAACGGCATCCGCGCGAAGGTCTGGAAATACAGCAGACAAGCATCGTGCCACCACTGCGCATCCTCAGCCTGCCGCTGCAATCGCCACAATTGTGCTTCGTAGCGCTTGCGGTCAACAAATGGACGCACCTGTTGCCAGATGCGCACGAAGTCCTGAGCCTCCTTCACGCCGTGGTCATAATGTTGGCAGAGGTGTTCCCAGAGCGTCCGTCCGTCCCCCATCCGATAGTCCCAAGCCACATGGTGAAAACAGAGCAGAAGCGGTTCGGGACAAGTCTTCACATTATTATATAGTGTTCGCAACGGCTCAGGGTATTGCGCCACATTGTTCGAACCCTGCGCACCTTTGAGGCACGGTTCCGTATGGTCGCTTCGGTTGAAGCCAATGCCGATTGAATCGGCTCGATGATAGTAGCGAGGCAACCAGTCCTCGCGCCATCCCTCGCGCTCGCACCAGGGTTCAGGCCCGTAGTGATGGTCGGCGGCAAAGATGTGGTGCAAGCCCATCGGCATCATATAATCCACCAGCGCCTCGTAACTGCGCAGGAGCAGGTCGGTCACAGGGCCAACAAACCGCTCGTCCTGTGAATAATTCTCCCGAAGGAAGTCCTCTGCAATCTGTCGAGGTTCTGCCGTTGGGTTGCACGCCAGCCGTCCGAAGCCGTACCAGTTGGCCAAAGCCAGCGGATTGGCTGTCCAGTTCTCCGCATCGCCAGTGTTGGCCACGCCCGCAACACCTTCCAACCGCACGCCTTGAGCCGAAAGTTGAGCAAAAAAGTCGTGCCACATGGGTACGAGGAAACAAGTGTGGATGCTGTGCCCGGTGTATTCCTGCGTGATTTGCAGTTCAGCCATCAGCCGTGTCCGTTTCATAGCAAAGAACAGCGGCGAAACAGGCTCGCGTGGCTGGAAATCAATAGGCCCGTTCTTAACTTGCAGGATTACGTTGTCGGCGAACTGTCCGTCCAGAGGCACAAACTCATTATAAGCTTGACTGGCACGGTCGTCACCTGTCGGCGCATAGACGAAAGCCCGCCAAATAACAATACCGCCGTGCCTGTTCAGCGCCGCAGCCAGCATATTCGCACCCTCGGAATGACTGCGTCCGTAGTCGGCAGGCCCGGGTTCGCCCTCGCTGTTCGCCTTCACCAGAAAACCACCGAAGTCAGGAATCAAGCCGTAAATCTCATCCACTTTCCTTTGCCACCACTCTTGCACCCTCGCGTCCGTCGGGTCGGCAGTTGCCACCTCGCCCAAAGCTTTTGGCGAAGCGAAATTGACTGAGAGATATACCCGAACACCATAAGGGCGCAGCACATCGGCTATGCGAGCCACCCGCTGCAACATATCTGTCCGAAGCATCAATGGCTTGGCATTCACGTTGTTGAGCACCGTACCGTTGATGCCGTACTCCTGCTGCCGACGTCCGTATTCCTCGTATCGCTTGCGCAGTTGTCGCGGCAAGCTTTTCCGTGGGTCAGCGGGAATCTCCTCCCATTTCCACAGAGAACGGCCAGCATAGCCGCGCTCCACCGTCCCATCGGGATTGTCCCAGTGGTTCATCAGCCGCAGAGGGAATCGCGTCTCCGCCGCCGCCATGATAACCGCCGCCCCAAGCAGCAAAAAAAGACAAAAACGCTTCATCATGCCTATATTGTTTTCAATATGCAAAGGTACGAATTCTTTTTGAAGTTCTAAAATCCTACGCGATATTCTATCACTTCTACTGCCATTTTGTCCCCCCGCCTTTGCAAAATTGAACCACCCCATCGCAGCTCAAAGCGGCTTTCCCTTGCAATTTCCCTAACCTGAATAATTCATAAAGGCACAAAAAAAGAAGCGTTTTTCTTTGCCATGTCGGCAAAAATTAGTACCTTTATAGTGCTAAACATCAAGGTAATAAAAACGCTTCTTATGTGCAAAGGTACTTCAAAAAACTCAGAC
>JAEEGL014775529.1_pt1 | contig 19296 bp, 10 predicted proteins | sample 9134231 | NCBI WGS metagenome assembly JAEEGL01 (sample SAMN16246548, study PRJNA631951) | gut metagenome | biome: gut microbiome; feature: rumen; material: fiber-attached | host: Bos | place: Iran: Karaj | collected 2018-10
CCAATCCCCAATCCCCAATCCCCAATCCCCTATATTTATTAATTATATGTAAAATAATAATTATTTAATAGATTTTTTTATTTATAAAAACAAATATTTTATTTAAATTTTAAAAATTTTAATTTTTTTTATTAATATATTATTTGTTTTTCTTTTATATTTTAAAAAAAAATTATCATATTATGAATATTATTTTATAATTATTTATTCACTTGATTGTTTTATTTGAGTATTTTCTTTCATTTCTTTATTAAATTTTTCAATAAATTGATCAACATTTTTACTTTGATTTAATAATGTATCAGATAAAGCAACTTTTTTAATTTCTTTATTATTAAAATCATAATGAAAATCAAAAAAATGCTTATATAAGATAGAATCTTTATTTTTAAAAATTCCTTCATTTTTTGTTAATTCTATATCATAAACAAGAAAATTATTTTTAATATTTATTAAATCTTCTTCATATTTTGGATATTTTTCAATTAAAGTTTCAAAAACTTTTTTATTTGTTCTTAATAATTCAACTTTTTCATTATATTGTTTATGTCCTTCAAAATTATTAAAAGGATTATAATTAATATATAAATAATTATTTTTTTGTTTTTTAAATTTATTAAAATCAAATTTTTTTAATGACTTTTTACTTTTCACATTTTGATTAACATTTGGATTACTTCCAAATTTTGAATTTAAATTTTTAAATAAATCTAAAGAAAGTCCAAAAGATGGTGATATTGCCATGCTTTTTCTTTTTTTTGATTGATCTGGTGGATTAGATAAAAAAGGAATATGAGAATTATATCGTTTTTGAGAACTATTTTCAAAATCTATTTTTCGAATAAAATGTGAAGGAGAAGATGGTTTTTTTTTAATATTTATTAAATCTTTTTCCTTAAAATTTTTAAATGTATTTAAATAAATTGGAATATAATTATTTTTTTCTCTTTCATCAAATCTAAAATTATTTATAATAGAATAAAGCTGTTTATCTTCCCATTTTGTTTCTGGCATTGAAAATGATTCATCATTATTTATTTTTTTTTTTTTAGAAATGTTATTTGATAATTTTTTAATTCTCAATTCTATTTCTTTAATATTGAAAAAAACGTCATCATTATTATTCTCATTTAAATAATAATTATTTTTTTTGGCTTTTAATTCATTAAAATAATCACAAAATATTAAATCATATAGAATATTCCAACCAATTTTAATATTTTTTAATTTATTTTCTTTTTGATGATGTAATCTTCTTAATTCATTTATTGATTTTAAATTTTTTTCTCTTTTTTCTGGAAAAATATCAATATTTTTTGGATCCATATTTGTTAAATTTGATTGAATTCCTTTACGTAATAAACTTTTTCTACGGGATAAAATATTATTCGACAAATATTCTTCATCACTATCACCTGAAGAAAAAAATTCATTTTCATCATTATTAATATTTAATTTATTTTTTGGTGATTTGCTTATATTTGAATGCATAGATTGACTTCTTTTATTAAAATTATTATTACTATTATTATTTAAGTTATTTAAATTTAATTGATTCATTTATTATTATAAATTGAATTTAATTAAATGAAAATGTTAATTAATTTAAAAACAATAATAATATTTTTTTGAATAATTTTAAATATTATTTTAAATATATTATAAATTTTATAAAAATATAAATCATATTTTTGAGTTTAAAAAATTATTTAATAAATTAAAATTTATATTTGTATTTATAATTATAAAAAAAATAAAAATTATAATTTCTTTAATTATAAAAATATAATTTAAAAAAAATAATGATATTTTATTATATTAAATTTCTTTATATTTATAAATAGCATCAAAAGAAAAATTTCCCATTTTTCTTAATGAAAAATATAAAGGTAAATTTAATTTATAATTTAATAAATTTGAATTTTTTTCAATATTTTCAAAACTATATTTTGAATAACCAAATTCTGTTTCAATGTTTTTCATTAAAACTTTAAAAACAAAAAAAATATTAAATGCTTTTAATTGAATGTTATTAAATAAAATTTTTGGTGGAATATTAATATAAAAATCATTAAATTTTATTTCAATAAATTCATTTTTTTCATTAATAAATGAAATATGATCATAAATTTCAGAAAAAATTTCTTTAGGATTTTCGTCTATACTTATAAAATAAATATAAATTTTAAATTGTAATGGAAACTTTAATTTAATATCGCTTTCACTTAAATGATATAAAATTTTTAAATTTTTATATAATAATTCTCCTTTAAGATTATTTTCTATTTTTATCATATCATTTATATTATTATTAAATATAGGTAAAGTTAAATAAATTGAATAATTTGCTCTTACAGGTTTATGATCACTAAATTTAATTTCATCTAAGGCTTCATATTTTTTAATTTCAAAATCTCTATCAGTTTTTAATAAAATTCTATCACACCAAGAAGGTGATTGAAGTTTTTTATTTGAATATAAATTACCATATTTTCCTAAATTCTTTATATTTATTAAATTATTATCTTCTATATTTTCATTATTATTATATTTATTTTTATTATTTTTATTACTTTTATCATTATTTTCTGTTTCATTTAAAATATATTCATTTCCATTTTTATCTTTTTTAATTTTTTTCAATCTATAAGTTGGTAAAAAATTTATGTTTTCTTCATAAAAATCACAAAAAATTTTTCCTATTTTTATTGATTTTTTTAATTGGTCTTTTTCTAATAAAGTTTTTATATCATTTTTATTTAAATAATCAATTGTCATTTTAAATTCAAAATCTATTCTATAATTCATATCACCAAACCAAAATAAATAATCACTATATACATCATTTGAAATAATTTTATCACCTACTTTTATATTATTTAAATTTTGTGCCATTAAATTTCTTTCTAAAACTTTAAATACTTTTGGTGCTAAATGACAATTTATAAAAATGAAATTAAAATTTAAAATTTTAAAACTAATAATTACACCTCCTTTATTACCAATTATTCCTGCAAATCCCATTCCTTTTTTATTAGTTTCTATATTTGTAACTAAAGGTTTAAATTTTTTTTTAATAAATATAATGCAAACCATTTGAAATAATGTAGTATTTATTATTTCAACAAATCCAAATGAATTTGCAATTTTATTTAATGTTTCAATCCATTCATTAATTAATAATAATTTAACTTCTTGAAAACCAAACACTAATAGGTCAATTTTATCTAATTGTTCTTTTGATTCAAATAATATATTTAAATTTGGAATATCAATTGAAGCTACATTCCAAGTAAGTATACTTATATTTAATTTTAAGTTATTTTCTATATATTCACTTTGAATATTAAATAAAAAATAATTATCCAAAAGAGATTGAAATAAATATTTTTCATATAAATTTTTAAATGTAAATAAATATTTTTTTGATGTATTATTTTCTATTTGGATTTCTTTAGAAAATGAATTTGAAAAAATATTTTTTATATTATTTAAATTTAATATATTTATATTGTTTATAAAAATATAAATATTTAAATCTGAACGATTATTTATAATTAAATTAATATTATTTTTTTTTAAAATAAGTTCGGCATTATCTTTTTTAAAAAATTTTGAAATTTTTATATTAAATGTTATATCTGAGAATTCAGGGAAATAATTATAAAATTTAGAAATTTTTATTATTTTTGAAAATTTTTTCTTTATTTCAATTTTATCTTCATTTTTATTATTATTATTAATTGTATTAATATCTATATTATCATTTACATTGTTTGTATTTACCTTATTGTTAATATTATTATTATTAGTATCATTATTATCTTTCATATAATTATAATTTTTTTAATACAAAAATAAATTGATTTTATTTATTCTTTATAATAATTTATTTTTTTAATATATTAAAATAAATAAGAAATATAAATATATAATTTATTAAATCGAAAAAAATAATTTATACATTATTTTCTTCTTTAAATTTAAATATTTGCTTTAATCTTCTATAAATTTTTGTATATTTAATTTCTTCAAAAAAAAGATAGCTATTTTTTTTTTCATAATATTTTTCAATTTCCCCAATATATTGTAAATTTTTATATTCAATACTCATTTTATTTTTAAAAAAAACAAAATAAACAGTTGTTATATATAAAATCTCTAAACAAGAACTACCAAAAATAAAATAAAATAATATCCAAGGATTTTTAAAGAAATTAACAGTAATTAAAAAATAATATATTGATATTAATGTAGTTACAATCATAAATAAAAAGCTCATTAAAAATATATTAGAAATATTTGCATTATCTTCTTTTGTTAATAAAAAATCATTTTGAAATTCATTTAAATTTTCTTCTCCATAATATGTATATTTAATGTCTTTTTTTCTTAATAGTATATTTGATTTTGTTTTATAATTTTTATCAAAAGTTATAGTACTATTTGAATTATATATATCTAATTGTATAAGTTCTTTTTCATAATCCAGAAATAAATCTCTTGAATTTTCATCTCCTTCTTTATTTTTTAAACATTTATCAACTTCATTAATATAATTATTTTTAAATGATAATTCTAAAAAATTTATACTTTCTTGTTCAATATTATTTAAATTATTATTTTTATTATTATAATTATTAATATTATTTTGTTGTTTATTATTATAAGATAATTTAAAATCCTCAATTTTTTTATTTTTTTTCAATAAATTTCTTGTAGTAAAATTATCATTCTTATCCTCAAATTCTTCCTTTATATCATTATCTAATAGTGTTATTTTTTTGTATGAATGTTCTTTATTTTTATTACTATTTATATAAATAATATTTAATCTTTCTCTTATTGAAAACATCGTCTTTATACTCCAAATATAACTAATAAAAAATATAAAGTATAAAAGTGAACTATAAATTCTAATAAACTTTTCATTTTGTTGATATTTTAACGAATTTGTAAAATAATTAACTAAAATTTGATATGGATAAATTAAAATTAAAATAACAACGATTGTATATTTTTTTTGTTTATAAAAATATTGATTGATACATTTTTGTAAATTTGATTTTGAATCATCAAAAACATGTTTTAATCCAATCCACATTAATAATAATATTAAATAAATTGAAATAATACTTGAAATTAAAATTCCATTTAATATTCTTTCAGTTGGTTTATCAAAAAATTTTTTTAATCCATATGGATCAATTATCATATAAAGTGTTCTAGTTAAAGAAAAAACTTCTAAATTCAATATAACTAAACATTTTGGAGTTGTGATTAATCTTAATATTTTATGATAAAAGTTTTCTTTAGTTTTTAAAATTTTTATTAATTTCAATGTTAATATTAATAATGTTATGATATATATAATAGAAAAAAATATAACATAAAAATCCCAACTTTTTTTCCAATAATATTTTCCACTCCTTTGACAATAATCTAAAAAAAATCCCACATTACAATAACACAAAATTTTTTCTCTATCTATAACAAATCCAACGTTATTACATATTATTTTTGATAAATATACTTGATTATCATTACTTTCAGGTAAATTTTTTAAATATTCATATAATATTTTTTTTCCTAATACCAAACTAAAATATTCAAAAGTGAATTCAAAAGATTGAAAATCTGTAATATTATTTGAACTTAAATAATTATAAAGTTTATCACTTTCAAAAAATTTTTTTTTTGTCATAAATTTTATATATTTTATTATAAAATAATATTTTAATTATTTAATATTAAATAATATAATTTATATATATTATAAATTATTTTTTAACATCTCTGATTTAATATGAAATATTGAATTTTCAAAATTTTTTTTATCATCTGTATTAATTATTTTATCTCCATATTTAATAAAAATATTTTCAATTATATTTATGCTTTTTACACAATTATTACAATTTATTTTTTTTTGTTTTAAAAATAATATTTCATTCTCATTTTCTTCTTCATCAAAATCCCAAATATTATTTTCAGTTATAATATTTTTTTTTTCTTTTTGAATGGAATTATAATTATTTTCTATTTTTTTAGCTAAAATAATTAATTTATTTAAATTAATATTTATTTTAAGATCTTTTAAAAAAATTTCTATAATTTCTGTTTCATCACTTTTTAAAATTTTTTTTTTAAAGAAAATTATAATTGCTAAACAAATATAATCAATAAAAATTAATTTATAATTATTATTAATGTTATTATTATTATTTTTATCATTTATTAATTCATAAAAAATAATATTATCAATTATTAAAATGACATCATTTATATTTTCAAAATCTTTATAAAATAAACATTTTACATATCTTTCTAATAAAATTGAAAATTCTATTTTGTTTATATATAAATAATTATATAGTTCATAATCTAATTGTTTTAATTTAACATTAATTATATAATTTATTCTTGATATCAAATTTTTTGATTCAAAATTATATATTAAATAATTATCCATAAAATTATTAAATAAATAATATAAATCACATTCTAAATTTTTTTTGTTATGAAAAAATAAATATATTAATGTTTCTTTATTACTTAAATTCATATATTTATTTAATAAATTATTTTTATTAAATTCTTCGTTATTATCTTTATCAAAGTAATATTGATAAATATTATAAAATAATATATATATTATTTCTGCCATACCTTGTTGATATATAAAATTACTATTTTCATTTTCTTTTTTTTGAAAAAAAATAAATAAAATATTAAATATTATTTCTTTAATATCTAAAAAATTAGTATTTAAATCTTTATTTAAATCACCAATACTTCTTATATCTAAATTTATAATTTCTTCTATTTTTTTAATATTAATTAAATTATTATTATTAATTAGTTCATTTGGTTCAGAATTAATTTTATTCTTGTGTGAAAAAAAATTTTTTTTTAAGTCATTATACGACAAAATTAAACTATTTTGTGTATCAATCCAAAAATCTAAACCTTTTTCAATATTTAAAATTTTAAAAAAAAATTTATAAAAAAATGGTTTTACATTTATATTTGAAATATTTTCATAAAAAGAAATAAATATATTATTTTTATTTTTTGTTATATTCGTAATATAATCATTATTTTTATTATTATTATCTAAACCTAAAATTATTTGATTAAAAGTCTCAGAAAAAAATAATAATTTTTCATTCATTAATTAATAAAATATAATATATTTTCATATATGTAAAATTATAAATAATTGATTAATATAATATTTAAGAATAAAATAATAAGTATATATTTTAATAAATAATAAATTTATTAAATTAAAAGATAAATTAAATATTTTAATTAACAAAATATAATAACAAAATTATTTATTATAAATGAATAATATAAAATTATCAAAATCAAAAGAAATTAAATTAAAAAGATCTGTTAAAGTTAAATGTATATATGCATCAGATAATATAAATAATTATATTAAAAATAATCAAAGCAATAAAACAAAAAGTAATGATTCAAATAATAATACAAAACAAACAAGTAAAATATCTTCAAATATATCTAAAAGTGTATTTATAAATAATAACAATTTATATAAAAAAAATAAAGATATTGAATCAAAAACAAAAATAATTAATGTTTTATGGACAAAAAATTTAAAAAAAATAAATAAAAATAAAAAAATATATAAAAAATATAATAAAAAAAATTTTAATAATTTTAAAAATCAGAGTAGTACCACTTCCTCTGATTATGTAAATTCAAATTTTTTAAATTATGAATTAGGTGAGAATAAAAATGAATATGAAGAAGATGTTTTTAGTAATAGTCAATTTAAAAGTATCATTAATCAATTAGATGATAATAATAAAAAGCAAAATAAATATAGTAATAATAATTATAAATATTTTAATAATTTTGATTTAAATAATAATGATAATAATAAAGAAATAGAATTTAATTTATCTAAATGTGATTTTATTGATGATTCTTTATTATTACCTAAAAAAAATATAGAAATAGTTAATATAAAAAAAAAAATAAAAAGAATGAAATCAAATTCATTATTAGAAAATTCAAATTCGAATTATATATTAAACACTGAAGAATTTAATGAAAACGAAAGAAATTTACCAAAATATATAATTAATAATTATCGAAATTTTAAGTTTTATAAAGAAATAAAAACGTCTGATTTTTAATATAAAATTTTTTATCTTATTTTAAACTTATAAAACGAAATAAAAATAATATAATAAAATTATTTTTATAAAATATATATAAAAATTGTATAATATAAAATTTTTAATATTAAATATTATGAAATAAAAATATTAAATTATTTATAAATATTGTGTTATTTGAAAATATTTTAAAAATAAAATATTATTTTTAATGAAATTATTTAAATTAAATTAATAATTAATGTCTGAAAATAATTCAAATAATAATAATTATAATTTTAATAATAACAATAATAATAATTATATTGACTTACAATTTAAATATATAATGGTCGGAGATAGTGGAGTTGGAAAAAGTTGTATATTACATCATTTTATATTTAATCGTTTTAAAAAAGATTCAACACAAACAATAGGTGTAGATTTTTCTTCTAAAAATATAATAATTAATAATAATGTTAAAATTAAATTACAAATTTGGGATACAGCTGGACAAGAAAAATTTAGAAGTGTTGTCAAAAACTATTATAGAGGTGCTATTGGTGTTTTAATTGTATTTGATTTAACAAAAAATGAAACATTTTCACATGTTAAATTATGGTTAAATGATGTTAAAAATTATGCAAGAAATGAATGTAGTATTATTATTATAGGAAATAAAAATGATTTAAACAACAAAAGAAATGTTAAAAATTCTTTTGTGGAAAGTTTTTGTGAAGAAAATAATTGTTTATATATTGAAACTAGTGCAATTAATGGAGAAAATATTAATAAAACTTTTATTAAATTATCAGAAAATATTATGAATAAAATTGAAAAAGGAGAAATAGATATAAATTCAGTTAAAAGTACATATGAAAAAGAAATGAAAAAAGTTATTATTGCAGAACAAAATAATTTAATTAATAAAGATGATGTTCAAAACTATTGTGGTGGATATTGTTAATAAAAAATAACAAAAAAATTATTATAAATATTATATTATTAATATATTTATTTAATTGTTATATATTATTATTTTTAATTATTTATATTAGAATAATTAAAATTTTTAATAATATGAATCACATTCATTAATTGTTCACAAATGGTTTTACCAGTTTTATTTTGAAAATGATTTATAGAATATATAAAAAGATTTTTTTCATTTTCATTTAAAAAATTATTTTCATCATAATCATTAACAAAATATTTTTTAATATTTATCATTAATTCTATTGAATATTTTAATGTTCCATTTTCAATATTACCCATATTATTTTCATTTGTATAAAAATTAGGATAAATTTCAATAATTTCAGAATTTATAATATTAAAGAAAATTCCAAAATTATTTTTTTTAAATATTTCAAAAACGTTTATATCTTTAAGTATAAAAAAAATTTCTTTATTTAATATATCTTCAGTATTTTTTGTATTAAAAATCATAAATGAAATAAAATTTTCAGATAATAATTCATAAACATCATTTATTAAAAAAATATAATTAAATTTTTGAAATAATTCCTCTTCTTTACTTTCATATATTAATTTATATATATTTTTATACATTTCATTTTCTAATTCATTATATTTATTATTAAAAAATTTCAATGTAAATGGGTTTAATAAATATTTAAAATATTTATTTGAAATATTTAAATAATTATTATTGCAATATTGAATATTTACATTTCTTATTTTTTTTTCATATTCATATTTATATAATAAGCAAATAGGTGATAAAGTTATATCATCATTTATAACAATATTTTTAAAAGTTTCTATATTATTATTAATAAATTTTATTAAATAAGATAAAAAAAATGAAATTTTTTTAATATATTCTTTAAATATTGAATGAAAAAAATTTTTATCTAAATTTCTTAATTTACTTAAAAATGCAAAAGTTAAAGAACATTCTTCTTTTTCAAAACTTAAAATATTAGTCCCATCCATAATATAATAAGATGTTAAATTTTCAAACAAACCACATTTTTCTGAAAAAATTTTTTGGTTTAAAAATATTTTAAAGAATTCGTTTTCTATAAATACTTCAATTTTATTTATTGAAGAAAAAAAATATTTTTCATTTTCATCAAATGAATTTAAAATATTTTCAAAATCTTCTTTTGGATTTAAAATTATTTTTTTAATTTTATTTTTTTCAATATAAATTGATTTATTAAAATCTTTTATGTTAATATATTCTAATATATTAAATATTTTTTTAAAAAATCTTTGATTATTTAATAAAATATCACATATATAATAATAAAAAATTTTTAATGAAGATATTGTATATAAATAATTTTTATTATTTTTATAATGATCAAAATTTATTTTATATATATATCGATTGTTATTTTTAATAATAGAAATAATTAAATCAATCTTATTAATATTAAAATAATTATTAATTATATTATAAGAATTATAACTTAAAACATTTACTTTTAAATTTATGATATTGTTTGTTGAAGAAAATTTTGATGATGTAAAATTATAATTTATATTATTTATATTATTATATTTATTAAAAATAATATCATCTATTTTACTATTTAATAATGAAGTTGAAAAACATTTTTGAACATAATTTGTAAAAATAATTTCATTAAATTTTAGGATATCAATTTTGTTTTCTTTTAAATATAATGTCAATATGTTTTTAATTTCATCTCGAACTTCTTTATTATTGAAATATCCATTATTATCAATTATTTTTAAACATTCTTCATTATTTAAAATTATACTAAATAATAATAAATTATTATCATTTTCAACAAAAAAAAAATCAATATGTTCTTCTTCTTCAAATAAAACAAATTTATAAAAAATAAAAAATGGTTTGATTTCTATTAATTTTTCATAAATTAAATTTATAATAATTTTTTTGAAAACAAAAAAATTTTCAACAATTATATCTTTATATGGAATATCTTTAATTGAATAAAATTCTTCTTTATTTTCTAAAAATATTAAAGGATTATTTTTTAAAATATAATGTGAAATAATAATTATTATTTTTCCTAATGAATATTTTGGAATAAATTTTATAAACATATTATTTTTTAAATTATTATAAGGAAAAATTTCTATGTTTGATATAAATTTAATTGTTAAAGAAGAATCATCATTATTATTTATATAATTATCAATATTATTATTTTCATTTGTATAAACAATATTATAATTATTTTGATTAATATTATTATTATTAGAATTAAATTCAATTTTTGTATTAAAATCAAATTTTTTTAATAAAAAATTTTTAATTTTTTCAATATAATAAAAAAATATAAATTTATATACATTTTCCACAGTAAATATTTCTAATTGTTTTTTTAATAAATCTAATCCTAAATATATATTATCATAATTGCAAATATTTTTTTCATTATTATTTTTTTTATTAAATAAATTAATTTTTAAGTTTTTATCTAAATATTGATTAAGAATATTTAAATTTTTATATAATTCATTTGTTTTAAAATTTCTAAAAGCTGAATGTTTTTTATTTAAAAAATATTGTATATTTTTATATGTTATAAAAATATTATTATCATCGGTGTTGGATTGATTATTATTAGTGTTAATATTATCATTATTCACTAATAAATCTGGCATTATTTGATAAACAATTAAATTATTAAAATTAAAATAAAATAAATTTTCTTTAAATTTTACATATATATTATTATTATTTTGTTTAATATCAAGTTCTAATTTTAAAATTTCTTTTTGAACATTTAATGCAAAATCAATGTTTTTAAAAATATCTTCAAAAATAAAATTTTCTTTTAATTTTTCATTATTTTTATATTTTTGAATAATATTATATTGATTTTTTTTATTTTCAGATTTTATAAGAGCTGCAAAAGAATAAAATAAATTTTTTTTTAAATTTTTTTTATTTGTTAAATTTAAAAATTTGACTCCAGATTTAATATTAAATTTAATTGATCTATATAACATATTATTAATATTTATATTATATTGCTCATTAATTAAATTTTTAATATCATTATTATATCTATATAAAATATCAACATCATTTGATATTGACAAAATATTATTATATTTATAACAATTTTTTATAAAATGAATAATTATTTTTAACTTTTTAAAATAATCTTCCTTTATATATTTAATTAATGTTTCTTTTTTATCTATAAATGTAGTAATTTTATTTAAACTTTGTTTTACTATTTTTTGTTTTTCTAATAATTCATATGTTAAACGTCTAATAGTTTCACCTATAGAAATTAAATTATTATTATATATATCATCCATTTTATATGAATTTTAAAAAAATATAATTTTTTTTAAATAAAAGTTAAAATAATATTTTTTTATGAAATTTAATAGAATGTTTGTATTAAAAATTTTAAGTAAAAATAAATATGAGATTAATAATAATAATAATATTAATAATTATAATTATTATAATGATGATAATTATAATATTAATGATAATAATGCTGAAGATATTTTTAGAGATATTTTATTAACAAATGGAAATATAGATTTTTTTATACTATTATTATTAAATATATTAATAATTTTATCAAAATTTGATTTAAATTATTCAAATAATGAAGGTTTATATATTACAATTTTTTTAAATATATTAATTTCGATCATATATTTTTTATTATTTGTATTAAATAATAACTTAACTTCTCCAAATTTAAATATAAAAAAACATATAAGTCTTCCAAATTCTTTTAATTTTAATAAAAGTAATTCAAAGTCTGTTTTAGATGAGAATTTAATTAATAAAAAAAATGATAATAATTATAATGAATTTCTAAATAATGTTTTGAACAATAAATTGAAGATAAATTTACCTTATTTTATTACAAACAAATATTGGCATTTATTTAATTGTTTATTTCATTTAATTCAAAATTTAATTTTTTTATCTAGTTTTGGCATATCATTTATTTTTTATATTCTTTATAAAGCTTATGAATCAGAATATAATAAAAAATTTAATTATTTGCATATAATTTTATTACAAATTTTAGAATTTTATTCAATTTTTCGAATTTTATTTTTTATATTAAAAATTTTATTAAATATAATTATGATACCATTATATATTAGTAGTATTTTTTTAGGATTTGTTGAAGATAATTTCAATTTAGAACTTAATAATATAATAAATACAAGAGAATATAAAGGAAGAGATAGTAAAATTATAGAAGATAGTTGTGCAATTTGTTTAGGTGGATTTTTTGAGGGAGATACTATAAGTACTTTGCCTTGTAATAAATTTCATTCTTTTCATACTATATGTCTGGAAGAATGGTTTTATACTAATGTTTGTTGTCCTTTATGTAGAAGTGATTTCAATGATAAAATTAGAAAATTGATTCCCAATAATAATAATAATAATAATGAAAATCAAAATAATAATAATGATTTAAATAATTTTAATAATAATAGATTTGAAATGCAAGAAATTAATCCATTTAATAATAATAATATTTAATATAATAATGATATTAAATAATAATATTTTTTATATATAAACTAAATCACCAAAACAATCTTTTACTTTATTTTTTATGTTAATATCATTTATCTCAATTTGAGTTAAATTTAATTTTTTTAAAGCAATTAACCAAGATTTATTAGCAATTAAATTTAACATACTTTTTTCAGTTAATTTATTTTTATTTAAATTTAATTTTTCAATTCTAATTAAAAATTCTTTAATATTTAATATTTTATTAAAATTAAAATCATTTAAACCAATATTTTTTAAATTTAATTTTTTAATAAAATCTAATTGGTTTAATAAAGTAAATAAAATATCAAAATTATCTTGATCAAAAGTAGAATAATTAATTGATATACTTTCTATTTTTTTACATTTTAATAAAGTATATAAAATTAATTTAATATTTAAATTATTAAAATTATTTTCTTCAAATTTAACATTAATTAAACTACATCTATTATTTTCAATAATTTGGCACAAATTAATTAAACCTTCATTACTATAATTAAAATTTTTGATAAACAATTTTTTTAAATTTTTAAAAGTTTTTAAAGATGGTATTAAATCATTAATATAAATTTTTATTTGATTTAAATTTATTAATTTTAAGGTTTCTAGATTGTTATGTTTTAATAAAAATGAATTTAAATATATTAAAGTTGGAGGTAATTCATTGAAATTTAAATATAAATGAAGAAGATTTGGAAAAATATTATCTGAAAAAAAAATTTGATAAATTTTATTATTAAAAATTGGAATATATAAATAAATTAAATTGATATAATTTTTATAAAATGATTGTAAATCAAAATTTTCTTCATCTATTTGAATATTTATTTTATAATTAATTTTTAAATATTGTAAATTTTTGAATATTATAATATCTGACAAATTTAAATGATTATTATATGAAGATTTTATTTCTAATGTTTTTATATTTATAAATAAATTTAAATAATTATTATTATCATTATTATTATCATTATCAATATTAAAATAATTACAAATTATTAATGTATTTAATTTAATAAAAGGTTTGTTTTTATCACTCTTATTTATAATAAATTTATTTTTTTTAAAATTTTCCCAATCAAAATTTAAATAAGTTAAATTTGGTAAATTTTTAATAATATTAAATGTATTATTATCAATTATATTAATTCCTTCTAAATTTAAATATTCTAATGATTCAATATTATTATTTAAAAATTTTAATGAATTTATATCTAAATTATAATTACTTAAAGTGATTTTTTTAATGTTTTTAAAATTATTTAATATATTTAAATTAATATTACCAATTTCAAAATTAATATTTTCAATTTTGGTAAAATTATTAAATACATTGATAAAATCATTACACCGTTTTTTTATATCATAAAAAAAATAATTTAATGAAATTGATTTAATTTTTTCTTTATTTAAACATCTAAAAATATAAATAATTTTTTCTATATGATTTTTATTAAATTTAAATTTTATATGAGTAATCAAATTTAAAGCATTTAATATAAAAGGTTCAAAAGAATAATTATTATTTATAATATTATATTTTTTTTCATTTGAATAAAAAAATTCAAAATTTAAATTTTCAAAATTATTTATATATGGAATTAAATCATAAAAATCTAAATTATTATATAAACTATTTAAATATAAATTTTTTTTATCGGAAAAATTATTAAAAATTATCGGAAGTAATTCTTCTTTTTTTATTGAAGGAAATTTAGTTTGTAATAAAAGATAAATTTGAAATATATTTAAATTCATATTAATTTTTAAATTTTTAGTTAAATAGTTATAAAATTTATATGTTTCTATTGTAATATTCATTTTTAATTGAAGTTTTTTTGAATGTTGAATTATTTGTAAAAATTTTGAAATATTTAAATATTTTTGAGTTATTAAGATTAATACATACTGAGATTTTATTAATAATAATAAATTTTGTTTTTTTTTAACATTAGTTTTTTTTGTTTTATTATCTTTGTTATTTTTTTTCTTTTTCATAAAATAATAATTTTTTTTATTTAATTATAAATAATATAAATATTTTAACTAAAAAATTTTTATATAAATAAATTTTTAGTAAAATCAATTATGAATAAAAATTTCGACCCAAATTCAAATGAAATTTTGCAAAAAATTATTTCTCATTATTATGATTTAGAATCCTTTTCAATAAATAATTTAAATAAAGAATTATTATTTAAACTTAATTCAATTTTTCGATCTATAAAATTATTAAATTTGATTTGCTTTCAAAACTCATATAATAATGAAGATTATTATGAAAAAATTATATTTAATTTAGATATGGAAATAATAAAAAATGACAATATTAACAATTATTTTATGTTAATTAAATATATTTCAATTTTTGGAGAAGAATCAATTTGTTTTATAAAAATAATTATTCATTTTTATTTATATGAAAATGAAAAAATTAATCAGAATAAATTAACTTTATTTCAAATAGATATTAAATTTATTAATGCTAATGATATTTTTAAATTAAATGAAGAGAAAAATAATAACAATCTTAAAGTTAATTCTTTTATTGAATTAAATGGTTATATTAAAGCAATTAGTAATATTAAAAAAAAAAATACAAATGTTAATTTTAATTGCCCTTTTTGTGGTGTAATTAAAAATAAAAAAATTTATAACAAAAATATAATAAAAAATGAAAATATTCATTTTTGTCCAAATAATAATAATAATCAAATAAATTTAAATTTAGAATATAATAATCCTATTTATATTAGATATTTAGATATTGAAATAAATAATGAAACTAATAATAATAATATTCTTGCTGAAATAGAAGAAAATAAATTTAATATTAATTTACTTAATAAAAATGTGAAATTTTTTGGAATTATTAAAACAAAAAAAAATAATGATAATAATAATAATTTTTATATAAAATATATTAAAATTATTCAAATTGAAAATTTTGAAAATTTTTGCTTAAATAATATATATAATAATAAAGATAATGAAAATATTATTTCTAAATTATTTAATACGTTTAAGGAAATTAAAAATAAATTTTCTTATTTTTATAATAATTTAATTCCTAAAATAGATTATAATAATATTTTATTATTTTATTTTTTATTTAGTTTAAGTAAAAATAATTCAGAATATAATATCAAAATTAATTTTATTGAAATGAGTTGTAGAAATGAAATTTCTAATTTAATTAATATTAAAAGAATTTTTAATAAATTTCCTAATTTATTTAAATACATCGAACACAAAAAAAATAATACCATTATTAATTTTAATGAACTTAATAATAATGAATTTGTGAATAATGATAATAATAATTTTATTATAAATATTTTAGATAAAATAGAAAAAAAAAATTATAAAAATAGTAATCATCCAAATATTAACAATAATTATATAAATTTTTCTTATAATAATAATTATAGCAATAGATGTAATATAATTAATAATTCTAATTATAATTCATCTTTTATAATATTATCTAAAAATTTTGATATAGATTTTTCAGGTTCTGATATTATATCATTAATTCACGATATTAATGATAAAACAAATGATATAAAAAAATCAAATAAAATTATTAGTGAACAATTTAGAAATTCAAATAAATTATATAAAAATTATGGTAATAGAGTCAATTTTTCATTAAAAATGGATGAAACTCAATATAATCCAATAGATAAAATTACATCAATACAAAAAGATATAGATTTAATTGATCTAATGTCAATAAATGATTATTTTAAAAATTTAATTTTATGCAATAATGAAGAAAAAGAAAATAATTTTTCTTTTATATTAGATTATATATTATTTTGTAATAATTATATTTTTCCAAAATTATCTACTGAAAATGAAAAAGAAATTTTTTTTTTGTGTGAACATTTAAAAAATCAATTTAATGATTTACAAACTTATAATTTATTTGATATTAATTTTATTTGTTTAAATAGTATTCAAAAATTTTCTAAACTTTCTGCAAGAATTGAAATGCGTTGTTATGTTAATAATAATGATATATTAAAAGGCTATTTAATTACTAAAGAATTTTTACAACAAAATTATGTTTATTATTTAGTTAATAGAAAAGGAGGGAAAAATATTAAAAAAAAAAAAGGAAAATTAAATTATGTAATTGAAAAATTAAAGCAATATTCAATATTAAAAGGTAAAATTATTGAAAAGGAAGAAATAAAAAGTTTTGGATTATTAAATGAAGAAGAATATGATGATGTTATAGAAAGATTAAATACAGAAGGAATTATTTTAAAAGTTAGTAAAAACGAATATGAGATTTGTGTTTAAAATTATTATTATATAATTTTTAATTTTTTATTTTTTTTATTAATATAAATAAAAAATATTTATTCAATTTAAATTAATGAAATAATTAATGTAAAAAAAATATATACAATATTTTTAATACATTTATTTAATAATAAAAATAATAAAAGTAATTTAAAAATAAGAGAAAATGAAATAATTTCATTATAATTAAAATTAATTAAATTTATTCACAAAAAAATTAAATATTTTTTTATAATATAAAACAAAAGAAATATATCGAAACAAATTTTATTATTCAATTTAAAAAATATAATAATAAGAAAAAACAAAAAATCAATAAATTTCTTTAAAAAAATATAAATATTTAATATATATATTTATATATGTTAAATATAAAAAAAACTTTTATAATTTATATTAAATAGATAAGTTCATATATAATATAAAAAAAAATGAAAATATTTACATTGCAAGCTTGCCCGAGCGGTCCAAGGGGTTAGACTCAAGATCTACTGTGTTTACACTCGTGGGTTCAAATCCCACAGCTTGCATAATTTTTAAATATAAATAATATTTTTTTTTTAATTATTATCAGAAATTATATTTTATATCAGTATTCAAAAACACAGACCAAATAAATTTCATCATTTATTTAATTTAAATTAATAAATTAATAAATTTTGTTTATTTATTCAAAATCAGAAACTTAGTTTAATCAATAAAAATTCAGTCGAGAGGAACTAGTTTCATCATTTTATTAATTATTTGAATTAAAAATTATGATATTAACTTAAATATATATAAAATTTAAATTTATGGTTATTTTAATAATTATTTTATTTTTTATAATAAAATAATTTTGAAATGGAATGTTAATTAAATATATAAAAAAGAAAATAATATTTTAATTTATTCTTAAATTTTAGCTATTTTAATTTAAATAAAACATATAAATATTTATATGTATTTATTATATATGAAATTTAAAATTATTATATTAAATTCAAATTTGAAAAAATTATATATATTATTTATTGATTTTAATTTTTTTATAAACCCCAAAATTTTTTTATTAAAATTAAATAAATAAAATTTCTTTTATTATAAAATTTTTAAATATCTTAAAATATTTTAATTTCCTTTTTTTGTAAATTAGTACATTTACCTAAATATTTAATATAATTAATAAAATATTAATTTTATATCAATATTATTAAATATATATATATATTAATTTAAATTAATTTATATTAAAAAAATAATTAAAAAATTTTTTTAATAAATAAAAAAATATTATTTATTGGGGATTGGGAATTGGGAATGGGGGATTGGGGATTGGGGATTGGG
>JAEEGL015702257.1_pt1 | contig 19296 bp, 17 predicted proteins | sample 9134231 | NCBI WGS metagenome assembly JAEEGL01 (sample SAMN16246548, study PRJNA631951) | gut metagenome | biome: gut microbiome; feature: rumen; material: fiber-attached | host: Bos | place: Iran: Karaj | collected 2018-10
CAAGAACCAGAGCTACACCGTCGACGCCACCGCCAAGGCGCTGCCAGTGAACAAGATTGTGCCACAGCTAGACGTCAAAAACGTAAGCGCACACATTAAAGCCAAAGGACACGGCTTTGACTTTCTGGAAAAGAACACAGCAGTTGACGCTCAAGTGAAATTAGACCACATCGACTATGCCGGTAAGCAATACCGCAACCTCGACGCCGACATCAAGCTCAATGGCAACAACTTCGACGCAAAGGTAAATGCACGAAACAGAGGCACACTAGCCGCCAATGGAAGCTTTGACAGGAAAACCGAGAAATATGACATCGACGCCACACTCAACTCATTCCCAGTCGACGAGTTCGTCCCCTCTCTTGGCGTTGGCGACCTAACCGCCAAAGTGCAGGCACGAGGCAAGAACTTCGACTTCCTTAACCGCAACACATGGGTTGACGCCAAAGTGGATCTCACACGAGTGGAATATAACCATCAGGTGTACCGTGACCTCAAAGGGAACGTATCGCTCGACGGAAATCACTTTGATGGCCATATCACCTCAACTAACCCTGACTGCGACGTCGATGCCGACCTAAACGGCACCATTGACGGCGACCATTACTACATCGACCTCAAGGGTAACGTGAGAGATCTCGATCTAAAGGCACTCAAGCTCACAGACATGCCATGCGACGGTAGCGGATACATTGACCTCAAGGGCGACTTCAACCTCAAGACCAAGACCTACAACGCCAACGTAACTCTTACCGACCTCGACTGGAACATTGACGGCGAGAAAATATTCTCGGACCAGACCGACTTGCGATTCAATAGCGACAACAACTCAATCTCGGCCTACTACAACGACGAGAGTACATACATTAATTTCAGCGCGCCTCACAGCATAAACGACTTCATGGACCGCCTTGACAAATGCTCCGACATTGCCAAGCGACAATATAAGAAACTCGATGTCGACGTCAACGAAGTGTGCGATGCCCTGCCAAGGTTTGACATGGACCTGAACATGGGGCCAAACGGCATCATACAGCGAATGCTAGGCAAGTGGGACATAGACTTCAGAAACCTCCAGGCCGACCTTCACAACGACAGCACACTACACGGACATCTTTACGGACACACACTCAGCAAGGGCAACAATGCCATCGACACCCTCGCCGTAAATATCATTGAAACCGACCGCAAGATAGGCTTCTCTGGACACATGGGGAACCAGAAAGGCACATGGGACGAAATGGCAAATGTCGACATAGCGGGCTATGCAACAGGTTCACAAATTAACATGATGTTCAACCAGAGGAACATCAAACACGAAACTGGCTACCACGTAGGACTGAATGCCAATATACAAGACTCCATCCTCGACGTAAACATAATGCCCAGACAACCGGTTATCGCCTACCGACAGTGGAACATCAATGACAGCAACTACGTGAGAATGGACCTCGGCGACAAGCGACTCGAAGCCAACCTCAAACTAGAGAGCGATTCAAGCCTTATCACACTTCGTACCGACCCAGTACAGCAGGCAGGCAAGCAGAACATTATTGTCGACATTGACAACCTGCGCATTGAGGAATGGACCAACATGATACCCTCGCTCACAGCCATGAGCGGCACTCTTGATGCGGAAATGCAACTGTCATATGACGGACACAACCTAGAAGGAAACGGCGACATCTCGCTCAGCAATTTCACCTACAATGGCATGAAACAGGGCAACCTGAAGATGACTACCGACCTGACCATCGATCCGTCGACGTCGGCAACACATCTTAATGCCAATCTCAACATTGACGGCTCGGACGTGGCTCTAGCCTATGGCTCTCTCAATGACGAGACCGCCGACAATCCGTTGAACCTGAACGTGAAACTCAACCGATTCCCATTGAGAAAAGTTTCAATGTTCATCCCCGGACGCAGGGTTTGGCTCAACGGCTATGCCAACGGTGAGATGACAGTGAGCGGAACAATGGACAATCCAGTCATGAACGGACACCTCGTTGGCGACTCAGCATTCGTCAACCTGCCACGTTACGGCAGTTCGTTACGCCTGAGCGAAGAAAGAATTGACGTCAACGGCAACACCATCAACTTCCACAATTACAAAATTTATGGCCTAAATAACAAGGCGGCACTACTCAATGGCGATGTTGACTTCCGTTCGCTCGAAAACATCAAGATGGACCTTAACGTCACTGGCCGTGACATTCAGTTCTTTGGCAGCGAGCAAAAGTCATATTCCGAAATATTCGGCAAAGGATTCATCGACATCGACGGCACTCTGAAGTCGAGCAACAACCTGACAGCAATCAATGCAAACGCCAAACTACTGCCAGGCTCCGATATCACATATGTCATGCAGGACGAAATAACGACACTGTCAAAAAACAGCGCTACCGAAGGCATGGTGACCTTCATCAATCCCAATGACACCAACGTATGGTACAACGACTCGATTATAATTGGTGCCGCTGCTGCCGGTTCGGCACTGAACATGGTGGTGAACGTCGACGTGGAAAAAGGTGCGAAAATCAACGCCTTTCTCCAGCCTGAAGGCAAAGACCGAGCTAACATCGACGGCTCAGGGAAGCTGAGGTATTCGCTCGACTTCGCAGGCAAAGATAACCTTAACGGTACCTACGTGATAAATTCTGGAACAGTGAGATACACCCCACCGGTAATCAGCCAGAAAGTATTCAACATAGTCGACGGAAGCAGCTTGACATGGAACGGAGACATGCTCAACCCGCAGCTCAATCTGCGGGGGACAAGTGGAGTCAGAACAAGTGTCGCAAACGAGAACGGAAACGGTTCACGACTGGTTGACTTTGACATCGAGGCAATTCTAAAGAACACCCTGAGCAACATCGACCTCAAGTTTGACCTCGATGCCAAGAACGATGCCGCCGTCCAAAGCGAGCTGCAAACTCTCACCGACACACAACGTTCACAAGCCGCCATCAACCTGCTGCTCTACAACTCTTATTCAGGAGCCAACACTACTGGCGAATTCTCCACATCGGGAGCACTGTTCTCGTTCCTGCAGTCACAAATCAACAGTTGGGCTGCCAACAACCTGAAGGGAATCGACGTTTCGTTCGGCATCAACCAATATCAAGGAGCCAATAACGGTGGCAAATTGCAGACAAGCTACAGCTACCGCTTGTCGAAGACGCTTTTCAACGACCGATTCAAAATTGCTGTAGGAGGAGAGTACTCGACCGAAGCAACAAGCGAAGCAAACTTCTCAGAGAACCTGATTAATGACATATCTTTTGAATATCTGCTCAACCCATCAGGCACCAGATACCTAAGACTCTTCCGCCACAAGGGCATTGAAAGCGTGCTTGAAGGCGAGATTACCATAACTGGTATCAGCTTTGTGATGAAACACAAGATTTCGTCAATTGGCGACCTGTTCCGCTGGCTAAAGAAGAAACCTAAGGTGGAACTGCCCAAGAATCTAAACAATACTAACATTGTAAACGACACAACAAACACCCAAGCACCATAAACCGCATCTATCATGATTAAATCGACAACAAAAATATTGCTTGCTACAGCTTTTCTCGTAATGATGCTGTCTTCTTGCTCGACCACAAGCCGACTGGGCGAGAATGATGTGTTATACACGGGTGTGAAGAAAGTCCAATATAATCAGATTGACGGCGAGAAGATTGATGGAAGCGTTAAAGACCAGATCTTCACCGCCATCAACGTGAAGCCAAACAACCCGCTTTACTCACCCTACTACCGCACGCCATTCCCCATTGGACTTTGGGTTTATAACCATTGGGACGAGAATGCCAAAGGGTTGAAAGGATGGCTGTATAAGAAGCTGGTGGCAAAACCCGTGCTCATCAGCCGTGTCCGGCCCCAAACCAGAGTCAACATGATAGACCAGCTCCTGCATGACAACGGATATTTCGACTCCAGGTCAAGCTACGAGCTCAACTACGACAAGCGAAACCCCAAGAAAGCAAAAATCACTTACGAAATTGACGTAAAATCTCCTTACAAGCTTGGCAACATCACTTATCTTGACGATGTGTCACAGCAAGACCACATCATCGACTCTGTTGCCATAGCCAGCGACTATCTGAAGACGGGCAACAGGTTCTGCGCCGACTCTCTTAACGCAGTCCGAATTAATATCGCTAACGAGCTACGCAACCGTGGCTATTATTTCTTTAGGCCAGAATACATAGAATATCTTGCCGACAGTGTCACACAAAAGCGTGTCATCAACATCCAAATGGTAAAAGCAGCAAATGTACCCAACCAGGCTTCTACCAGATTTCTATCCAACGATATTACGGTAACTGTTGAGGACTTTAATGGAGGGGGAACACCCGACACGGTAATCACACGCAATTGCACGCTGATAAAGATGCAACCGGTACATATCGATGACAAATTAATCCCATCTTGCATCAGAGGGCGAAAGGGAAGGCCTTTCAGGGTTGGCAATATGGACCTGATTCAGATGTACCTGGCAAGAACAGGCATCTTCAGCAATATAAACATTGAGGCCATACCACTCGACACTCTGCTCGACAATGGCTATGGCTTAATGGACCTGAACATCAACTGCACCCTGGACAAACCCATGGAGGTGAAACTTGAGGCAAGAGGAACCACAAAGACCAATAGCTTCATTGGCCCAGGTCTTGGTGTGGGCATCAAGCATAAGAACATTTTTGGTAGCGCCGAGCAATTAAGTGCCGACCTTACGGCTTCTTATGAATGGCAAACAGGTAAAGGTGGGGCATACAAGAATTCTGACTTCAACAGCTATGAGATAGGACTCGACGTGGGCCTTGCCATTCCACGATTACTGGCGCCCCGATTCATTGACCGAACGCGCCGTTACTTAAACTGGACAAAGTTCTCAATTGGCGGTGAATTTATGAATCGACCTAAATTTTTCAAGATGGCTCGTATCAGCACTGAAATGACATGGGAATGGCACTCCCGTCGTTATTCTCAGCATAAGTTCACACCGTTAAAGATTACTTACTCCAACCTACTGAGCACAACCGAGGAGTTTGACTCTGCTTACTTCTCCAATAAAGCCATTCAACAGAGTTTTCAAGATGCGTTCATTCCACAAATGAGTTATACCTACATTCTAGACCGTTCGTTTGGACCCAACAACATCACTTGGACATCCACCTTAACCGAGGCTGGAAACATTTCTTACTTGATTTGGAAGGCTTGTGGAGGGAAAAAGGGCGACATGCACATTTTTGAAACCTACTTATCACAATTTATAAAAGTGCAAACTCAACTTGTGTGGACCCGTATCCTATTTGGTGAGCATAAACTAGTGAGTAGGGTTTTCCTTGGCGTAGCTCATGCCTATGGCAATTCCTTTGATGTTCCTTACATGGAACAATTCTACATTGGTGGTTCCAACTCACTGCGAGGTTTCACTGTCCGCTCGGTGGGACCAGGTAGCTATCGGGCGAGCAATGAACGGTCCAATATTTTCTTTGACCAAACTGGATGTTTCAAGTTTGAGACAAACTGGGAATATCGCTTTCCTTTATTTGGATATTTGAAAGGAGCCGCATTTATCGACGCCGGCAATGTTTGGGTACTTGATGAGGATTATTTCCGTCCAGGAGGCAAACTAATATTCAAGAACTTCTTTAAAGAGCTAGCATTGAACACAGGAATAGGACTTAGGTTCGACATGAACATGCTAGTGCTCCGAGCCGACTTGGGAATTGCCTTGCATGCACCCTATGACACAGGCAAGAGTGGCTATTTCAATATGCCTCGCTTTAAAGATGCTCTGGCTTTTCACATTGCCATTGGCTACCCATTCTGATGGGCAACCTCGTCATTGTCGGCATTGCTACTGTGATGGTGATGATGGTGGTGATGGTGGTGATGGCGTTTCTTTTTTGCAAACACATATTTTCGCAATAGATGTCCGCCCTTCAGGCGCATGATCAGCAAAGCTAGAAAAGTTCCAATTACATCAGCAATGATGTCTGCTTTATCAAACTCCCGTCCTAATGCCATTACCAACTGGGCTGTCTCTGACAATAATCCAAGGGAAGAAGCCACAACGGTTATCATCAGGTCCTTGTTTATTTTTGTATGATGAGGAAATCTGTATTTGGTGTAATCATACAGATAAGCCATATTAAGAATAAAGAACAGCAGTACATGCGCCACCTTATCGGAGTACTTGAAATGCAACCAAGAGAGCCAAGAATCCATCTCAGCCGAAGGAGGTGAAAGAAGCACATAAGCCACAAAAACAGTAGCTATAAGAGAAAACACTCCTACTGGTATAAAGTTAATTAATTTCTTCATTCTTGTTTTAAAAGGCAGTCGCGGTGCAAAAGTACACTTTTTCTACCAATAATAATTATTTATTACTGAAAAAAATAAGTTTTCAGAACAAAAAAAGCCAAATATCAGGCCAGAGAGCACAGATTATGTATTTTTGAGTTAGGATATTTTTTGTATCTTTGCCAAAACTAACAATACTAATACTGATTTTCAAGTTATGGGTAAACTCTCCGAAATATTTTCTATGTCAAAGCAAGAGCGCATGGGTGCTTGGGCTATTGCGGCATTGATCGTCATTCTGCTGACAGTAGTCTTCATTGAGCGTAAATGTTCAAGTGATAATGGCACCGATGCAAAGGCTCAGAAGGAGCTAAACGAGTACATAAACAAGACCGATGACATTAAGGTTGGCGAGAAGAAAAAAGCCAAGACAAGCACATCGAAGAACAAAACAAAAGCTAAGAACACCAACTCATCAGCTAAGAAGAGCGGCACTAAGTCGACTGCAAAGACTACCAAGAAAGACAGTGGCAAATCTACCAGCCAGAAAACAAAGAAAAAGACCAATACAAACAAAAAAAATGCTCCAAAGAAGAAATCCTCTGGAGCTAGTCGGTTGGTTGAGCCTTTGCCGCAATTTTGACAACTAAAGGCATTTATACTAATCAATAATACTTAACGCGAACGTTGAGGCACTTCCTGCTGATGTACTTTCTCATTTACTCTTGGGCGAGGCACACCAGCACGGTTACGGCGGTTCTGACGGTCCTGTCTCTCCTTCTTGAACTCAGCAACCATCTCAAAGCCCTTATTAAATAGCACTATTGACTCATCGGTGCGAGCACGCGCTGGCTGACATTTCATAATCACTAGATAAATCTTCACACCATTGCGTACCACTGCCGAAGCAAGGCATCCTCCGGCGGCACGTGTGGTACCGGTCTTGATGCCGATACATCCATCATATGTACCGAAGAGACGGTTCGTATTCTTCAAGTGTATCACCTTACCGGCGGTGGTAGTTATGTCGCGAGCTGGAGTGGATACAATCTCAGCAAAATCTTTGTTGCGCATGCAATACTTTATCAGCTTCATCATGTCGCGAGGCGTAGTGTAGTGATCATCGTCAGGTAAACCATGAGCATTCACGAAATGAGTATGCTTCATACCCAGTTCCTTAGCTTTCTTGTTCATCATGTTGGCAAAGCCAAGTGTGTCATTATTAGCAAGAAACTCACCCACAGCATGGGCAGCACCGTTGTCGCTAGGTAACATAGCACGATACAATAAGTCACGCAACACATATTTCTCTCCCTTACGCACACCACCATAGGGGACAGCTCCAGCAGCTGCACTGATAGTGACAATTTCGCTAAGGCGACCACTCTCACATGCCAGGATGCAAGTCATCATCTTGGTCATGCTAGCAGGATACAGCCGTTTGTCAGGATTCTTGCTGCTCAAGACCAGACCAGTCTCTGCATCTATCATAAACCAGCCGTCGGCGCTTAACGCCTTGAGTTGAGCATCTATGGTATCTTTGGGGTATGTAGGTTTGTCTAGCGCGGCACTGTAGATTGCAGGTGCGTCAGGTGCAACCACAGCCCAAGCACTACTACTCATAACGCATAACAGCATGCACACCACAAGTGCCAAACTCCTATTGATTCGGATTATTTTTTCAGCCATCTTCACTACTCGTTTTAATCGATACGGACTGCAAAGGTATATAATTCAACGCAATAAACAATAATTTATTACATTTTTTAACGGCATTTTTTTCATATTAAACAGCCGATTATGTGCATTTGACTAAATAAATATCGCACCATATACCGCGAATTTCACAAATTTCACTATATCAAAGACGACGAATTGAGCATTTTGGTTTGCAGCATTTTGCAGTGAGATAGCCACAATAAAAGCGGTTGAGATATAAGCTACCTCAACCGCTTATGGAATCAAAAGTCTTTGTTAATCTTATTTCGCAAGAACCTTCTTATTGTTATCAATGTAGATGCCTTGCTCAGGTTTGTGGTTGAGTGGGTGACTATGTGTTTGTTGTCCATCGTAAACCAACTTATTGTCATCGCTAACCACACCGACGAGGAAATGCCACACCGCTATCACACCCTTTTGGCTCAGTTGGCAATAGGTTATGAGTTTCTCAGTTACTATCGCCGTGAACAAGACAGGCAATGGACGTCGAAACGCCATGCCGAAATGTTCAGTCGCTTCTGCGACTTGGTGGTAAATAACTATCGGGTATCGCGAGAAGTAAAGTACTACGCCGGCTTGCTGAACCTCACTCCAAAGTATCTCAGCAAAGTCATCCGTGCCGCCACCTATGGCCTCACGCCTGTCAAATGGATTGAGCAATATGTAACAGCGCAAGCTAAGCGTCTGATTGAGACACATGCCACACCAACTCTCCAGGAAACGGCCTATATGCTAGGATTCTCCGAACCCACATCCTTCTATCGCTATTTCAAACGAGTCACTGGCATGACCGCAAAAGAATACCGTGACTATGCTTCCTCTCGATAAACATTGTATAAAATAGTTCAATTATCCTAGGTTGCGTTATCAAGCGGAGCACATCAGCATAACGCAGCTAACCGAGGATTTCAGTTCGCTGCGTATATTCCTTCGCCTCAACAAGTTGACTATCTCTTTTGCTTTAATTGTTTATAATCGTTAGAGAGACGCTATCAAGTGGGTAATTATTTTACGGTAGTGTTAAAAGTGTCAATAATGGTTTTCCAATACTTTGGAAGTTTGGCTTTGCTATTGGTTTGTTTCTTGAGATTTTTGGAAATATTCTCGAAGTCGGCCCCCTTAATGATGGTGTAGTAACGCTGCACACCATACTCATGGAACATCATTGAATCACTGATTGCAATTAATGACTCAATGTCAACCTCTCGGCCGCCTTCCCACTTGAAGATAGTGTAATAAAGTGAGCAGTAGCTGCTTGAGCCACGTATCACCCATTGCTTCTTGTCAGGATTCAACAACATGTACCCGTTCAAACCATCGTTGGCTTGAGCATGATAATAGCATTGCTTTATAGAATCCCAAAGGTAGAGCTGGCTATAGTTACGTGATGTTGCAGGTCCCACCACGAAGTCATAATATCCATCAAAGTTTGCATCAACAAAATGTACGTCAGCACCAGTCGATTCACACCTGAAAGTATCCATCGTCTTCCCTGCCATCGACACTGCCACTAGATAGTCTCCAGACTCATCTGAGGTAACATCCACCTTAACATTATCTATCAAACGGGGGCAATCAAGCAGACTGATATAGCCATTAGCATCAACCTTAGGCTTGAACGCAATCACCAAGTTATTAAGGCCTCTAACACCAGAAGTTTTTTTACTCCTTGCCTGAGCCAACTGCAACGAGCCACACAAGCTCACTGCGACAGCCATTGTCAATAAGATAATTCTTTTCATGATAAACTATATATTTGTGAGACTATTCCACTTCTTGGATGTAAACTGCGCTACCAGTTTCCTTGCTCTTCTCTAGAATTCTCCAAAGTCGTGCTTTCGAGAGACCAAGTTCAACAAGGCTACTCTCGAGAGTGTGGCCGTTAATCGCAATGTTTGAAGGCACATAAACGGTATTGTTGAAAGCAAAAGCTCTGGCACCGGCAAATGATGCCATGACAAGATTAAAGTTTTCTGACTCCACACTCAGTCGGCCGTCGGCCACATTCCACGAGTCACTCATCTTGTTGCATTTTATATATACCTTACCTGATTTTGTCGAGAAAGAACCATTGGCAGCCTTTGTATCAGTAAAAGTCCAAAACTCGAAATCATTGGCAATTGAAATAGCATCCACACCCGATGTAGGGGCCTTGCACAAACACATTGGAGTCAAAAGATCAGTTCTAGTGACATTGTCTGTAATAATGGGATCATCACCATTGCATGAAGTCATTGTCATGCCGAAAGCCATGCAACATGCCATCATAAAAGAAAAAACACTTTTTTTCATAACAATATTTCATGAGCACAAAAGACTTGAGTGAGCGCAATCTCAATGCTTCCTGCTCTGCTGATTGTTCATCGCTGGTGACAAGTGCGCTCTTCTTGTCCCCTATCATTTCTGGAAGCAAAATTATATATTTTTTTGTGTATTCCAACCTCTAAACAAGAAAAATTAGTACTTTTGTAAAAAATCCTAGTAAGGGCTATGGCAACATTAACGATTTCAAGCACACAGAACCCTCGCATAAAACATCTGACAGCATTGCAGCAAAAATCACAGATGCGTCGTCAGCAGCATCTTGCCGTTGTAGAAGGACTCAGAGAACTGCAGCATTGCATTGCTGCCGGACATAAGATTAAAACAATCTTTTACTGCCCTACCCTCGTTCATGCCGACAGTTTCAATACCACTAGCTGCGAGCTGATTGAAGTCACAAAAGATGTGTACGAAAAGATTGCTTACCGCGGTAGCACCGAGGGCGTTATTGCTGTTATTGAACCACTCACTTTCGCTCTCCACGACCTGCAAATTGGCGATACTCCATTAATCATTGTGCTCGAAGGGGTGGAGAAACCCGGCAACATCGGAGCCGTTCTGCGCTCTGCCGATGCAGCTCAAGCTACTGCAGTAGTAGTGTGTGACCCGCTCACCGACCTCTATAATCCCAACCTCATTCGCAGTTCAATAGGCGCCGTGTTTACTGTGCCATGTGTGCTCTGCACCAGCGAGGAGTGCATTGCGTTCCTCAAAGAGCATCACATCAAGATTCTCACCGCCCAGCTTCAGGATTCCGACCTGTATTATGACAGCGACATGAAAGGCCCCACTGCCATTGTGATGGGAACAGAGTCGACTGGGCTTACCAATGTATGGCGGCATGCTGCCGATGCTCACATCCGCATCCCCATGCGTGGTGCATTAGACTCGCTGAATGTATCGGTCAGTGCAGCAATTCTGCTCTTTGAGGCGGTTCGCCAGCGCTCCATTTACGAGTGAAATTGTTAATAACTTTCTTTGCTTTTGACTTGTACTTGCAATTATAATTCCTATCTTTGCCAATGTTATGAACGCACGCGGAAAACTTTATTTCAAATATGGCACCATGGGATCGGCAAAGACAGCGTTGCTGCTCACTCAAGCCTATAATTTCGAGGAACGTGGATTGCAATACCTTTGCATGAAACCCATCATCGACAATCGTGAAAAAGAGAATGTGATACGTTCACGCATCGGCATTGAGCGCGAATGCACATGGATATATACCGAGATGAACATCTACGAGTATGTCACCCAACTCTATGAGAACAGCCTAGTGGTGAAGGACTGGATCCTGATTGACGAAGCGCAGTTCCTCACCGAGGAGCAAATTGACCAGCTTGCACGCATCGTCGATGACTACGGTACCAATGTGGTGTGCTACGGATTGCGTACCGACTTCCAGTCGCACCTTTTTGAAGGATCAAGGCGACTGTTTGAGATTGCCGACTCTATCGAAGAAATAAAATCCACTTGCGCCTGCGGACGTAAAACGAGTATCAATGCACGTATCGACGGACAAGGCAACATTGTTACCGACGGTAATCAAGTTGAGATTGGCGGTGACGACCGATATGTGGCACTTTGCCGCAGCTGCTGGCGCAACAAGCGCATCGAAAGTGCCGAGCGCAATGCTCTCAAATTCAAAAGCGAGTAATAGAAAAAGATTTTGATTTATCAAAAAAACCAGATAGCCGTTTAATTCGGTCTATCTGGATTTTTTTAATTGTCCTTTGCGAACATCAGGTTGAGCACCCAGTTTATCACGGCAAGGATAATACTGAACAGAATAGCCGCACCCAAGCCGTCAACCTTGAATCCCTCGATAAAATAGGCACATAGTAGCACCATCAGTCCATTGATGACAAGCGAGAACAAACCCAATGTCAGTACTGTAATGGGAAATGAGAAGAATTTCACCACTGGACGTACCACGGCATTAATGCCACCCAGAACCACAGCTACGATTAGCGTAACCCACCATGGCTCTATCGTCACACTGTCCATTAAATAGGCTGAAATCCACACAGCCACGGCCGAAAGAATTAATCTTGCTATCATATCAGTTTTTCAGTTATCGGTTATCTACTGTCATTTCGCCACAAATGCTGCAACGCAGATACTTTGCCACTTGAGCTGCAGGCAGCCCCATGCCAAAGAGATACATCAGTTTGGTTATTGCAGCTTCGCTGGTAATGTCATTTCCACCAATCACACCTGCCTGAGCCAACGTGTTACCGGTAGCATATAGGTTACTGTTAACCGAACCATTGCCGCACTGTGTAACGTTCAGAATCACCAAGCCACGTTTAACGGCCTTGACTATTGGTTCGGTAAACCACTTACCGCTAGGGCTATTCCCCGCTCCATATGTCTTGAGCACCACACCTTTTATGCCAGGAGTTTCAAGTAAATGTTCAAGAGTAGACTGCGTCATGCCTGGATGCAGCACGATGAACATCACGTTAGGGTCCATACGGTCATGAACCATCAGTGGGCGCTTATGAGAAGTGCGATAAAGAACTTCCTCATTAAAATTGATATCCAAACCTATTCGAGCTAACTCAGGATAGTTATTGCTAGAGAATGCGTTAAAGTTGTCGGCACTGACCTTCGAACTGCGGTTCCCCCTGAGAAGGTGATTCTCAAAGAGAATGGCAACTTCACGAACCATAGCCTCGCCACGGTGATCGCGCGCTGCAGCCACCTGCAATGCCGTGATGAGATTTTCCTCGCCATCGGTCCTCACCTCGCCTATGGGCAGTTGTGAACCAGTGATAATGACTGGCTTATCCAGATTCTCAAGCATGAAGCTAAGAGCTGAAGCAGTATAAGCCATAGTGTCGGTGCCATGCAGCACCACAAATCCATCGTAACTATCATAGTTTTTATCTATAGCATTGGCAATGGAGCTCCAATGCTTCAGCCCCATGTTGCTGCTGTCGATAGGCGGGTCAAACTGCAGGTTTTCAATCTCATAGTCCAGCATCTTGATTTTAGGCACATTATCAATCAAATGCGAGAAATCGAATGGGCTAAGTACCTTCGTTTCAGGATTTTCAATCATGCCGATGGTCCCGCCTGTGTAGATAATCAAGATGCGTGGTTTTGCCTGATTTTTAGTCATTGTTGTTAATATAGGTTTGGTTAATGGTTGCTATCGTCATTTCACTCCTGCGTTAAATGCCTTATAGAAAAACAGCATCTGGTAATCTATTGCATTAACCCAGAAAGTCCACGAGTGGTTACCGGGTCTTACTGTGTAGTCGTGTGGAATTCCTTGCTTGTCGAGAGCCTCATGCAATGCATTATTCTCATTAATAAAAATATCATCTTTTCCAGCATCAATCACGATGTTCTGGCATGGCTCGAGCGAGGGAACAAGATTCATAACCGAGTGTTCGTACCACACTTCTTTGTTGCTTTCATATTCTCCAAGTCGAGCGTTGATTTTCCATTTGTTGGGGGAGTTGTAGATATCCACGCCACCTTCCATGCTGCCGCAAGAACCATAGATGTCAGGATGACGCCATGCCAACCACAATGCGCCATGTCCGCCCATGCTCAAACCAGTGATGGCACGATACTTTCGATTGTTGATGGTGCGGTAGTGCGTCTCCACATATTGGCGCAACTCTTGAGTAATATAGGTCTCAAACTGGAATTCGGGGTCAATGGGAGAATCGAAATACCAACTGTCCTGACCGTCGGGACACACGATTATTACTCCATATTGCGATGCCAGCGAACGCAGGTCGGCCTTTTTAGGCCAGTCGCGGTAGCTACCCCATGCACCATGCAGCAGATAGACAACCGGGTAAAATCTAGTGGGGTTCTTACGCTGAGTGTATTGAGCAGGCAGCACGATAGTATTCTTTATTACACGACCCATTTTGGCACTTATCACCTCGATTGTGTCTACAATGGCATTATCTTTCTCAGCTTTGGCAATTGCCTGGTCATAGATCTCGGGCACTGGTGGCGTCACATTCTGTGCCAACAGGCAAGGAGCGGCAAGCGCCATCATAAAGACCGCCACGAGCAGTTCTGGAATTCTCTTTTTCATGTTATTATGGTTTTAACGTTTTTTCTTGAAAAAATCGGTCATCAGCTGCGCACACTCTTCTTCCAGCACACCACCGATGATCTCGGTATTCTTGTGAAAAGGATTATTACAATATGTGTGGTACCCACGCTTTGCATCGGCAGCGCCATAGACAACACGCGTTATCTGGCTCCACCCTATCGCACCAGCGCACATCAGACAAGGCTCAACAGTGACATAGAGGGTACAGTCCTGAAGATACTTGCCTCCCATGAACGCCGATGCTGACGTAATTGCCTGCATTTCGGCATGGGCTGTGACATCGGTAAGAGTCTCGGTAAGGTTGTGACCACGCGCTATCACATGCCCCTGACATACGATTACAGCACCTATGGGAACCTCATCACGAGCAGCGGCTTCCTGTGCTTGAGCCAGTGCCATACGCATGAATCTCACGTCGTCATTAACCTCGTTCATAGCCATATCAAAATGCTGTTACACAAATATCTTCTTAACATAATTGCCCACCCTCACAATGTACACACGGTTGTGCGGCAGGTCAATAACCTGAGCGTCGCTCGAGATGCGCTGGTAGTATAGTCGCCCGCTCATGTCCCACACACTCACCATCTTGTTATAGTTGTCACCGTAGATATAGAGTGTGCCTTGACGGGCAATGATAATAGGATCTGGCTCGGCAGGAAAAGCATCGTCAATAAGACGTTCAATGCCAGCAGTCTTTTCCACCATTACATAAATAGGGTCACTGTCGCCCATCATCGTTGTTGGAACAATAGCATAGTTCACATCATGGTCACGGGCGGGAAGATAGAAGCTGTCGGCGGCGGTCAGTGCCACCAGTTCGTCATTCTCATCAAAAATCTTATAGGCCAGGTGGTTTCCCAGTGCCACACGCTGCCAGTCCTGACGGAAAGCCTCTTCTTCGGGTGTTACCAACGTCGAGATGTCCTCATTCGGGAAAAGCGTGAAGATCTCACTACCCCAGGCATTGTCGGCAAGATAGTCATCTATTGCCTCATAATCACTGACAATGACATCAACGTTATGAGCCCCCTCAAACACACCCCAGGCGTTAGCCTTTGGAGGCTTAACTGCAGCACAATATATCTCATACAGATTATGGCAGTCATTGAAAGCATAGGCTGCAATTGTCTTCAGCGACGATGGAAGCATCAATGTATGAAGATAATGACATGACTCAAAAGCAGCATAACCGACCTTCTTCACTCCTTCTGGAATTGCTATACTGACTATACTAGTCTGAGCAAAACACTCTCGTGATATTTCCTGCAAGTCAAGCGGCAGTGTCACATTAATAAGGTCGGCACACCCTAGGAATGCCTCTTCACCAATCCTCGTAACACTGTTGGGAATTACCACATCAGTGACCTTAGAATAAGAAAAAGCACCCTCGGCAATCGCGGTGACTGCATAGTTGTCACCCTCAAAATTCACCGTCTCAGGAATAATGCACACTCCTTCATACGCATTTATGCCAGCGACAATATTTTCGTCAACTACAACCTCTCCGGCGTGCGTACTGAAACTGTAGACAAAACCGCCACTCTCAAAATCGCCACAATGGGCGATAAGCGACGACATGCTCAACAGCAATGTAAATAGTATTTGTAGGATGCGCATAAATAACCTATTTATCATTTTAACCTACAAAATTCATCAAAAATCTTGACATCTGCAAGACTTTCAACCAAAAACTTGCATCTCCTCCCTTCTATCACGACACAACTGACGTCTACACTTGTTTCAAGGGGCAATTAATAAGGTAGACTTTGCTTGTGGCGCGAGTGATGGCAGTGTAAAGCCAACGCAGGAAGTCGAGGGTCGACAAAGCCTCGGGCATGATGCTACCCATATCAACAAATACATTCTTCCACTGGCCACCTTGTGCCTTGTGACACGTGACTGCATAGGCAAACTTCACCTGCAGAGCATTGAAATAGGGATGCTCTTTCATCTGCTTGTAGCGCTCGCGTTTGTCACCGGTACATTCATCAAGGACTTCCATATAGAGCCGTTCGCTTTGTGCCACTGTTAGAGCCGGTGTGTCGCTGAATAAACTGTCTATGATTATTTTCACATCCATTTCCACATTGCCATGGTCAGGAAGTTCAACAGTAACATTAGCAAAACGAAGGCCATAGGCCTGCTCCACATCGCCCCACACACGCTTTACCTGCATTACGTCGCCATTGGCGATAAAATCAATGTTGTCATAGTCCTTCGCCCAATAGTAGTTATTCTTCGCTACCAGCAACATGTCTCCAGCAGACAGTTCCTCCTCGCGGTAGAGGATGGTATTACGCACTCCCCCATTATATTTCGTTGCCCGACGGTTGCTACGCGTGATGATAATTGTCTCGTCGATGCTGTCTCGGTCATAGCAGTCGCTTAATGTCTCAAGCAGGAACTCACCGGTAATGGCATCAACATCGCTATGCTGCTCTAGCTGAAGCACAGGCTCAACGAACGGTTCACCGCCAGTGAGGATGTTACGCACCAGTGTTGCGTTATGTAATATGCCTGAGTCGGCAGCCTGACGGGCGATTGCCGTAAGCGTAACATCATAAACCGTGAGCCCATAACCCTGCATCACCTTTGCACTAAGGGCCGGACTCTCGCTCTGCCCTACAGGCGGCAACTGAGCGCCATCGCCCATGAGCATCAGTTTGCAGCCTGCACCGTTGTAGACATATCCGACCAAGTCATCAAGCAGTCGCCCTGTGCCGAAGACAACACTATCGGCACCGCCATTGGCAATCATCGATGCCTCATCAACAATAAACACTGTGTTGGAATGCTTGTTCTCGGCAATACCGAAGCCCTCACTTAGGTAGCTGTCCTGACGGTATATCTTGCGATGGATGGTCATTGCCTGACGATGAGAATATTCACTTAGCACCTGAGCAGCTCTGCCAGTAGGTGCCATCAGCACAACCTTCACACCGCGCCGAGTTAATGCTTGAACTATCGCCCCCATCAGCGATGTCTTGCCGGTGCCGGCATATCCATTCAGCAAGAACACACTACGCTCATCACCATAAAGCATAAAATGAGCAAAGGCGGCAAAAGCTTCCACCTGTTCTTTATTAGGCTCATATGGCAACAACGACAGCACATCATAATAGAAGTCGCTAATCCGATGGTCATTGACATCTATCGTACCGGGAATTCTATTTCCTTTATTTGCGTTCATTGCTACAAATTTAAGAACATTTTCTCTATTTTCAAGAAAAAATAACTATCTTTGCACCGCATTTTACAAATGGAGTGATGCTCGAGTGGCTGAAGAGGCACGCCTGGAAAGCGTGTGTGCGTCAAAAGCGCACCGCGAGTTCGAATCTCGCTCACTCCGCAACGTAACGAGTTGAGTTATTGTCATTTGAGTGTGACATAAACTCAACTCATGCCGCTTAAAAAAAAGTAGGAAACTGCACATTTCCGTTGAAAAGGGACTAAAAAAGCCCATATCAGCACAAGAAAACCTGCAAGTGACCTGCAAGTAAGTTAAGTTATGGCATCAACGAAATTCTATCTCGACCACCGAGGCGTGGTCAGCGGCAACCCCTCGCCACTCAAGATTGCTATCACCAAGAACGGCAAGACCGCCCTCTTGCCCCTCAACGTGCGACTCCTCCCTACGCAATGGGACAAAGTGAAGTGCCGAGTCGTGAACCACCCTCAGCGCAAGCTGCTGAACAACTTCCTGCAGAAACGGCTGCTTGACGTGAACACCATGATTGAAGACCTTGCCGACCAAGGGGCTTTGGCAGGGCTGGACGCTACCGCAATAAAGAACGTTATTTTTGCCAAAATTCACGGCACGAGCAATGAACACGGCGCGGCTGATAAATTCCTCACTCGGTTTAAGAAGTTCGGCGAGAGCCGCCCGAAACAAAGGACGCGCGAATTGTACGCCGCCACCTTGAAGCGGATTGAGGCGTTCTGCCCGACGGCGCGCTTGCTGCGCTTTGAGGACATCACCCACACGTGGATTAAGGAGTTTGACGCGTTCCTCGCCAAGACCGCCCCTGCCCGCAACTCGCGCAACATACACATGCGCAATATCAGGGCGGTTTTCAATGAGGCTATTGACGACGAAGTGACACAGGCATACCCTTTCCGCAAGTTCAAAATCACGCCTGAGGCGACGCGCAGCCGCGCCTACACCGCCGAAATGCTTCGGCAGCTATTCAGCTACCCAGTTGAGCCGTTCCAAGAAAAGTATCGCGACATCTTCAAGCTCATATTCCTGCTTGTAGGTATCAACGCCGTTGACCTTTTCAACGCTCCACCCCTTGAGGGTGATCGCCTATATTATATAAGGAGTAAGACCTCGCGCCCCTACTCTATCAAAGTTGAGCCTGAGGCGATGGAGATAATTGAACGGCTGAAAGGAGAAAAGAAGCTGCTTGCCCTCGCTGAGAGGTGCAAGAACGCCAAGAGGTTTCTGCATCAGATAAATCGCGGCTTGCAGGGCATAGGCACTACACATAGGGAATGGCGCATGGACAGAGGGCGTATGCGTAACGTGCTTGTGCGCGACTCGGCATTCAAGGGTATAACTACCTACGTGGCGCGCCACTCTTGGGCTACCATTGCCGCCGAGCTTGATATTCCTAAGGAAACAATCGCCGCCGCCCTCGGGCATGGCGGCAACACTGTGACCGACATCTATATCAGCTATGACCGCAAGAAGATTGACGAAGCCAACCGCCGCGTGATAGACTATGTTTTCAAGAAGTGAGTTATTTTTGGCGAATTTTGTTGCTCGTTGCGTAAAAATCTCAAAATGGTAAATTACCCACGAGAAAAAGAAAATTGCGGAGCGCACAAAAAAAGGTCGGTTTCTC
>JAEEGL010640438.1_pt1 | contig 19295 bp, 14 predicted proteins | sample 9134231 | NCBI WGS metagenome assembly JAEEGL01 (sample SAMN16246548, study PRJNA631951) | gut metagenome | biome: gut microbiome; feature: rumen; material: fiber-attached | host: Bos | place: Iran: Karaj | collected 2018-10
AGTCGGACCTCCGGTTAATTACGTGCACAAATATGCCATGGATTATGAACGATACCGAGAGAGCAGGACCGTTATTTTCAGAAGTATGTCCTTTGGTCTGATGCTGTTCTGTTTGGGTCTTGTGACAGTCGTGGCATACATTTTGGTTACCAGATGGTGGCATTGATTGATTTGCGGTGAACGGATGTCTTAGTGTTCGCCACGGACGGTGGTACTTAAATACTACCATGTTGTTGTAAAAAACAGCGATTTTTGCTATAATTATGCTGAGTTTACGAGTTGAACCCGCATGTGGTTAGAGGAAGGCAATAAGCTTTCCTCTGTTTGTCATAGAATGAGGTGTATATGAGGCAATTGCTGGATAACAAATCATACCTTCGTAAGATGGCGGACAATCTGTTCGAATTCATAATCGTATTTGCGGATGACGGCGATGTAACTTTCTCCAATGAGGAAGCTTACAATGTTCTTATGTACAACAATATGGATGATGTCAAGATCACCGATATTTTTCCCACGCTGTTTACAATAGAGAACGGCAGATGTGTGTGCCGTGAAGATATGGACGGAAGAATGATCTCCGTCAATGCATACAGAAGCAATAATACGTGTTTTGAATCAGAGATAAGAATTCTTGCGGACACAGAGACTAATAACAGGTTCACGATTGTCGGAAGAGACATATCCGGAAGAGAGAGGATGCTTCGTGAACTCAAGCTTGCCAAGGATAACGGTCAGACACTGGATAAGGTCAAGGATGAATTCGTGGCCAATGTTACCCATGAGCTTCGTACTCCCGTTAACGGAATCTTAGGTAACATCAGGGAATTGATGGGCAAGGAGCTCGATTCGAATAAGCTCTACACCATGGAGATGATAGAGAAGAGCTGCTCAGATATGAATGCTCTTATTAATAACATTCTGGATTTCTCCAAACTTCAGGCAGGAAAATTTGAAATTGAGGAGAGGGAGTTCTCTCTTCATACGATGATAGATTATGTCAGAAGCAACCACATGAATAAGATTCATGAGAAGGGGCTTGATTTCTTTGTAACTATTTCGCCGGATATTCCGGATAAACTTATTGGTGACGAACTGCGTATTGAGCAGGTGCTTAACAACCTCTTATCCAATGCCACCAAGTTTACTACAGTCGGCAAGATCATGCTTGAGGTGGTAACAACCGCAAGAGCGGGAGATAAGATTGAGCTCTTCTTTATGGTTATGGATACCGGTATCGGTATCTCGGATAAAGACAGGGATAAGTTGTTTAAGGATTTCTCTCAGGTGGATGCGTCGATATCAAGGAAGTACGGCGGAACGGGTCTCGGACTTAATATAAGCAAGAAGCTGGTCAACTTGATGGATGGTGATATCTCGGTTGACAGTATGCCGGGTAAAGGTTCTAATTTTAATTTCTCCGTATGGTTAAGAGTTCCCAAAGAGGGCGAGAACACATTTGTGGAGGACTTCAAAGTAGATACCGGAGCAATAGCCGACAGACAAATGGAGAGTATAGAGGCAGAACAGACATCCGCATACGGTTCGCAGGAGAACAGAGAAGAGATTGAGAAGCGAATTATGAAGCTTACGCTGTGTGTGGAGATGGATACATGGGAGAAAGCGGAGATGTTTGCAGAGGCTGTTAAGCAGCTTACGATAGGTGCTCCCAAAGATGTAACGACGGCAGCCTTAAGACTTAAAATGGCGGTTCAGAAAGAGAATAAGGAGAAGACCATAGAAGCAATGGAAGCGTTTAAACTTCTGTTGGGGTAATACTTTAAGGAGGATATATGGCAGAGAGCAGTGCTAACGCCGGATATAAGGGGCAGGTTCTTATAATTGACGATGTGGAAGTCAATCGATTCGTGCTGCGTAATATCATATCGGAGATGGGATACCAGCCCATATTGGCCGAGAACGGAGTACAGGGACTTAAGATTCTGCAGAAGTGCAATCCGGAACTTATATTATTGGACATCTCAATGCCTGAGATGGGTGGATATGAATTCGCCAATATAGTCAAATCCAATGTGGATACAAGAGAGATTCCGATCGTGTTTATCTCGGCATATGATGAGGTTGATGATATAGTCAGAGGCTTTGAGATAGGCGGAGAGGATTATATCACCAAACCGTTTATCCCGGAGGTGGTTAAGGCCAGAGCCGGTGTTCATCTTAAGTTCCATGAGACCAAACGGGATCTGATGGATACCAACAGAAGACTTCAGACAATGGTTAATACACAGCTTCGTCAGATAGAAGAAGAGAAGAAGGGCGTCTTATATGCCCTTGCCAATCTGGCAAGACGTAATTCGATGTATGAGGATGCGTTCATAGAGAGGCTTAGATATAACTGTCGACTTATTGCACAGGCTATGCAACTGGCCGGTATATATGAAGATGTTGTAACGGACACATTCATCAACACCATCGAGATTGCGGCTCCGCTATGTGATATAGGTAATGTTGCCGTACCTAAGGAGATATTACAGAAGAAGGATGTTCTTACTCCGAGTGAGAGGGAGAGAATGCAGACCCATACTACGGTGGGTGCCAGAATACTTAATGATGTGGCTCTTTCAAGTGAGTATACAGATTTCGTTCAGATGGCAGCGGATATAGCCAATTACCATCATGAGAACTGGGACGGCAGCGGATATCCGGCGGGCAAAAAAGGGGATGACATTCCGTTATCGGCACAGATTGTTGCGGTTGGCAATGTGTACTGTGCCTTGACCGCTGACAGAGTATACAGAGTGTCATACACCAAGGAGGAAGCGCTTAGGATAATCGGCGCAGATGCGGGAGAGAAATTCAATCCGCAGATATACAACGTTTATCGTAAGATATCTAAGCAGTTGAAATAGATTATCGGAGTAAGAGGAAGTAGGCAATAGCGTAAAATGGAGGAGAACTATGAGGATTCTATTGGCTGAGGATGATTTTGTAACAAGGAAATTCATGATGAACTTCCTGTCAAAGTACGGCGACTGTGACGTGACGGTTGACGGTATGGAGGCAGTTGATGCATTCATGATGGCTATGGAGGAAGATGATCCTTATGATCTTGTATGCCTGGATATAATGATGCCCGTCATGGATGGATATCAGGCGCTTATCGGCATACGTAACATCGAGAAGGAGAAGGGCATACCCCAGGAGAAGGCGGTTAAGGTAATCATGGCCACAGCCCTTAACGAAGAGAAGAATGTCAAGATGGCGTTTGATCTGGGTTGTACAATTTATTCCGGCAAGCCCATCAATCAGGACAGATTTGAACAGGCACTTAAGAAGCTCGGCCTGATTGAATAGTTCGTTGCATTGCCTGCGGTGGCATACCGCAGTATGAGGTGACACTAATGTCATTAGAGTTAAACAGAGATGATATGTTGGACACATATGTGCTTGAGACCACCCAGATATTGGATGACTTGCAGGCACTAGTGCTCAAATGCAAAGATGAATCCGGATTCTCGGAGGATGCAGTTGCCGTGATATTCAGGTATATGCATACTCTTAAGGGATCTGCAGGATTCATGATGTTTGAACAGCTCAACCTGCTCACACACAAGACGGAAGATATATTTTATTACATAAGAGAACATAAACCGGCCAAGATCGATCAGGCATATCTGGTTGAGCTTGTGCTTAAAGTGTCTGATTTTATCCAGGGAGAATTGGATAGATTATCAGACGGTAAGATGGCTGATTCGGATGCCACTGCCCTAATAGAGGAGCAGGATGCTTTCTTAAGAAAAATTATGAGTGACAATTCCGACAAGACTGAGGATGATGCAGATCCGAAACAGTCCGGAACTTCGGGCGATGCATCCGGAGATTCACTTAATGCCTCTTCCGGTATAGGTGGAGATACACGTATATATATCGCACCCAAGGATACTAAGGCCAATCATTATTTCCAGATATATATCGTGTATAACAAAGATACCAAGATGGCCAATGTGCATGCATATAAGGTAGTGCATCTGTTAAGAGGAGTAGCTGATGATATCAAGTATACTCCCGAGAATATCCTTACATCCGAAGCCAGTGGCGCGGAGATTTTGGAGAAAGGCTTTAAAATACTTCTTCGTACAAGCGGTTCTAAGAGTAAACTTACCAAACTGGTATCCGAGGGCTATGAGACAGAGACTATTGAGATAACCGAGATAGATGCAGCCAGATTTGAGGCGGGATTTAAACTCTTCGGAGTGGATGCGCCGGTGGCTGCCAAGATAACCAAGAAAGATGAAGATTTTGCCCCCGGAGATTTCGTTGTACACAGCGGCGCGCCGGGCAAGGGTAAATTCTTAGCCAAAGACAGAGAAGCCAAGAAAGATAAGGGCACACATATCAATGTTGAGGCTTCGGATATGGATCGACTCGCCGATCTTATAATTAAGTTGATCAAGGCCCAGAGCAAACTTATCGAGGATAAAGAAGTAAGAGAAGCAGGCCTTGAACTTGCGGCCTTTGACAGAAATGCCGATAAGATTAAGGTCATCACATCCGAGATACAGAACCTTGTAACTACGATGAGAATGGTGTCATTTACGAATATTTTCCTTCGTATGAACAGAGTGATATTCGAAGCATCAAGAAAACTTGGCAAGGATATAGAATGCGTTATTATCGGTGATGATGTCAAGGCAGACCGCGGCATCATAGAACATATATCGGATCCGCTTATGCATATGGTTCGTAACTGTGCAGATCACGGAATAGAAGAGGCCAATGAGAGAATGCTTAAGGGCAAGCCGATGAAAGGCAGAATCACCCTTAAGGCGGAGATAAAAGATGATGAACTGCTTGTTTCGGTAAGTGATGACGGAGCCGGACTTAACAGGGATAAGATTCTTAAGAAGGCTCATGAGAAGAATCTGATTCCGGGTGATAAGTCGGATTCGGAATACACCGATGATGAAGTTTGGAAGTTCATTACGCTTCCGGGATTCTCAACCAATGCCGAAGTGACTGAGTTCTCCGGCAGAGGTGTCGGAATGGATGTTGTGGTAAGCGCCGTAGAGACCATAGGCGGCAGCTTAAGCATTGAGAGCAAGAAGGATCAGGGCAGCACTATGACCATGAAGTTTAAGCTCTGATTGATTAATAAGAGGCATATATGGATAACAGGGATTACGATCTTATCAGAAGAAGAAAGATAGAGAATATTGTCTTAGCCGTATATACACTGTATGCCGTGTGTGTAAGTCTGATGACGTATGACAGCACACAGAGATGGATAATCATTGTCATTGAGGCGTTGCTTGTAGTGGTATGGATGAGTCATCTGACCGACTTTAGAGATTACAGATTCAGGGCCGGATTGTGTGCATTTGCATCTGAATTCTGTGTGTTCTTATATTGCATATTCGTTAACAATGACGTTGAGCCTTTGATATCCGTTATAGGTCTGACTATCATCATAGGCTTATACGAGTTGCCCAAACTTCTGATTTTTCCCTGTGTTACGTCCACACTGTTGTTGCTCCATCATATATTTATAAGCAAGACAGTTCCAATGAGTACAATGGATGAGGCCTTCAGAAGCATACTTGAGATAGCGGCTATATATATTACAATTCTTGTTGTGGATTTCCTGCTTAAGGAAGAGGCGGCCAGCAGAGTCAGACTTTTAGATTCAATCGAAGAACTTAAGGCAGCTGAGAAGAGTAAAGATGACTTCATGGCCAATGTATCGCATGAACTTCGAACTCCTATCAATACTATCTGCGGCATGAGTGAGATAGCACTCGGTGAAGCTAAGTCTGAGATAGTAAGAGAGAATCTTGAGGATATCAAGAATGCAGGCAGGAATCTTCTGTCTGTTGTCAGCGATATACTGGACTATTCGGAACTAAACAGCGGTAAGTTTGCCCTTGATGAGGAGAATTATTCTTTGTCATCAACCATTAACGATGTGATCAATATGAGCATCGGCAAGATCGGAAGCAAGAATATAGAATTGATCGTTAATTGCGATCCGACAATACCCGGAATATTAATCGGTGATGAGGCTAAGCTTAAGAGAGTGATGGTCAACTTAATTGAGAACGCCATTAAGTATACGGATGAAGGATATGTAATAGTTGATATAAGCAGAAGAAACGAAGAATACGGAATTAACCTCTGCGTTAAGATCAAAGATACCGGAATCGGTATGAAGCCTGAGAATCTTAACAAGATATTCTCTGATTTCACGCAGTTAAGCAGTGGAAGAGATCGCAAAGAAGGTGGCATAGGACTTGGCCTTACGATTTCAAGGGCCATAGTGGAACTCATGGGTGGCTTCTTAACAATAGATTCTAAGTACGGAACCGGTACACAGATTCAGTTTACGGTACCCCAGAAGGTAGAAGATGCCACACCTATCGGCAATATCGACAGCAGACTCTCATCTGTGGGAATTGAGGCTGTGGATGATGAGAAGTACGGTGACAGTGCCGTAAGAGTAACCGGAAGAGTTAAGAGTGATAAGCCGGTCGGCCAGATGATTATGCCGAGGGCTCATGTGATGATAGTCGATGACAGCTTCATGAATCTTAAGGTTATAGAGGGCCTTCTTAAGCCCTACAGGATAAGAGTGACAACTGCATTAAGCGGAAGAGAGGCACTTGAGAAACTGGTAAGCAGAGATTATGATTTCATCTTCATGGATCATATGATGCCTGAGATGGACGGAGTGGAATGTCTTAATAAGATAAGATCAAGGGATATTCCGTATTATAAGAACGTCCCTGTTATTGCACTTACGGCCAACGCGGTTGCAGGGGCCAAGGAGAAATTCATCGAGCTGGGATTCACGGATTTCATAGCCAAGCCTGTTGAGCTAAGCAGCCTTGAGAAAATGCTTAAGAAGTATATTCCCAAGGAGAAGATCAGTTATGCCGAAGAGATTGAGGAAGTTGCAAATAATGAGGTTGCAGCGGGCGATCTTGTGATAGGCGATCTCAATGTCAAGAAGGGATTGTTATATTGCGGTTCGGTAGAGAACTACAAGAATGTGCTTAACGTACATGCAACCAACGGTCCTGACAATATAGACAAGATAAGAAGACTGTTTGAGGAGAAGAATATTACCGATTACACGATATATATCCATGCGCTTAAGAGCTCTATGGCAAGTATCGGAGCCGAGACGTTATCCGAGATGGCCAAAGATATGGAACAGGCCGGTAAGGACGGTAATTTACCTTATATAGAAGCTCATCATGAGATGCTAATGGCAGAGTACGAGAGAATCATAGCCATGTTGCTTGCTCAGAACTCTATGCAGATGGAGATAAGCGATATGTACATGGAAGCTGACAGCGTGCCTATTACTGATGAGAAATTTGAAGAATATATTGCTGCATTCGAAGAGGCGGCTTATACATTCATATCGGCCAATATGCTCCGCATAGTCGATGAACTGAGGGAATACAGCTTCAACGGTCATCCTCTTGCTCCTCAGCTTATAGCCATCAGGAGAAAAATAGAGATGTCTGACTATATGTCGGCTTTGGATGCGCTTAAGGGCCTGAGAGATCGTTATCGAAACAGATAAATATATTGAATAATCGGATCACCGAAATGAGGTTTGCATGGTAGATAAGATTAGAAACTTCATGAGCAGCGACAACGGAAATATCAGAGAGAAACTCTTTGTGATCATCTGTATAGAATCCGTGGTAGCATCGATAATGTCGTTGATTGAGTGCCTGGCTGTCAGGGCAGGCTGGCCTATCTATGGCGCAATCACGATATTTATCGCAATAATTATATGGGCCGTAATAAGCATAGTCAACGGCGGCGACCAGGAAATGCCGATACTTGCCGTTACAATATGGATGTGTATGATAGTATTCCCGCTTGTGTTCTTTACATGCGGCGGTGTACACAGCGGCTCCAACGGTTGGCTGGCACTCGGTATTATATACGTGTTTATGGTATATCGAGGCAGACCGCTTAAGATTCTTGCAACTCTGATTATTTCTATAGATATAGCATGCTATGTGGCTGCATATAATTTCCCTTCTCTTGTAACTCCTCTTGCAAGTGAACTGTCGGTTTATATGGATTCGGCACTGGGAATGTTGGCTGTTGGAATAACGGCAGGATTTATATTCTCATTCAGAAGGAAAGGCTATGGACGAGAGAGCGCCATGGCTATCAAACAGCGAAATGAACTTGACAGATTAAATGCTTCAAGGGAACGCTTCTACGCCAATTTCTCTCATGAGATACGTAATCCCATCAATTCTATCGTAGGGCTTAACGAACTTAATATACGTCAGATACAGGATCCTGAGATAATGAAGAATTCTCAGGCTATCGGTCGTTCGGGCAGACTGTTATTAAGTATTGTTAACGATATTATGGACTTGTCTCAGATTGCGGGAGACAGAATGGTGATTACTCCTGCGCCTTATGACGTCCAGTCAGCTATTGCATCCTTGATAGAACTTATAGGCCAGAGGGCCAAGGATAAGGGGCTTGAACTTAAACTTGAAGTAGATCCCGCTCTTCCCAAGATATTGGTCGGTGATCAGAGACGAATCACTCAGGTACTTCTTAACCTGCTTACCAATGCCGTTAAGTATACGGACAAAGGTTATGTCAAGATGTCCATAGTAAGCAATAAAGAAGGAAATGATACTGTAAGATTAAGAATAAGTGTATCCGACACCGGTATAGGTATTGAGAAGGAGAATCTTGCGCATTTATTTGATACATACAGTCAGTTTGACAGAGTTGCCAACAGCGGAATAGAGGGCAACGGATTGGGATTGCCCATAGCTTATGAATTCACGAGACTTATGGGCGGTGATATCAAGGTGGACAGTGTATACGGTGAGGGCTCAACATTTACCGTAGAATTCAATCAGAAATACATAGGTAATGATCTTATAGAAGGCACCACATATGAACAGATATCGGAAACCGGAGCTAAGCAGAGTGAATATGTACGCAGTTTCGAAGCAAGTAAAGCCAGGATATTGGTTGTAGATGATGATGCCCAGAACAGAAGCATAATAAAGGGCCTGCTTAAAGATACCAAGGTGGAAATTGCAGAGGCAGGCAGCGGTGAAGAGGCATTAAAGCTTACCGCGGAGAATGAGTACCATGTAATACTTGTGGATTATATGATGCCCGGCATGAGCGGTACGGAGCTGCTTGATGAGATAAGAGAACAGTCCGGAGGCTTATGCAGAAAGAGCAGAATAATAGCGCTTACGGGTGCGATTCTTGACAGAAGAGAGCATAACAAAGCGCTATATGAATTCGACCTTATCTTAACCAAGCCGGTTGAATATACCGTACTTGAGAATGCAATAGCGGATAATATTCCTGAGGAACTTATAGAATACAGGATCGGACATTCTGAAGAAACGACCGGTATATCCATACCCATGGTTGCGCCTAAGCGTAAGCGAAGGATACGTATTACGACCGATTCGTCATGCGATCTGCCAAGGAGTGTTCTTGATGAGCATGATATCGGACTTATGAATCTGTATATCAGAACCAAGAAAGGCAGATATAAAGATATAGAAGAAATAGACAGTTTGGACCTTATGGGACAGTTAACGGAGAGCCGAAGCGACCTTGTCCAAGACGGTGCAACCGTTAATGAATATCAGAGATTCTTCAGAAACGAGCTTGAGACTTCCGAAGAGATTATCCATCTCTCATTCAGTTCCAAGATCGGTAATTGTTATAACCATGCATCAGAAGCAGCGGAAGCGTTCTCGCATGTCAGAGTAATAGACAGTTGTCTTGTGTCGGCAGGATTGGGATTGCTTGCAATAATATCAACCGAATTTGTCGACAGAGGATTAAGTGCGGATGAGATATGTGCCAATATCGATAAGATTAAGCAGCATATTGATTTCAGCTTTGTTCTGCCTTCGGCAGGTTTGGCGTCTAAGAACAAACTTATGAGTAAGAGACGTGCAAGGGTATATGATTCGCTTAATATTCATCCGGCGGCACATATATCTCACGGAGCAATTAAGCAGATAAGAGCGTATAAGGGTGAAATGAAGCAGATTATCAAGCATCATATCAAGATGACCATGCTTCTAAGCGGACGTATGGATAACAGAGTGCCCGTTATATTAACGCATGCCGGACTTACACCCGGAGCACAGGATCAGATGTTGCGTGAAATGCGTGAGAATCTTCCTGAGAAGTCAATTATGTTAACCAGAGCCTCGGTTACAACGGCAAGTTATACGGGAATAGGTGCAGTCGGAGTAGCTTATCTTCATCATACTCCGCTACTTAATCCGAGCATCCCGATTAAGCCATAAATACGGACAGACAATAAATCTTTAAATATTTTTGTATTTGCTATAAAGATTTGTGTGAATCATCCGATAAACAATATGAAACCAAAAGTTTATCCCAAGGAGGTGGGACATTATGCGTATAGAAGCATATACTCAGGTACAGCAGCTCTATAAGAGCAGTCAGCCTAAGCAGGTTAAGAAGGAGACTAAGTCAAGCTTCTCTGATCAGCTTCAGATATCAAGCGCAGGCAAAGATATTCAGGCAGCTAAACAGGCAGTTGCAGGAGCTGACGACGTGCGTATGGATCTCGTTAATTCTATCAAGGAGAGAATTGACAACGGCACCTACAATGTAGATGCAGGCAGCTTCGCAGCTAAGTTATACGAGAGATATAACGCATTCTAAGGAGGTTACCGGTGGCCAGTCTGATGGAAGCACTTATCGACAATCTTGAGAAAGAGAACGAAGCCTATAGCAGGCTCCTTAAGTTGTCCATGGATAAGACCCCGGTTATTATCAGCTCAGATCTGGACGCGCTGGCTAAGATCACGGATGATGAACAGTCAGTCGTTAATGAGATCAACGCTCTTGACCGTAAGCGTCAGGAGAATATGAATGACATAGCAAACGTTATTAACAAGGATGTTAATAGTTTGAAAGTGGTTGACCTTATCGATATGCTTAAGGGAAGACCAGGAGAACAGAATAGGTTGGCAGATGTATATGATAAGCTGCGTGACACGCTCTCACAGATGAAGAGAGTCAATGAACAGAACAGGCAGCTTATTGAGAGCTCACTTGAAATGGTGCAGTTTGACATGAATGTTCTGCAGGCCTACAGAGCCGCTCCCGAGACGGCCAATTATACGTCCGGTGCATACAGTGCAGGAACATATATGGGTGTGGATAAGGGGGCGTTCGACGCGAAACAATGACATCCGGCAGTTAATAGCGAGGTAAGCGTATGCCATTAATGGGAAGCCTTTACATAGGCGTGTCAGGTCTCCAGACCAGCCAGAATGCACTCAATACAACTGCACATAATATATCTAACACCGACACCAAGGGTTATGTACGTCAGCAGATACTCCAGAGTACTGCGGCATATAACACCATCAAGACAGATTACCACGCTGTATCTAATCAGCAGATAGGATTAGGTGTCGTTTATTCCAAGACAAGACAGGTACGTGACGTTTTCTTAGACGCCACTTATAGACGTGAGTCCGGCAGAAGCTCATTCTACGAGGTATCGGCAGATGCACTCGGTGAGATTGAGAATCTGTTAGATGAGATGAACGGTGAGACTTTCCAGGAGTCTATTCAGGATCTGTGGACATCTGTTCAGGAGATGGCCAAGGATCCCAGCAGTGCCGTTACTCAGGGACTCTTCATAGAGAGATGCTCGGAGTTCTTAGCAAGAAGCCAGTCGGTATATCAGGGCTTATGTGATTATCAGTTAAGCTTAAATGAGACAGTTAAGAAGAATACCAATCGCATCAATGATATAGCCGAACAGATCAAGGTTCTTAATGATGAGATCAGAATGATAGAGATCTCCAACACGAAAGAATTCGGTATATCCTTTGAGAGAGCCAATGACTTAAGAGATACACGTAATGCTCTAATAGACGAACTCTCAACCTACGGTAATATCTCTTATGAAGAAGATGTTGACTGTACGGTATGGATTCAGTTTGAGGGAGAGGATTTAGTCAGACGTGAAGTTGCTTATTCTCTCGGATTATATGAAGATCCCAAGACAGGTTTCTATACTCCTTTCTGGGAGAAGAACGCCAAGGCAACTATAGATCCTCAGACAGGTGAGAGAAGATATTCGGCTGAAGAAGTAGAGAAAGCCAAGGTATATGACCTTAACAGAGTTATTTCTTCGGATCTTAATACGGATATCGGTGCACTTAAGTCGGCACTACTTGCAAGAGGAGATCACAAGTCGGATTATACCGATCTTATGGAAGACAGATATGATTACGAAATATCTCAGTCGGTATGTATGAACGTAATGGCTGAGTTTGATCAACTGGTACACGGTATAGCAACATCGGTCAACGATGTAATAGCCAAAGCCGCATACGAAGCCAAACAGATCAATCCGTCAAGTACATATCTTATGGACACCGATGGTAATCCCATACAGGTATTTAAGAAGATTGCATCTGACGGTTACAGTGCTACGACAACTCCTCCGACTTGGAATGCTCTAACGGGTCAGGCAAGTAACTTTAACCCGGAATTAGTCGGAACATATGATCCCATAACGGGCGAAGTAACAGGATATCAGGTTGAGTCATTATATACGACAACCAATATGCAGATAAATGTGGATCTGTTAAGACAGCCGACCAAGCTTGGATTTGTCAAGATAGACGGCCAGGTAGATTTCGTCACGATGGAGAGCCTTAAGTCGGCGTTTGAAGCAGAAGAGATGACACTTAATCCCAATGTTAAGAAGAAATCTTCCTTCGTTGACTATTACGGAGATCTGGTAAGCCAGGTAGCCAATTCGGGTTCGGTATACAAGAGTATCATCGACAGTCAGGAGAAGACGGTAATGGCTACATCCAATGCAAGGGAGCAGGTTATCGGAGTATCTCAGGATGAAGAGATGACATTCATGATTAAGTTCCAGAATGCATACAATGCATCTTCAAGATATATAAATGTAGTAGACGATATGCTTGAGCATATAATCAACACCTTAGCGGTATAACAGGAGGGACTTATGCCTTCACAGTTTTTTGGATTAAATACAGCATATACCGGTCTGTTAAATGCCAATGCAGGACTTAACACGACCGCCAATAACATATCGAATGCCGAGACAGAAGGTTACAGCCGTCAGGGAATTCATTCCGAGGCTGCCGAAGCACTCAGGGTATTTACGACTTACGGATGTGCGGGGGCAGGTGTTGAGACTCTCTCTATAGAGCGTATCCATGATGAATTCTATGATAATAAGTATTGGGCAAATAATAATAAGACCGGCCAGTACGAGATGAAGGATTACTATATGAAGCAGATAGAGGATTACTTCAGAGATGATTCCACTATCGAAGGCTTCACAACCACCTTTAACAAGATGATGACAGCTCTGGCAGAGGTTAAGAAGAACCCGGCCAATATATCTACCAAGGCACAGTTTGTGGGATTTGCGGACAATCTCTGTGAGTACTTTAACTCAATGTCTTCCTCTATGGAACAGGTTCAGAAGGATGTTAACTCAGAGATTAAGCTTAAGGTGGATGAGATTAATTCAATAGCAAGCGAACTTGCTACCATCAATAAACAGATTAATGTTATAGAGATCGGCGGCGGTACAGCCAATGAACTCAGAGATAAGAGAACATTACTTGTCGATCAGTTATCTTCTATAGTAAGTCTTGAAGCCAAGGAATATCCCATAGTGGATACCAACGATCCCGATCGTAAGACCGGTGGCAACATGTATATAGTTAAGATAGCCGGCGGACAGACACTGGTGGATACCGATCAGTACAATACTCTTGAATGTGTGGCACGTACCACTTCAGAGAAGGTTAATCAGTCGGATATAGACGGTTTGTATGATGTGTATTGGATATCAACAGCCAACCATCAGATATATGAGAAGATCTGTAAGGAAGGTCTTAAGGATGATCCTAACTTCAAACTGGAATGGAACGATTTCGTTAAGTTCGGATATACAACGGACAAGGCCAAATACGATCCCTGTTCAGAGTTTAATCTCTATAATGCAAGTTTAGGCGGACAGCTTGAAGGCCTTATTCAGATGAGAGACGGTAATAACTCCGAGAATTTCACCGGTAAGATTGCCAAGATTGATTCTGCTACATCCAATAATGCTGCCGGTCAGACAATAAGGCAGATTAGAATTGAAGTCGATAAGGATTATCTTAAGGATATCAATAAACTTACATTATCCGATACGGGCGGAGTAATAACTTTAGCCAATCAGAAGTTCTACTATGATGATTGGAAGTTCGAATATGATGCAACGAATAATAAGTATTACTATACGATGAGCATCAATGAGAGCAAGAGCAGAGCGGTCGTTCCCGGACAGTTCACCGGTAAGGAAGCGGATGTGGGAATGCCGATCAAGTATCAGGGCGTTCCGTATTATCAGCAGCAGCTTAATGAATGGTGCAGAATATTTGCAGCAGCCTTTAATGACATTCTCTTAGACGGATATACATCTGAAGGTGACGGCGGTGTCGAGATGTTCGTAGCCAATAAGGCATCAGAAGACAGTCAGTATCTGTTCAGAGAGGCTAAATACGGTAAGTACATCAAGGATGAGAACGGCAATCCCATTACTACAGATGCTAACGGTAACCCAACCAATGTTTCGGCTAACGGAAGTTATACCGTAGAGATGAGACAGGACAGTTACTATTGGATGACAGCCAAGAATATGGACATCCTTAAGGCAATCGTCGATGATCCCGGCAAGATGGCAACAAAGTCAGATAAGGCAGCAGGAAGCGATGAATATAATATCGCCGGCAGATTAATAGATATGACCATGAATAAGAATGTAGCCAACTACAGAGGCGCAGCTACGCAGGAATTCTTAACATGTGTATTATCGGATGTTGCACTTAATGCCAAGAACGCAACAACGTTCTACAACAACTACAATAATATAGGCAAGAACATCGACAATCAGCGAATATCCATTTCGGGCGTTGATAATGATGACGAAGCAGTGAATTTGATCAAGTATCAGAATGCATATACATTAGCATCCAAGATGATACAGACACTTACGGAAGTATATGACAGATTGATCCTTCAGACAGGCGTTTAATAGTGAGGTACAATAATGAGAGTTACCACTAAGGTTATACAGGGCAATTCAATAGCCAATATCAATACCAACAAGGTATTGCAGGATAAACTTAACAATCAGATGGCTACAGAGAAGAAGATCGTTCGCCCCTCGGATGATCCGGTTGTTGCCATAAGATCATTAAGACTTCGTACGAATGTCAGCCAGGTCACACAGTATTATGAGAAGAATGTGGCTGATGCCGAGAGCTGGATGAAGGTTACTGAAGATTCGCTGACTACGGTATCAAGCGTTATCACGGATATGATCGAGCAGTGCACCAAGGGTTCTTCCGAGAAACTTACTGCGACTGACCGCGACACTATCTTAGATGCGCTCAAGGCTCTTCGCGATGAAGTCTATGCCACAGGTAATGCCGACTATGCGGGAAGATCTGTATTTACCGGATACAGAACAGAGACAACCGTTAAATTCACGGCTGCTGAGACAAGACCTTATCAAATCACAGAGCAGATCAACAATAACGTGTTAGATACGGTGAAGTATGTTAATTCCGGTTACTTAAACGGTATCAATGATGCCAATTACAGTTCAGGGCAGTTCGTAGACCCGGCTACGGGCTTTAATAAAAACTATGTTAATGCGGTGGAACAGGATATCAAGGAGCAGGAAATATACCGTATCAGACTAGCATATGACAATGTAGACAAAGATACTGCGCCTACGATCAAGTTATATGATCCTTCGATAATAACTAGCAACCCGAATGCCAGTGTTGCAGATCAATATACTGCTACAGTTCTTAATGTTACTCCCAGTATTGTATCGGAAACAGCTGCAAAGAATCCATATCAGATGATGGCTGACTTTGATGCATCTGTTCAGGCAGTTTTGGATGCAGGCGGTAAGGTAAATGAAAACGGCTCTCTTGAGGATCAGAGTGGCAATCCCGTAACTAACCCTGCAAGTGCTTATAGTGCTATCTTGATTCCTGAGACCGGAGAATTGCTCATAAGTAAGTCTCTGTATGAGAGGATGATGAAGCTTAAGGATGATGTGACTACACCTACTAAGGATGAGTCACAAATCCAGATTACATATAATAAGTCCACATGGAAGAAGGATGATCTTAAGCCTGAGCATTACTTCGCTTGCACCGATATGTCAGATTCTGATTCTAACAATCATATCAAGTACAATACCGATTACTTAAGCGGAATAGTTGAGAAACAGGCGATAGAGTATGATGTGGGACTTAACCAGTCTATCCGTATCAATACAACGGCAGACGAAGTGTTCACGCATGCCATAGGCAGGGATGTGGATGATCTTGTGAATTCAATGCAGGCTGTCATTGATATGGATGCAACGGTTACCAGACTTACCAAGATTCGTGATGATCTTAAGCAGGATGCAAATTATAACGATAACTACAAGATTCTTACTAATCAGATAGATGCCGCAAATAAGTCACTTGCATTCTTAAAAGAGAAGAATCAGAAGTTATTTGAGAGAAGCATCACCAAGATGCAGGGTCATCTTAATAAGGTCAACGAAGCTACTACCAACTGCGGTACAAGAGAGAAGAAACTTGATCTTATCAAGAACAGACTTATGAGTCAGAAGACCAATTTCGAAACTCTTGAGTCAGAGAATGAGAATGTTGAGATTACAGATGTGGCACTTCAACTTAAGGGAGCTGAACTGACATATCAGGCAGCCTTAATGAGTACCAGTAAGATACTGCAGACATCGCTTATGCAGTACATCTAAGGAGTACGTATATAGGGCAAATATTGTTAACACCTGTGCAAAAGTATGTGATATACTTAAACATATAATGAATATGCTCCAAATCGCATAAATACGGGCATACATTATGAACAAGATTAAATGGAGGTAAGCAATGAAGGTTACTACAAGAGTATTCGGTGAGATTGACATCGATGATGACAAGATCATACATTTTCAGGGCGGTATTGTCGGATTTCCGGATTTGACCGATTTCGCTCTGGTACATGATGCAGAGAAGGAGGGTGAGACTCCGGTTCGCTGGATGCAGTCTCTTCAGGAGCCCAATTTCGCTATGCCTGTTATGGATCCCCTGGCAGTATGTCCTGATTACAACCCTGTTGTTGAGGATGAACTGCTTAAGCCCATCGGAGAGCTTAATCCTGAGTCGGTATTGGTGCTTGTAACACTTACAGTTCCTAAGGATATCAAGCAGATGAGCGTTAATCTTCAGGCTCCTTTCGTTATCAATGCAGACGAGAGGAAGGCTTGTCAGATAATAGTGGATTCAGATAAGTATCCGGTACGTTTCCCCATATATGATATTATTAAGAAGGAGGACTAAGCATGCTCGCATTATCACGTAAGAAGAATGAAGCCCTCGTTATTAATAATAATATTGAGGTGACTGTGCTTGAAATTAAGGGAGATCAGGTGAAGATCGGTATTACCGCACCCAAGGAGATCCCGGTATATCGTAAGGAAGTATACTTACAGATCCAGAAGGAGAACGAGGAGGCTATGAGTTCTGCCAATCTCACGGCTCTGTCTGATCTGTTCAAGTAAGAATAAGTCAGAATACAATTTTTTTCAAAAATAATTACAAAAACTATTAATTTTTGTAAACAACATTCCGATATAAAGGTTAACAGGATTACTATGTACTGTTAACCTTTGTTCGCATATATCGGAAAAGTCGCGAATTTCCAATATATACGAGCACATATACAGACGGTATATAGAGAGTATTGATACAATGATCGCAAGGAGGTGAATCATTATGGCAATAGAGCCTATCGGAACAATGACAGCAATGCAGGTACAGACGACAGTCAAGGTGCAGCCCGTAGATACTTCGCAGAACTCACAGAACACGGATGTTGTATCGGAGTCTTCTGCAACTCCTAAGCTTGATGACAACACAGCAATAGTTGCCAAAGCACAGGAGGAGAGTAACAAGGATTACAACGGACAGGAGCAGAAAGAACCCGATCTTGAGCAGATCAAAAAGGCTGTTGAGAGTATTAATAAGAAGATTAATACCGAAGCAGTATTCGGCATACACGAAGGTACAAATCGTGTAACAATTAAGCTTGTAGACAAGAATACCAAGGAGACAATCAAGGAGCTTCCGCCTGAGAAGACGCTTGACATGATCGCTAAGGTATGGGAGATGGCAGGAATACTGGTTGACGAGAAGAGATAAGCCTTTGAATGTAGGACAAAGGCAGTGTTTTTCTTCATCATAAGACAAGGATGTTGATTAAGTAGCAAGGACGCTAAGGAGGTACATTATGCCGGTAAGATTATCAGGAATGAATTCGGGACTCGATACGGAAGCTATCGTAGCCGAGTTGGTTAAAGCTAAATCGACTAAGAAAGAGAATCTGGAGAAAGACCAGAAGAAGTTAAGCTGGAAGCAGGACGCTTGGAAGGACCTTAATTCCAAGATATACGGTCTGTATTCTAAGACTCTGTCTGATATGAGATTCTCTTCAAGTTATGCCAAGAAGAAGACTACAGCAAGCAGCAGCGCTATATCTGTAGTTACCGGTTCCGGTGCGCCTGAAACGGTTCAGTCTCTTAAGATGGTATCTATGGCCAAGGCCGCATATCTTACCGGAGGAGAACTTACCGTTAAGAATGATGAAGGTATGGATGTTAAGGCATCATATAAGGCCACATCAACAATGGCTGAGATGGGCATGACATTTGCTGAAGGTGAAACCAAGAAGATTACCATCAGTGTAGAGGGTAAGGATCCGCTTGATATAGAACTCACCGCCGATACCAAGATCAGTGATGTTGTTAATGAATTAAGTAAGGCAGGCGTTAAGGCCAACTTCGATGAGAAGAATCAGCGCTTCTATGTTGCAGCCGAGGGAATGGGCAAGGATAAGAATTTCGAAATAACATCGGATGATAATGCTGCGCTTAGAACACTCGGACTTGATTACAGTAATGTAAACGAACCGCAGGGTAAGAAACTTGACGGTTCGGATGCCGAAATAGAACTTAACGGAGAGACATATACATCCAATTCCAATACATTTGAGATTAACGGTCTTACCATTACTCTTAACAACATGACATCCGATGAGATCACACTTACGACCTCGCAGGATACAAGCGGAGTATTTGATACGATCAAGACTTTCCTTAAGGAATACAATACTCTCATCAATGAGATGGA
>JAEEGL010876700.1_pt1 | contig 19295 bp, 16 predicted proteins | sample 9134231 | NCBI WGS metagenome assembly JAEEGL01 (sample SAMN16246548, study PRJNA631951) | gut metagenome | biome: gut microbiome; feature: rumen; material: fiber-attached | host: Bos | place: Iran: Karaj | collected 2018-10
CCTTATTTTATCAGAAAAAAGCAAAAAGAAAGATCTCGTTCCCTAATTTCAATGCGTCATAATAAAGATGAAGTATGGAGAACAATAAAACAATATTTGAAGGATATGAATCGATATGGAGAAGAAATTATTGATTCATATGTTGCAAAAAGGAACCCAATTGATTATATCAATCCAAGTTCTCCAAGGTTAGTTAGAATAAATCAGAGACAAATAAATCTTATTAGGGAATTTCAATATAAACAAGAAAAGAATAAATCAAAGCTCTGTGGAGAAAAAGTAAAATTTGTCCGCCCAAGGTTAAGAGACTTGTATGTTGTTTGTTTTATCACGAAAAATATTAAAACAAACATTGTAAATGAACCAGAAGTTATTGAGTGTGAAGTTATTGTTAAACATTTGGATAAGAAGAATGTTGATAGGAACATAGTTATAAATGGTAGGTTAGATTATGAACAAGAAATACAATGACTTGCTCCATTGCGTTTTGCTGAGTACGAACGAACTAAAAAGTTTGAGAAAAAACAAGATGAGAAACATAAAAAGATTTTAAAGCAAATGGAAAAGATCAAAAAAAGAGAAATTAAAAAAAATAAAAAAAGTAAATCAAAAGATATTAAGAAGTAAATACTATGTTAGGTAATAAGGATATACGTGTATTGTTTTTAGGAAGTGATGACATAGCTAGCTCCACATTAGAATCAATAATCCTTTCAGGAGTAACATTAGTTGGTGTTATAACTGTTCCTGACAAACCGCAAGGTAGGAGCAAAAAAATTATTTTTAATGAGGTCAAAAAAATGTGTATTGAAAGGCATATTAAGTTATTTCAACCTAATAACTTATATAAGCAATCAAATTTGATTTTAGAAGAATTAAAACCCAATTTGATAATTACTTGCTCTTATGGGAAAATAGTTCCGGAAAATATGTTAAATTATCCAATTTATAAATCTGTTAATATCCACCCATCATTATTGCCTAAATATAGAGGGGCTGCACCTATCCAGCATGCAATACTTAATAACGATAAACAAACAGGAGTCACGCTTTTATATATGTCAAATGAATTAGATGCAGGAGATATAATTTGTCAAAAAACAATACCATTACATGGTGATGAAACTTTTTCTTCGCTTAAAGAAGTTATGAAAATAAAAATAAGGGAGTTAATTTTAGAAAATATTTTTGATTTGTGTAGTAGTTCTGTTACTCATTTTAAGCAAGATAAGGGAAAAGCTTCATATGTGCAAAAAATTTCATCTATTGATGAATTAATAAATTGGGATACTAATGCAATTAAAATTTATGCAAAGATTAGAGCACTTTACTCAAAGCCACTAGCTAGAACAATTTTGGATGGAATAAATATAAAAATTATAAATGCTGTTATTTCTAATGTTGAATCATCAAATTTTGTTCCTGGCGAAATTATTGATGTATCTAAAAGTGGTATTTTAGTGGCTACAAAAGATAAATCAATTTTAGTTACCGAGTTGCAAGTTCAAGGAAAAAAACCACAAAAGGTCAGTTCATTAATAAATGGTAATAATTGTTTCAAAAAAGGAAAAATTTTTGAAAAACCAACAAATAGTATCTAAATTGTTATGCATTTTTTAATCTACTTTTCAATAATGAAAAAAAGTAAATATATTTAAATATATTTAAGAAATTTTTTTTATTTTTTTAGAAAAAATATTATTTAATTATATTGCAAATTGATAGCATAAATATTAGATTTGCATTATGTAATGAAGTTCACTTTATTTTTTTTAAGTTACTTGCATTATGATCAGGTTGATTGTAGTTTTAGTTATGAGAAAAAAATTTGTGAACGGTAGTTTATAAATCATTTAAGTATTAAAATTGATTAATATTTTAAGAACAAATATTGGTTAATTATTGGTGTTTGAATAAATTTATTACTATTAATTTATTTATTGTGTTTAGTTTTATGCATCAATCTGTGGATGTTGTATACACATAGAAAAAAAAAGAGAATTAGATTGCAACTTATTCTCTTTTTTTTATTGTTTTATGGTAACCCGTGCGGGAATCAAACCCAGCAAATCTACGCTTGAGAGGCGTATGTGTTAAATCATTTCACCAACGGGCTATGAGAAAAAATTATATATTAACTAAATTTAACATTATTAATTTTTGCGGATTTCTTAATATTATCTAAAACAGGAATAAGTTTATCAAGAACTTCTTTATATTTGTTTTCCTGATATAATTGTTCACAATGGGAAATTGAATCTTTTATTTTTTCATTTTCATGTCTATATTTATTTGAAAAAAATATTAAATTCCTAGCATAATTTTTTAAAGTTTTTGTTAATAAAAATGAATTATACAAAGGTTCAATTGATTTTTCAAGTTGACTAACTATATTTTTTGCTTCTTGAAAATTATATGAGAAATCATGCTTAATAATTTTGATTAATTTATTAACTGATGAAATGCAACTATTTATAGAATTGATTGTGATGTCAGAATGGGTGCTTATTGATGTATTAAAAATATTTAATTGTTGGATTGTCCAATTCAAATCATAAATTTTATTAATAAGTCTAATTGTCTCATCATATTTATTTATTACATATTTAGTAAATTCTTCTAGTTCATTTTGTCAATTAGATAAATTTTCAATACATCAATTAATCCTTTTTAGGAAAGTAATACGATCAACATTGTTTAATTTATTATTTTCTTGATTTATTGATTTGTGATATATACAAGCTTTTTTGAATGATGAGTCTAGTTCTTTTATTCTCTTTCCTATTTCATCATTGTTATAACTATTAAAATATTTTCCAATATTGTCAAGAGAGTTTTTTAGATTAGGTAAATTGTTTGTTCACAATTCAATAGTATTTGTGCAGTATGTTATCCCTTCTTGGATAAGAAAATTAATTAAATCATTGTTTTTAATGGTGTTAAGTATAGGCTCAAGCTTTATTGATATAGAAAAAATTAAATGTTTAGCCTTATCTAAATCTAATTCTTTTAGCGATAATGATAAATCATTTAAAAGAATTCGTGTATCTATTTGGATTTTAATAATATTTGTTAATTCAGCATCAGTAAAGAGGTCATTTTGTTTTAATAAAATTTCTTCTATTTGTTTTTGACACCTAATTAAGTAGAAATTGGCTTCAGTATAAATATAAATAGTTTTTAAAAAGCGATAAAAATTATTATTTTTTTCATTTAACAGTGTTAATATCTCGATTATTTTTTCATTTTCCATTTTTAATGATTTATCATTTAAATCAATTAGCATGTACGAAATTTCTTTTTTTATTCAACTAAAAGCTGAATTTTTAAAATCTTGGTATAGTATTTTGTCATAAAAATTGTTAATATTATCAAAACAAATCCTAGATCAAGCAATTGTGGAATTTACGGATTGATTATAATCTGTTGTTGATGTGTAAATGTCTTTTATCAAAAGATTTAGGTTTTCAATTTTCTTTATATCAATTTTTATTTCTTTTAATAACTTAAATGAACAAATGAAATCATATTGCCTGTTACTTGAAGTAATTTTCATTATTTTTAATTTAATTATTCCGGTTTGTTCTTTATAAAATTTACGAGCTTCATCTAGTTTTGAAATTACACCCTTTAATTGCTCAGCTTTGCTTGATAAAAATTCTAAAAAAGTAAAAGAATTTCATGTAAAATACGTTGATATTTCGTTATATTTTTTTTTAATTTTTCTTTCTTGAGCAATTAAATATGTATTTGTTATGAAAAATAATAAAAAGATAATAAGTATTATTGCAATTGAGATACAAGAGCCAATTAATATATTGTTCACAACACTAATGTAACTATTCATTTACAAGTTATTTTATATTAACTAAAATTAAATTCTATGTCAGGAAAAAGATTTATGATTTTTAAATTATCATTTTCTTTCGTGTTACGGATTAATGAAGAAATCATATTAATAAATTCCATTTCAATTTCATGGCCTGCATCAATTAAATTAACATTGAATTGTGAAGCATAAATTCAGTCGTGTCATTTTATATCACCTGTAATAAATGCAACATTAGGTTTAGAATTATTTATGGTTTTTTTTAAAACAGAAAAACCACTGCCACAACATAAAATGATTTTATTAATATTATTGTGTGAATTATTAATGTATTTAATTTGGTAACACATAAATTTATTTTTTAATTTACTTATTATTTTTTTTAATGAAGTTTTGCTAATGTATCCAGAAAAATAAATACCATTGATATTTTTATGAAGTTTAATATTAAAAGCACCTAGCTTATTGAGCAAATAGTAATTTAAACCTTTTTTATTATTATCGACATTTGTGTGCAATGAAATTAGATTAATTTTTTTATTTTTAAGTTTTGAAAATATAGATTTATTTACATTATCAACCTCTTTATTCTTTAAAAAAATTGGATGATGAGAAATTATCAGTTTTGTATTTGTTTGAATTGCTTTGTTTAAAATTTTTGTTGTTAAATCTAAGCAAATAATAATCGAATTGATCTTTGTGCTTCAATTTGTTGTTCTTATTATCCCGGATTTATCTCATTTTTCTTGGCAAGAAAGTGAAAAGTTTTTAGTTAACAATTGATATATTTTTTTTAAAGTAATCATTAATGATTTTTTTTTCTAATTTGAATTTATTATAAATTGATAATTTATTCATCTCAATGAATTCTTTATGTTCTTTTAATAATTCAATAAATTTTTTTGTTGGATTGTGAATATTATAAGGACCTAGGAACATTGATTCTCTACTATTTGCAATATATTTTGATTTTATTTTGTTGACATGCATAAGTCAATAGAATCTTTTATTTTCTTTAATAATCTCTTCATAATGAAAATAAAATTTTTTTAGAAATTTTCTTAACTCAAATGGATTTGTATTAGAGACTAATATGAAATTTTTTATTTCCATATCTTTAGGAATGTTACTTAATATTTTTATTATTGTTTTTGCTCCTATACCTGAGATTGTAACAAAATCAATTTTTTTTTGGTATTTTCAATTTTTTAATCCATCATTTTGAATATTCTTTGTTTGTTTTGATAAATTATTTTTTTTAATATTTCTAATTCCATTTAATAGTGGTTTCTTGTTAATATCAACATTGTAAACAAAATTGCAATGCTTATTTTTTAATAATTTAATTGACAACAATGCATGATCACATCCTATATCAATAACAGTGGCATTTTTATCATTTATAAGATTCACTATGGAATCTATTCTATTCATGATTAATTTTATCTGTGAATTTTATTAGTTTATAACTCATTGATGGTTGTTTTAGTTTTCGTAATGCTTTTGCTTCAATTTGTCTCACAACTTCACATTTCAAATCAAGGTTTAAACTAATTTCATCTAAACGTTGCGGTGCACTATATGGTTTTAAACCAAATTTTCTTCTAATTATGTCTTCTTCTTGCTTAGTAAGAGCATTTTTAAATAATTCATCTATTTGCTCTGACATTAATTCATCATTTGTATATTCGTCAGGAGTAGGTGCATTTTCTTCTTTTATAAAATCAACGAATTGTGATTCTTCATCTCTCCCAATTGATCTATCAATTGAAACTGAATCAACAGCAATTTTTTTAATGCTACTTATTTTTTTAGATGTGATCCCTTCATATTCTGTACTCATTTCTTGAGCAATTTCATCTATGGTTGGGGTTCTTCTTAATTTTTGTGTTAATTCTTTTTCTGCTTTGAATAATTTATTAATTAAATCCATTAAATGTATAGGAACTCTAATGGTTCTTCCTTGATCAGCTACAGCCCTAGTTATTGCTTGTCTTATTCATCATGTTGCATATGTTGAAAATTTATTTCCTAGCCTATAGTCATATTTACTAATTGCCTTGATTAAACCCAATGCACCTTCTTGAATTAAGTCCTCAAGGTCAACACCTCGATTTAGATATTTTTTTGCTATTGAAGTAATTAATCTAAGATTACTTGTAACAAATTGATTTTGCGCATATTCCCTTATTTCAGGATCAGGATCATCTAAAAGTTTGGCAAACTTAATTTCTTTTTCATCAGTTAGCATTTTTGAGAAGCTAAGAACATCTAAAAAAGATTTTATTCCATCATTTGTCTTTTCTTGAGTTGAAATCTTTAAAACATTGGATAAATCATTTATTTGATAATCCTTATTAAATTCTTCTCCATCTAACACTGCTTCATCATTAGGGTTATTACCAATAAGTTTTATTCCTTCTTTACTTAATCTATTTGATAATGTTTCATACAGATCATCAGGGATTTGATAACCATCAAATAATTTAAAAATTTTTTTTCATTCTATTGAACCTCTATTATGTTTTTTAGTTTTAGTCTTATGAATTATCTTTTGGATAATTTCGTTCATTATCAACTTTGATATTGGTCTTAATTTAATATCTGCTTCAAGGATAGTTGATGTTATTGTTCCACCATGTTTAGCAGAGGCAGATTTTTTGTTTAAAATAAGTTTCCTAACAGTTGGCTTTCTTCCTCTTTTTTGTTTTTTTTGTTCAACTAGAACTTGATTTATATCATTATGTTTCTTGACAATTGTCTTGGATTTAAATGGAGTATAGTTGTTCTTTTTTAAAGAAGAATTTGATACAAAAACGTGTTTATTTTTTTTTACTTTTTTTAGGTTTTTAGTATTTTTATTTGTTTTAGCTTTAGTTTTTTTTTGCCTTTTATTAATTGATTTTTTTTTGATTATCTTTCTCTTATTGGTATTTCTTATTTGTTTTTTTTTATGATGTTTATTGATGATTTTTTTTGCTTTTTTAGAATTTTTTCTTTGCTTTTTTATTTTTATTTTTTTCAATTTATTTTTTTTAGTTGATTGTTGTTTTTTGTTAATTTTAGTTTTTTTATTTTTTTTTGTTTTTGACATAGGTAAATAAATAATAATTTTTCAAATATTATATATAAACCTAAAGTTTTGATGATATAGAGTTAATGAAGATTGTTCATTTCGACTATACCCAAAAATTAATCGCACTACGACTTGGCATAGCTGACATGCGAATCATTGTTGATTTTTTATTACTGTAATTAGCCTTTGAGTAAGTATAGTTTGAGTTATTAACAGATGTAATGTTAGACACAAAAGTGTTTATCACTGATAATGCTAAACTCACACCAATAATCGAAACTCATGCAACCATTGCAGGACTTCCGCAAACAATTTTTTTCTTTTTATCTATCGAAAGTTTTTTCATTTTTTTTACCTCATTGATTAATATGTAAAAAAATTTTTTTAGAAAACTTTTGTAATTATCCCACCGCCTAAGCAGAAATCGCCAGAATATAGAACAGCAAATTGACCTTTAGTAACCATTAGTGTTTTTTTATATTTAATTATTATTTTTGATTTACATATTTTTAAATTGCAGTTTATCAACTTTTGCCTATGTCGAAAACGTACTTGTATTTTTTGATTTTTTCATTGTTTATAATCATTAATTCAATTGAAGTGAGATAATTCACATTTTGTTGATGATAAATATTTGCTTTTTTTAGCTTCTGGCACAACATACAAAATGTTCTTTTTAATTTCTTTTTTGCAAACATAATATTTTTCTTTCATACCACCCAAACCCAATGATTTATTTTGTCCAATTGTATAGAACATGATACCATTATGTTTTCCTATGATTTTATTAGTAGATATATTGACAATATTGCCAATTTTTGGTTTAATATAATTCTCTAAAAATTTATTGAACTTTCTTTCACCAATAAAGCAAATTCCTGATGAGCTTTTTTTATTTCAATTATTTAATTTTATTTTTTTTGCTAGGCTACGTACATGGGTTTTTGACATTTTGCCTATAGGGAAAACAATATGTGATAATTGTTCTTGGTTTAATCAACATAAGAAGTATGTTTGATCTTTTTCTTCACATAATGCTTTTTTTAAATAGTATTGGTTATTTTTATATTCAACATTTGCATAATGTCCTGTAGCTATTAAGTTGGTTTTGAAGTGTCTTTTTGCATATTTTAAAAATGATCCAAATTTTATGTATTTATTACAAAGAATATCTGGATTTGGGGTGTTACCATTTTTATATTCTTTGATAACATATTTAAAAACTTTGTCTCAATAATTAGTAATAAATTCTATGTATTCGATGTCTACATTTAGTTTTTTTGCAACACTTTTTGCATCGTTAAAATCTTTTTGGCTATCACATATTTTATTTTGATTATTGATATAACCTTTAAAATCATAATTGAGGTATCTATCTCAATTTTTCATGAATAACCCATTAACTGTATATCCTTCTTTTTTTAATAGATAGCATGCAACTGATGAGTCAACTCCTCCACTCATAGCTAAGACAATTTGTTTATTATGTGTTTTGTCCATAATTTATAATTATTTATCATATATTTAAAGTCTTTAAATAATTATTTATGAAGTTTTCAATTGCAAACCTAAAACAAAAATGTTTAAATTTATTAGTAAAAAAAATGGGAGTAAATTTAAAAAACATTATAAAAATTGAGTATCAAAGTGCAGGTTACACAAATAATACATTTAAGGTTATTACAAATGATTCAAGTTATATTGTTAGACTTGGAAATTATGACAAATTGCTAGATAGAAAAAATGAAAAATTAATATATTCAATTTTGGAACAAAAAAAAATATTTAAATGTTACTATTTTAATGAAAAAAATGGCGATATGATTAGACCATATATTAATGGTATTATTCCTGATAAAGAGAATTTAAATGGAAAATTAATAAAATTAATTGCCAAAGAAATTAAACTTGTTCATTCTATAAAATCACATCTCAATAAAAATGTTCTCATAAACAATTATTTGCAATATAAGAAGTATTATTCAAGATGTCAAAACAAGTTTGTTGATTTGTATAAATTCATATTGAAAAAAAACAAAAATCTTGATTTAGTTTTGTCTCATAATGATTTATCAAACAAGAATATTATTTATAACAAAGTTAAACATACAATAAACTTTATTGATTTTGAATGGAGTAGGTTAAATAATAGATATTTTGATTTAGCAAACATTGTTAAAGATTTAGGAATTCATAATTCTAAATATGAAGATATGTTGTTAAAAGAATATGGACATAATTTGAAAAAAACTATTTTAACTGAATTTATATATGTATCTGCTTTTTTTTCTTATTTATGAACTTTTTCGATTCATTCTTATAGAAAAATAAATTCTTATAGAAAAGAATCTTTATTAGTTTTTACAAGAATATATGATGAATTAACAAAATAACTATCATTTATTTTGTATGTCATTTATCATGTTTTGGAGAACACTTTTTGAAATTTTTAATAAGCTAAATAACAAATATGATTCGATTAAAATTTTTATACTTTCTATTGCTACACGTGGGACTAAATAATATACTACTCCATATTTAATCCATGTCTCTGGGTATCTTCCATTTATATAATGTAAGTATTCAACAGCAGAAATAGGGCCAAGAATAAATGAAAATAAGACTATTACAATTGTTACAGTCATAGTTGAATATATAAATAATGTTTGTTTTATCTTGTCCAAATCTTTTTTTAATAAATTAACAAAAATAAAAAGCTCAGTTGTCACAAAATACACTACTAGAAGAATGATTATTATGTTCTGATAGGTGGCGAAATCTTTCATTTCACCACTTGAATTAAGTCATTTCAACAACACCCACAGACATATGCTACAAAAAAATATATTTGATATCTGGTAAATAAAAATATCAACAAGCATGTTTTTATTTTCGTTTGATATTCTTATAGTGTAAATACCTGCAACTATACCACTAATAAATCCCACAAGTGGTTCTTGTATTGCATACATTCAAAATCATACATTTCCAGGGAACATAAAAAAAGTTATAGTATCAGTTACTGCACCAAAAAAAAATCCGAAAATAGGACCAAATATTCAGCCGAATACCATTATTGGTATTCATGCGAAAGAAATTGTTTTATTTACTATTGGTAAATTAACATGTATGATACCAAAAGCTATTCTTAATGCGAGTAGAATGCCTATAAATGCAATAAATTTTACTTCAGAAAATATTTTTCATTTGTGCAAGGGAACAAAGAAGTTCAAAAATGCATTATTGTGGTTTAATGATTTGTCTGTCATTTATTAATGTTCAGTGATATTTTTAGTTTACTAAATCACTTTGCTTGGTTTGATTGTTACTAAATTCATCCATTGCTAATTTACTAATTAAATCTTTGTTTTCTGTTGGTTTTAAACGATAAAGAATTATTGACATTATTAGTAAAATTCCACCAATAATAAGCATTGTTAAAGTCATTCACTGCAAAACTAGGCATATTTGTTTTGCATTTTCACTAGCCTTTTCAGCATAATCAAAAACTCAACCTAAACCATCATTACCAGAAGTAGAAGCTGGGAAAAAATTGTTATATGCATAACACCCAACTAATATAATTACAAAAATAATGTAGAAATTAGGAAGGTTATTTTTTTCATTTTTAGAAACACCATTTAACTGGTTAGTTTCAGACTTAGAAAGTATTCTAGATTTTATGTATGTGTATCATGGCTTCATAACTATAGAAAATATATAAGCAAATAAAGCAGATGCAAGAAAATTAAATATTGCAGTAAAAATTAAATTATTAAATCGATTACCTAATATTGTTGTTTTATTTTGAAGAAATATGTCAGTTATTGCTAATCCAAACATTATTAATGAGAAAAATATTATGAAAAAACCATAAATTATTCGTAAACGATGAAATAAAGTAGGATAAGAATTGTAAATAAGAATTTCATCATTTTGAATTTTTCTTTTTAAATTTTCATGAACTTTTTTTACTAATATAGGATTTGGAAAAGCAAAATTTTGTTGGTATACATTGGGTGCGTTGGAGAATTGTTGTTGATTAATTTGTGGATTAACTAATAATTTATCAGTTGGTTTTAAATTGTCATTTAAATCTATGTGCAAAATATTTTTGACATATATTTTTAAATAATTAATGAAATCAATTATTTCATCATCTGTCATATTTTTTGTTTCTAAATCTTCATATGTTTTTAATTCATTTGGAAAAATTGAATTGAAATTTTTAATGACTAATTCAGTGTCTTTATTTTTCATTTCTTTTATACAGTCTGTAAGTTTTAACAAAATTAGAATTTCTTTCTTTACGACTACTTTAAATTCATTACTAGATTTTAAGAAAGAAACGCATCCTGAATTAGAAGTTAAAAAAATTAATCATTTTGTTAATTTTGTAATTAATTCATTATTGACCATAGCAATTGCTTATCAAAAATAAGATAAAACCACTTTCTGGCAATATTATATTATTTTTAATTTGTATATCTAACTTATACAAGCTATCTAAAATCTGCTTGATTTGATCTAGTGATATGTTATTTAAAAGTTCATAATTTTTTTTGAGGAAATATGCATTCATATCATATTGTTTTGATATTGTTGTTAAATTTCTTGTATTAGTTTCAAATAAGATTTTTAATAATTTGAATTCAAATATTTGTTGGCTAATTATTTGAATCAATGCAATAACATTGTATTTCTCAATTAATAATTTTTTGAAAAGATTTATAGATTTTTTTAAATCTCCAGTGACAATAAATTTTGCTAAATCAAAAATTATTTCTTTTCGATAACCAAAAATCAATTTTTTTATTTGATTTTGATCTATTTTTCTTTGATAGGAAAAATCAGAAATTTTTTTAATTTCATTCATAACTGAATTGCTATCATTTTGAAGATGTTCAATTAAGTAGTTTAAATCATCAGAAGAATTGAAATTTATTGGAAATTTTTCTTTAAGCAAATCTATAAGTTTTATTTTGCTTGTTTGATTAAATTTAGTTGCCTTCAACAGTTTTACATTTTTTAATTCAGGAATGTTTTTATTTAGTAATGAAGTATTCCTTACAACTATCAAACAAATTATTTCTTTTTTAGTTTCGATTAATTCCTTTATCTTTGATAATTTGTCACTATTTTTTTCAGTCAAAAATGATGCATTTTCAATTACATAAACTAAATTAGAGTTTTTTTCTTCAAACAAATTAATTTGATTTATGTTTGAAATAATTTCTGACAAGCTATCATTTTTGTAATCAAATTTTTGTTTGATTTGCTTATTGAAAGTAAATATCTTAAGCATGTCATTAATTTGATTGATTGAATTGCCAAAAATTATAGTCATAATTTTGAATTTGTATGTGTTTCAATAATTTTAAAAAATCAAATTGTAAAAAATAAAAAATAATAGTAAATGATTGACATGAATATTTTTCATTCATGTAGCATTATTGAATTATTGAATAGTGAAAATGTGTTTATTGAAGTTGATAGTAAATAACACATATATTCTTGGAAAGGATATATAAATCACATTCAAAAAGAAAGAATAAATATTGCAAAGAAATATGGGATGATAAAACTAAAGATTAGTGAGTTAATTATTGCAAATAAACTTAGTTCTCCATTAATTTTGGATATAAATAAAATTGATATTAAAACACAAATAAAATTGGTAAATATTTTCTTTAAAATAACTGAATTGATATTAAAGCTATTAGCATAAATAACACCAAATGTGCACATATACGATAAACAAAACCCTATATTTAATGCAATTTTAGGAAAGATGAAAAAAGAAAGTATCCCAGATGCTGCTGTTTTATCATATATGTTATTCATAATGTTTAATTTTTTAAATATTTTTTCAATAATTAAGCTAAAGATTACCCGGCATGTAGCGATATTAAAATTGATTAAGTAAGTATACAAAACATCAATTGCTAAAGTTGTATAGAAAGTTAATTTTTCAAATTTACAAAGTATTTTGTTGATTCATTTATTAATGAGTGATATATGAAATCCACTAATCACTATTAAATGAATAATTGATAAATTTATTAAATTTTTATAAAAATCTTCTACGTATTTATTTTTTATATTAAATATGAAAAACTTAATAAAACCAGCTGTAAATTTGTCATATTTATTATCAATAAATTTTAGTAATTCATTCCGTAATGAAAAATTTATTAATGAGTCTATAGATTTTCCCAATCATTTAAATGAATTAAAATCTTTTATCCAAATGTTCAGAATAATAGGAATTAATATAAAAAACAAATGGATTAGAAATTTTGATATTTTTTTGTTTTCATTTATTGAATATTTAATTCAAAAAAATGTTGGTATTGGTATAAGTAAAAAATATAAGTAATTATCATTAAAAATCAACAGTAAAATGTAGATGCATATAAAAACAAGACCAAAATTAAATTTAGTTTTTGTGCATAAATATCTATTTATCATCAATAATATAAATAGATATTTTGCTTTATTTTTATATCTTTTTTATGTAAGTATGGCGTCCTGAAGTGGAGTCGAACCACTGACAGACTGCTTAGGAGGCAGTTCCTCTATCCAACTGAGGTACCAGGACAATCTCCAATTAAATATAATATATAAGTAATTTTACTACTATAACAAATGGATATTTTGATAATTTGATATGAAATTATATAGCAATAAAAAATATGACCACAAAGCTATAGAATCTGTTTGAAATGATTTTTGAAAATCAAATAATTTTTTTGAACCAAAAAATTCAAAAAAAATAATGAGATTTTTTTCAATTTTGCTTCCCCCACCAAATGTTACAGGTCATTTACATTTGGGCCATGCATGAAATACAACTATTCAAGACACAATAGCCCGTTATAAAAGACTTAATGGCTTTAATGTAGTTTGAGTTCCTGGAGTTGATCATGCAGGCATATCAACACAAACAAAATTTGATTCTTTATTAAAAGAAAAAAAGTTGGATAGAAATTTATTATCTAGAGATGAGTATCTTTTTAAGTTAAATGAGTGAATTTTAGACCAAAAAAAATATATCCACCAGCAATGGGGAAAATTAGGTCTTTCATTAAGTTACAAAAATGAATGTTACACTTTTGATGAAACTGCTAAGAAATTAACCAATCAAATATTTATTAAATTGTATAAAAATCATTTAATTTACCAGGGTTTAAAGCTTGTCAATTGAGATTGTAAATTGCAAACAGCAATTAGTGATATTGAGGTAATATTTAAACAAGTTGATTCAAAATTGTATTTTTTTAAATATTTTTTGAACAAAAAAGATTATTTAACTATTGCTACAACCCGACCAGAAACAATGTTTGGTGATACTAACATTTTTGTTAATCCAAATGACAAAAGATATAAAAAATATGTTGGTATGAAAGTATTTAATCCAGTTAATAATTGTTTATTACCAATTTTAGCAGATGATTATATTGATAAAAATTTTGGTACAGGTGTAATGAAGTGCACTCCAGCACACGATTTTAATGATTATCAATTAGCCATAAAACATAACATAAAGAATTTTATTAGTGTTATGAACTATGATGGTTCTTTGAATAAACTTTGTAAAATTGGTAATATTTCATTTGAAAATTTAGATAGATTTGTTGCAAGAGAAAAAATTGTTGATATTTTGAGAAAAAAAGGTTTATTGGTAAAGATAGAAAAATATAAAACAAACATCGGTTTTAGCGAAAGATCAAATACCATTATTGAGCCACTACTATCAAATCAATGGTTTGTTAGAATGAAAAAAATATGTAATGATTTAAAAAATAATTTATCTAAAAATGAATTAAATATAATTCCAAAAAATTTTAAAAAATTATTAAGTAGATGATTAAATATAACAACTGATTGATGTATATCACGCCAAATAATTTGAGGGCATCAAATGCCAGTTTATTATGATAAACAAAATAAAGTTTATGTGGGGTTGAATCCAAAAAAAGGATATAAACAAATTAATGATGTTTTAGATACATGATTTACTTCAGGTTTATGACCAATAATAGCTTTTATTGAAAATAAAAAAATTAATTCTGCTAATTATTTTCCTATTTCTTTGCTTGTTACAGCTTATGACATATTATTTTTTTGAATTGCGCGAATGTTATTTCAATGCAATTTTTTGATAGGGAAAATACCTTTTAAAACTATATTGATTCATGGTTTAATTCGTGACCCTCATGGTAAAAAGATGTCTAAATCTCTTGGAAATGGGATTGATCCAAATGACTTAATAAATAAGTTTGGAGCAGATGCATTGAGATTGTTTTTAATTTCATCTTCATCATTAGGGGAAGATTTACGATATTCTGAAGAGAAAATAACATATGCAAAAAATTTTTTAAACAAAATATGGAATGCCCACAATTATTTGATTCAGTATAAAAAGATATTAAATTCTAAAATTACTCATCCATTAAACATTTGAATTTGTCAGAAATTTAATATTTTTTTAAAAAAATATATTGATTTATTTGATCATTATAATTTTTCAGTTTTATCTAAAAATACAATCAATTTTATTTGAGAGTTTTTTTGTAATACTTATTTGGAATTAATTCGGTTTATTTTAAAAAATGAAAAATATAAAAAAGAAACAATTTACACTTTGCATCTTATTTTCAAAAATATATTGATTATTCTTCATCCGATATGTCCATTTATAACAGAAAATATTTATCAGATTTTTAATTATGGAAATAAGTCAATAATGCTTGAATCAATTAGTGAGCTAAATATTTCTTTTGACAAAAAAAATCAAATTCTGATTATGGATAAAATTGCTGAGATTATAAAGAAAGTTAGGGAGTTGAGAATTAAACACTCAATTAAATCTGATAAAGAAATTAAAATAAATATTATTGATAAATTCTTAATTAAAGAACATGACTTTATAAGAGATTTTTTGTTGAATTTTAACATTAAATTATTATCAATATCTAATAAACAAAGTAGTAATGAATATAAAACAATAGTCCTAGGCGATATGATTATTGAGTATCATGAAGATTTCATCAATGAAAAAGAAATTATTAGAAAATTGTTATTGGAAAAGAAATTTTATCAAAATGAAATTATGCGTTCAGAAAATATTTTAAATAACAAAAATTTTCTTTTAAAAGCTCCAAAAGAAAAAGTAATTGAAGAAAAGAAAAAATATGAAAAATATAAAAAAGCTTATGAAAATGTTTGTAATTCTCTTAAAGAAAAAAATTAGTGTGCTGACGACATTGAAATAAAAAAATAAATGCTTGTCAATAGAGAAAATGTTATTAACAAAACAATAATTTTTAAAATATTAGTTTTTATTCATTTCGAAAATCAATTTTTTTCATTAATTAATTCGACTTGTGGATATGGATGCTTATTTTTAAAAACATAATAAGCAATCAAAATTATTGTTATAAATAAAAAAATTATGCCACAACTTAAATAAATAAAAAACTTCACTTTTAAATTAAATTAGTTTTTTTCATTATGTCACAAATGCCATCTATAGCTTCATCTTCATCGATTCCTATAGCTTGAATTTCAATTTTGTCATTAAATTTTACACCCAATGCCATTAAATTTATTAATGATTTTGCATCCGCAGTTTTCCCACCCACACTAAATTTAATATCTGATTTATATTTATTTGCTTCATTTGTAACCTTGCTTGCTGGACGAGCATGTATACCTATCTGGTCAATAATTTTAACAATTTTTGATTTCATAAATATCTACTTTTCATTAATTATACTTTAAAAAAAGTATATGAGTTTTTTACAAATCTCATAAGATGAAATCTTAATCATCAATTATTTAATATTATTAAATAACATGTTAAATATACTCAAAAAACTACTTGATTAGCTGTAAAATAATATAAATAATTATTATGGAGTATTAAGATGTTATTTGCACATATATGACAAGGTTGTAAAAAATTTTTAAAATTCATATGTACACCACTTGTTTTTATCCCTTTTGTTTCTTCTAGTTGTATTAGTAATTTTCCAATTATTGTTGATAAAGAAATCGCTAAACATGATGACAATGCATGAGAAACAGCAATTAATGAAATTGCAAATACTGATTGTCCAACAATTTATCTAACAGCTGATGCATCATATCCTTTAATGTTGCAATCATTAATTTATTACACAAGCTCAGAGCTTTCACGGATTATTAATAACCAAAATACTTTTGCAGATCAAATTATGCTTATTAGTTTTAAAAACTTTAAGTATAAGACAAATGAAGAGGGCACACAATATAACTATAGTTATAAAAATCTTTTAGGAGATGCTAGTGGTCATCGTTCCGAATATAAAGATATTCTTAAGTATGGTGTTGTAGACGGCGATCATATGGTGATCACAAATCTTGAAGACTTTAATAATGAAAAAAGTTATTCATCTCAAGCCGATGACTGGACCAATGCATACTGGTTATATACATGAGATACAACAGCTAAAATTCTTGAAAAAATCTATTCTATGTATGATTCATACACTCCTAATCAAAAATTTAATTTTGTAATTACAGATTGATTACTACAAGATTTTGTAGAAAAAATTAATGAAACTTTAAATCTTCAAAGAACAATATATTCTAGAGCTAATAAATTATATTTTGTTTCTGATGGCGGTTATTCATATTTAACATGGCCAAAAATATATGGTAATGCATTCAGACAATATGGTTATGTTAATTGCGCAACACAAAGAGAATGATGAAATGATATTCACAATTATGATATTGATAACATAAGTAAGAATAATTTGATAAAAAAAGATCCTATCGCTATATTAAATAATGAGCAATATTGTTTGTTTTTAGGTAATGATGGAGATTTTTATAGAGCTTGTTATGGTGAAAATAATTTAAGTCCATCAACAATGACTAAATATGCATATGCTAATATAAATTTCCTTTCATATAAATCCATATTTGATCTTTCTGATGAAATTTTTAATTCATTATGTTATTCAATTATTTCATATTTTGATAATAAAAATGCTGATGAATTTGTAAAAGATGAGGATAATTTTATAAATTTGTATGCTACAAATGATACAAAAAATCATTTTGATAATAACAAAAAATCAATTATTATTCCTACACCTTCTTTTATAGTTGATACAAGTGAAGTAAGAGATAAAAATATTATTGATATTTTTAAAAAAATTATTGAATTTTTCCCTCCTAGTAAATACAATTATGTATTAAAAAGTCATCCACGGATTGATGAAGATTTATATGATAAAAGAATGCAAGTATTGTTTTCAAACTTTTATAATTACATCACCATTTTGAAACCTAAATATCCACTTGAACAACTTATAGTATTTGATTGGTTTAATCATTCAAAGCCATCTATTAATAATTATTGTTTAATGGATCCTTTATCATATGCTAACAATGATGCATCATGTTTTATTGGTGGATGAAGTATTGAAACAACATCAATCATTTCAATGATTAATTTGATTGCTAATTATCAATTAGAAGATCATTCAGTTATTGGGAATAAAAATGCTATAAAAATGATTAACAATTTGTCTATTTTTATTCCAAAAAATTTCTATATTCCTGATGGAACTGTAGGTGAAAAAGTTCTTGAAAATGTTTTATTTTTAATTCAAAGTTATTCAAAATTTTTTACTTTAGGAAAATTCATTGATCTAAATCTATTTTATGTAATCTAAAATTTCAATTAATTGTTACTTATTTAATAATATCCATGTGCACACTAAATTAGTTATTTTCGAATTTTGTGCCTATTATTTAAATAATTAATATTAACACTTGTATAATGTTTTGTTTGCGAAATCATATATGTCAGTTAAAAATTTATTTAATGAATTTATTAAGAATCTATATAAATGAAATGTATCTAATTAGAATACTTTTTATCTTTATGAATTTGTTTCTATTCTTTTAGATTATTCGCTTTAACTAAATTGTCAATTCTGTTGATGATAGTTTTATTAAATTTGGCTTGTTCAGCAAACCCACTAGTAACAATCTTAGCAAGTTTATCTAAATTGTTGGATACAGCATTTAAATTGTTAGCTAAAGTGTCTACTTTATCAGAAAGTTTAGCTAAAGTAAACTTATTAGCACTGCCTGGTTTTCTTCCACCATCACCAAGACCGCCTTTAGATTTAATCCTACTTAACTTAATCTCATCATTGATTAAGTTCTTATTCTTTTTAGCATCGTCAATTTTATACTTGCTACTCATAATGTATATTAAATATTACCATTCATACTCAAACAAGTTCTTTTGAAAAATATATTATTTATTTTAACAAGATAAACATAAACAGCAAAATTATCTATATAACAGGAATATATTCTTTA
>JAEEGL011327923.1_pt1 | contig 19295 bp, 16 predicted proteins | sample 9134231 | NCBI WGS metagenome assembly JAEEGL01 (sample SAMN16246548, study PRJNA631951) | gut metagenome | biome: gut microbiome; feature: rumen; material: fiber-attached | host: Bos | place: Iran: Karaj | collected 2018-10
AAGAACCGTATCGGCGCAGAAAACCACAGTGACAACGATAGATATGATTATGAAGTAGGGCCTGAGTATCCGACGTAGCGCGAAACGTTTGCAGAAACAACTGACCAGGAGAACAAGGGCGGGTATGATGAGGATGTAGGATGCCGTGACTATATCGAGCCTGAGCCCGTGCCACAGAACGGAAAGACATCCGGAAAAAGGCGCTCCGTCGACATGACCAATGTTGACGAGCATGAAGACTATCTTCTGGACAACAAAAATAGCCAGCAGGATGACAAAGAGTTTGAACAAGTATTTGATACGAGAAAGCATATGCGAGGTTTTATATGAGATATCTGAGGTCGGTTATTTCCGGCAGCGGAACCGTATGCCGTAGTGCCACTCGATGAAATCAATATGAGCCATGTGCGATTTGAGCGACACACCGACAAAATGGCGCAGGCGACGATACTCGGGTCCGAAATTGTAGAAGAGGCCGACACGCTCGTACAACGGTGTGGTGCCATGTTCGCTGCGACAAAGGTAGGCGGCGACTGCTGTATGGAGCGTAAGCCGGTGGAAGCTGGCCTCGTAGGCCGCCGCAAGTCCCACATAGAAAGGCAGGTTGTAGTCCTCGTGCCAATGGGCTATGACGGCGGTGTGACTGTAGTTGTAGGTGAGGTCGAGTGTGGCGCCGACAGCCCGGGCGGGACTAAGCCTATAGAGATAGCCCACACGCGCGGTATGGGCATAGAAATAGTTAGCGCTTGCCCCGGTATAGCGCGGCATCACGATGCCGGGAGCGTAAGAGAGCAAGATGTCGCCTCCACGAAAGGCGGGATTGTCGACAGGCATATCAGGCCATTTCATTACAGGGCAATAGGCTGTGCAAGTTTCCGTAATGGTATCGAACTTAGATTCATATATTTTCCCATAAAACTTCTTGGCCGGCAAAGAATAACCCAACGAGAGCTGCAGGTAATTAAGTCCTTTGTTGGGCTTGCGCAGATAGCCGTTGGAGGAGTGGGCGAACTTGGCCCCAAGAACAATCTTTGAGCTGTTCTTCAATGTAAACGCCTGGGAAAAACCAAGTTGTATCATGCAGTTGGCGTATGAGCCAATGAACACATTGTCGGGATTCGGGGTGCGGCAATAGGGATTGGTGTAGAAAGCAAGTCCAAAATCGAGATCGAGATTGAACGGATCACGAACAGACACCAATGTGGAGTCGCCATCCAGCCTTATGAACCGATTGAAATAAAACAACGGTTGCTGAATGAAACCGCTGAAAGATATACGCTGTCCGGCGATATCGTTCGGGAAATATGTAAATCCTCCACGCAAGCCCATCCAGTATGGATTTCGAAGAACTGGAAAATAACAATTAGTGTCGCAAAATCCCCAATCTATACGCCTCGACACGGAGAAGTCGGCTCCTATGGAACCTCCGGCAATATAATTCCATTCCTCCGAGTTGGGCACCGTGTAGCCGGAATGGAGCGAGAGGGTGTAAAGTCCACCCTGCCCCCACGCCGGGCTAGCAAAAGCTAAAATCAGGACGAGAACGGAAAGTCGTCGTCTTATGCGTTTGGTGAGCGGTGAGCGGGAAACGGGGGACATCAGACGAGAGTTTATTGGTTGATCATTTCAAGATACTCGTCCTCGCTGATGATGGGAACACCAAGTTTCTCAGCTTTCTTGAGCTTTTCAGGACCCATCTTATCGCCAGCAAGGAGATAGTCGGTCTTTCCGCTGATACTGCCACTGATTTTGCCTCCATGCCGCTCGACATGGGCCTTTATCTCGTCGCGCGAGAAACGGCTGAACACACCGCTCACAACGAATGTTTTGCCCTGCAGGACGTTCGACACCTGACTGTTTGCTGTCGAAAGTTTGAACTGCAGACCGGCCTGGCGCAGGCGCTCGATGAGCTGTATATGACGGAGGTCGTGGAGATAGTCGTAAATGAAAGCGGCGGTCTTTTCGCCCACATCCTCGACGTCGGCCAGCTGCTCTACAGTGGCGCAGGCAAGAGCGTCGATATTTTGGAAATAGCGTGCCAGTTTCTTGGCGCCCACCTCGCCCACATAGCGAATGCCCAGAGCGAAGAGGACTCGCTCAAAGGGTACCTCTTTCGATTTTTCGATGGCGGAAAGGATATTGTCGGCTCCTTTGTCCTGTATCGACGCACGACGCATTCCGTCGTCGTCTGTCGACTCGAGCCCCACAAGCTGGTCGCGGGTGAGGTCGTAGAGGTCGGCAACATCGCGCACCAGACCTTTGTTGTAGAGCATCTCGAGACGCTCGGAACCAAGGCTGTCAATATTCATGGCCTTGCGCGACACAAAGTGTTCGAGCCGCCCTACAATCTGAGGGGGGCAGTCGTCCTGGTTCGGACAGTAATGGCCAGCTTCGCCTTCGGCGCGCACAAGGGCGGCGCCACATTCGGGACAGTTGGTTATATAGTTTATGGGTTGGGCGCCAGGCTTGCGTTTCGATGTATCCACACCAACGACCTTGGGAATAATCTCGCCACCTTTCTCGACAAGCAGTGTGTCACCGTCGTAAATGTCCATTTTCTTGATGAAATCAGCGTTGACGAGTGTGGCGCGTCTCACCGTGGTGCCTCCAAGTAACACCGGCTGCATATTGGCCACAGGGGTGATGACACCCGTTCTGCCAACCTGATAGGATATCCCGAGCAGCGGGGTTGCCACCTGCTGAGCTTTGAACTTGTAGGCGATGGCCCACCGAGGCGATTTGGCCGTGAGACCCAACTGGTCCCAAAGAGCTACCTGGTTCACTTTGATTACGATGCCGTCTATGGCGTAAGGAAGATTCCAGCGCTCGTTGTCCCAATAGTCGATAAACTGGCGTATCTCGCCGATATCGCAACATTCCTTGATGTAGGGTTGAACCTTGAACCCCATCTCCTTCGCGGCCTGAAGGCGGTCGAAATGCGTGGAGTAGCGAGGATCGTTATTGTCAGGAATCATCATGAAGTACATGCAGAACTGCAGTTTGCGTTTGGCACACTCGGCAGTGTCCTGCAGCTTCAGACTTCCGCTCGCGGCGTTGCGGGGATTGGCAAACGGCTCGTCGCCATCGGCTTCGCGCTGACAGTTGAAAGCCTCGAACTCATTGAAAGGATAGACAACCTCACCACGTGCCTCGAAGTCGGCTGGATAGTCGCCTCGCAACTGCAGAGGTATCGTGGGTATTGTGCGGGCGTTGCCGGTAATATCGTCGCCAACGGTTCCGTTGCCACGGGTAACAGCCTGCACAAGCTGACCGTTCTTGTAGGTGAGCCCGATAGCGACTCCATCGTATTTAAGCTCACACGTGTAACTGAACGGGGTGTCGCCAAGCAGCTTGCGGGTGCGCTCCTCGAACTCGACGATTTCCTCGATTGAGTATGTGTTGCCAAGAGAGAGCATGGGAAAACGATGCTGAACCTGGCGGAACGTCTTATTGATCTCACCGCCCACACGTTTGGTCGGTGAATTGGGACGGGCAAGTTCGGGATATTGACGCTCGAGGTCAATAAGTTCACGCAAAAGTTTGTCGAACTCGAAATCGCTTACCAGCGACCGGTCGTTCATGTAGTACTCGTAATTGTAACGATCGATTAGAGCGGTAAGCTCTTCGACTCTTTTTTTTGCGGTTTCAAACTCCTCTTGTTGTATGTTGCTGAAAAGGTCCAAGTTTTGAGGTAAAGGTTAAAGGTTAAAGTTTAAAGATTAATGGTCAAAGGTTATAGTTTAGTGATTAAAGACTTTTGAATATAGGCTTTGGCCGAAAATATTCTTCAAGATTCAAAAATGTCAAGCTCGCCTTTAAAGTTGAACGAGACGGGACCTATGAGCTGGACATTCCGGTACTCGCTACCCGTCGGATCGAAAGTCACCTTGAAGTCGCCGCCGCGGGTTACAATGTTGTTATTGCCGCTCACTATGGCACAGGCTGTTACACCAGTGCCACAAGCGTATGTCTCGTCCTCCACTCCACGCTCATAGGTCCTTACAAAAAGGCGTCCGTCCGCAAGGTCCTCTATAAAATCGACATTGGTGCCCTCCGGGAAGATATCGAGCATGTTGCGCAGACGTCTTCCCTCGCCCACAACATCATATTTCTCAAGACCCTCAACCCTCTGAACATAGTGTGGAGATCCTGTGTCGAGAAACCATCCATCCAAACAACGACTCACACTGTCCGTTTTAATGTCGCGCATCTGCAGTTTAACAAGGCCGAAATGCTCTGTCGGATGCCAAACCATTATCTCAGCGTGATGAGGACCGTCAAAACCTATGAAGTCCAACACCTTGAGTCCGCTTTGCCGGTCGATGTGCCCCAAACCTAAAGAATGAGCGAAAGCGGCTATACAGCGTCCGCCGTTGCCGCACATTGAACCCAGTTTACCATCGCTGTTGTAATAGCGCATCTCGAAATCATAAGGTTGCGCCGCATTGCCAAGAGTAATCAAACCATCGGCGCCAACACCGAAACGGCGATGGCAGATTCGCTCTATCTGAGCAGTGGTTAGATTAGTATCGTTTTGCCGGATGTCCATAATGACAAAATCGTTGCCGGCACCGTCGTATTTGTAGAATGTCATTGTTGAAGGTGAAGAATCTATTAATTACTCATAATCGTATATCTCAACCATCTCTTCGGGCGAGAATTGTCGGTCGATAATTCTGCGCCGCGAGAGCAAAACGAGCAATGAACAAAGCACGATTGAGAAGAATATGACCGAGTAGACTATACATTCGATTTTTTCGGCGTGTGGTATCAACTCATAGCCTGCCGCGATATTGAGCTGACGCGGCATCGAGGCCAGTACCGCCGACACCAACCCTTTGGGCATCATTATCGAGACAATCCAGCGGTCAATGCTCGTGTTGCGCTGTCCCACTATGGTCACCAGTATCAAACGCACGACAAAAATGGCAGTCGCTATTATGGCGCCATACATTAGCGCGGTGAGGTCGGTGAACGGTATGCTGATGCCTATGTAAACAAAGAAGAATGTCTTGAGAATGAAAACCATTTCTTTGAAAAAAGACTTCTCGTTCTCGCGCAACGACTGGATTGTGAGTCTACGTTTATTGAATAACTTGTGCATGAACTGGAAGTCGAAATGCTTGGCGTTGCCGAGCACTATGCCGAATGCCAGCGCCGAAATTGCCCCGCTGAACCCTAACGCCTCGGTAACTCCATAGATGACGAAGACAAACGCTGGAGTGAGGAAAAGTGAATTCTGCAAGCGGCGAACCCTGACAAGGAGATATGACCAGACGATGCCTCCGAGACATCCCAACAGCGACGCCATGAAGAAGGAGGCCATCACATTGCCTATAATGCGCTCGAAACGAATCTGGCCCATTTTGAAACCCTCAATAAGGACAAGGGCGACAACGATGCACAGCACCGCAGAGATGGCCGACTCGAGTGTAAGTATGGTACGTGTCCTGTCGCTCACCTTCATCTGTCTTATCATCGGAATAACTATCGAAGCGCCAGTGCCCGCCACCATAGAACCGAGAAGGAACGACGGCAACCAGTCGATTCCCACTATGAAACGCGCCGTCAACGCAGTGACAGTCATGCTAAGTATGAAAGAAAAAAACATGACCTGCACCATGCCCGCCCAATACTTTTTCAGATCGTCCACATGCATGTCGATACCACTGTCTATCAAAATAAAAACCAATGTTACCGATGCGAAAAGCAAACCGAAACTTCCGAGCATGTCGGGTTTTACAAATCCGAACACGGGACCAATGAGAATACCTATTCCAACAAGAAACAGAACGTCGGGAATCCTACTTTTCCTAAAAAAAGAGGCGAAAAGGTGCGCGCTGAATATCAAAGCGCCGATGCAGATTAAGTATATCCAGATTTGAGAGTTCACGGTAATTTGTTGATAGGTTTAAATATTTACTCTCTTAGGTTTAGAACCCGAGGAGCAAACAAGATCTGTTGATTAGAAATCGATGTCGGGGAAGATTTTGCGTAGCGTAAGCAGCGAGGGGTTCCTGGAGGCCATCTCCTCGAATTTCTCGCTTGGGAGGTATGCTTTCTTCGTTGTCTTCTCATAAACAACCACCACTTTGTAAAGAAGCATGTCGTTGTGGGTGGCTTCACGAAGAAAACCTAGTATCCGCATCTGATAAGGTTGCAATAATGTGTCGAAATACAGGTTTGGAACCTGAATATTGAAAAGATTGTTGTTCTTCAGTTCTACTTTCTTATCGGCGATAAGTTCATGTAGTTTCTCGTCGTCGGCATATTTCTCAATGAGTTGTGCCCATAATTGTTCCAGCCTTTCCTGTGTGAGCGTCTCCGCCTCACGTTGCTCAAGAGTCGATATGTTGCCAATATTTGGCGTCGCCGATATTGATATTGAGAATGAGGAATTGGGAATACCCGCCACAGAAGGAGTCTCCCTTACAGGCTTATCCTCGGTTACCGGTGTCGCTGATGAAGCCTGGGCAGGCGTCTCTTTCTTCTCCTCAACCGGTGCTGAGGGAGAGGCCTGTACGGTCTGTTCGTTTCTATGTTCCGCTTGTGGCGATCTTGCTATCTATCCCGCCGACTGCTGTTGTATTCTCTTTGTCAGTGAAGCCATCTTCATCAGGGCCACTTCCACGAAGAGTCTTTTGTTGTTAGCGTCACGGTAACGATATTCATAATCTGAAGCCACATCCAGGTATTGCAGCAGCAAAGGCATGCCGCATTCCGAGGCTTGTGTGCCGAAACGTCCACGATACGAGTCGCTCACATCGAGCAGTTTGAGAGTGGCTGAGTCTATGCTTACAAGCAAATTGCGGAGATGCTCGGTAAGTCCGGTGATAAAATGCTGTCCATCAAATCCCTTGTCGATTATTTCCTGATATAGGAGCAACGAGTTGGCTACATCGCCTTTCTGAAAATAGTCCACAAAGCGAAAATAATAATCAGCATCGAGCATATTGAGATTCTCAAGGCAGCTCTTGTAGGTGAGATTGCCCTGTGTAAAGCTGACCATTTGGTCGAAAAGCGACAATGCGTCGCGAAGTCCACCCTCCGCTTTCTGAGCTATTACATGCAACGCTTCGGGTTCGCAGGTTATTCCTTCGTTGCCGGCCACGAACTGCAGGTGGCGCGCTATATCTTCGGTCTGAATGCGTTTGAAATCGAATATCTGGCAGCGCGACAAAATAGTGGGTATAATCTTATGCTTCTCGGTGGTTGCGAGGATGAATTTCGCGTATGAGGGAGGCTCCTCGAGAGTCTTCAAAAAAGCGTTGAAGGCTGCAGTGGAGAGCATGTGAACCTCGTCGATGATATACACTTTGTATTTGCCTCCCTGTGGCGGGATTCGCACCTGCTCGACAAGTGTGCGTATGCCATCAACCGAGTTGTTGGAGGCGGCATCGAGTTCAAAGATATTAATAGAGGTGTTATTGTTGAACGAAAGACATGAGTCGCACTGATTGCACGCTTCGGTGTCTTCGGTCGGATTCTGGCAGTTGATGGTTTTGGCCAATATACGGGCGCAAGTGGTCTTGCCAACACCACGCGGTCCGCAGAAGAGGAAAGCCTGCGCAAGTTGGTTGGTGCGGATTGCGTTTTTCAGAGTTGTTGTGATATGCTGCTGACCTACCACACTTTCAAAAGTTGTCGGACGGTATTTACGTGCTGATACAATGAAGTTTTCCATAAATGTAGTGACATAATTTCAATGTGCAAATTTACGAAAAAAAAATGAAAAGCGATGCGTTTATAATATTATTTAATTGTTTGCGTTATTAAGACGCAGGCAAGATACCTGCGTGGTATAAGACAACAAATCAAAAAGTAAGACAATAAATCAAAATATGAGCAGAATACTTGTTACCGGAGGTGCGGGGTTTATCGGTTCGCACACTATTGTTGAACTTCATCAAGTTGGACACGAAGTCGTTGTTGTAGACAATCTGAGCAACTCCTCGCCAGAGTCACTTAATCGTGTAAAAGCCATTACAGGCAAACCCATAGCCTTTTACCAAGTTGATATCCGCGACCATGAAGGTCTTGACAAAGTATTGAGCGAACATCCCTGCGACGCCTGCATACATTTCGCCGGTTTGAAGGCTGTGGGCGAGTCGGTTGAAAAACCTTGGGAATACTATGAAAACAATATTGGTGGCACCCTTGTGTTACTGGATGTGCTGCGCAAACACAATTGTAAAAACATCATCTTCAGTTCGTCGGCAACTGTATACGGCGATCCTGTCGAGATACCCATCACAGAGCAGTGTCCCAAAGGACAATGCACAAATCCCTATGGATGGACCAAGAGCATGCTTGAACAGGTGATGATGGACATCCAAAAAGCCGACAACGACTGGAATGTCGTTCTGCTGCGTTACTTCAACCCTATTGGCGCGCATCCAAGCGGCACTATGGGTGAAGACCCAAATGGCATTCCCAACAACCTGATGCCATACGTTACCCAAGTGGCTATAGGCATACGCAAAGAACTTGGTGTGTTTGGCAACGACTACAACACACATGACGGCACCGGTGTACGCGACTATATACATGTTGTGGACCTGGCCCGAGGTCATGTGGCGGCTTTGAAGGCCATTGGGCGCAAATGCGGATTGGCGATATACAATCTTGGCACCGGACACGGATACAGTGTACTCGACGTCGTCAACGCATTTGTAAAAGTCAACGGCGTGCCTGTCCCCTACTCTTTCAAACCAAGACGCGCTGGAGATATAGCCACCTGCTACAGCGACCCTTCCAAAGCAGAACGCGAACTGGGATGGAAGGCGGAATACGGCATTGAGGAGATGTGCCGCGACAGTTGGAACTGGCAACGCAAAAACCCCAATGGCTATAAAGTCAAATAAAGAGACCTTCAACAATTAACATCCACCAATATAACTCCATGAAAAAAGCAATTCTGTTTCTCGCATTCGCATTCCTTATTGCCGGCGTGTCGGCCCAAGAAAAGTATTATAACGAAGAAGTCGATGGTATGGACCAGATTCGCACAGCGACAACACTGGCAAAACAGAGCGGACGCTATGTGCTTTGCCAAGTGGGAGGTAATTGGTGCCCCTGGTGCATACGCTTCGCCAAATTCGCCACAACCGACAGCGTGATCGCCCCCATTATTGAGAAAAACTTCATATATGTCCACATAAACTACTCGAAAGAAAACAAAAATGCCGAGGCTATGAAATACCTCGGCAATCCTGCGCGTTTTGGCTTTCCTGTATTTGTGGTCCTCAACGAGGAGGGTACTCCTATCCATATCCAGGAGTCGGAGTCGCTGGAAGAGGGTAAATCATACAGCCGAAACAAGGTTGAGAAATTCCTTACCCTCTGGACCAAGAAAGCGGTTACTACATTAAAGTGAGTTGTACGACGGCGAGAAGGTGTCGCCCTTGCTCATGTCACCAGTGGTGAGACCTTTTTTCAGCCATTTCACACGCTGGGCTGACGTGCCGTGCGTAAACGACTCAGGTGTTGCGTAGCCACGGGCGTTTTTCTGCAGATAGTCGTCGCCAATTTTCTGAGCGGCATTGATGGCCTCTTCCAAATCACCATCCTCAAGCGAGCCAAACATCTGGTTCTCGTAATATCCCCATACACCAGCATAGAAGTCTGCCAACAACTCTATACGCACACTGATCTGGTTTTTCTCGGTTTCCCCCACACGAGCCATCTTGCTGTGTGCGTCACCGAGCACTCCAAGCAGGTTCTCTACATGATGACCCACCTCGTGAGCAATAACGTAGGCATAAGCGAAATCACCACCGGCTCCAAGCGATTTGGGCATTTCGTTGAAGAAATCCAAATCGAGGTACACACACTTGTCGGCGGAACAATAGAATGGGCCCATGGCCGAGCTGGCATTTCCGCATCCACTCTGAACACTGCCATGGAACAACACCATCGTTGGCGGTGTATATGTTTTGCCCATTTTCTTGAATTGGGCCGTCCATACATCCTCGGTGCTTGCCAGTATTTTTTCGGCGAAATCCTTGAGCTGCTCTTCCTGCTCCGTTGGTGTGTATTCTGTTGTTTCAACTCCCTGTGTGCCGAGCTGTTGAATCACCTCTGACGGATCACCACCCATAAAAATGGCAATTAACGCGGCAATAATCGCACCACCTATGCCTAATCCGGCTATTTTACCGCCATTGCCACTGCGACGGTCTTCCACATTGGTGCTTTTTCTTCTTCCTGATAAGTCCATAATAATAAGGGTTAAAGGTTAAAGATTTTTTTAAAGGGTGTAAAAGGTTTTATATCTGATAATGCTATAGGGTATGTCAGAATCAAGGTTAAAGTTCAAGTCAAAGCTAAGGTTTGTAAAGGGCTATTTCAGTTTTATTTATATGTAATGAATTTTAAGGTTGTCCAACCGTCAATTGATTCAATCCTTGAAAGTTTAAGGCCCACTGTTTCCGCTTTAACGTTGATAGCTTCAACATCTTCCTTGTAAAAACCACTCATAAGCAAGACGCCCTCTTTGTTGAGAACTCTAACATATGCGTCCATGTCACGCAACAATATGTTGCGGTTTATATTGGCCAATATGATATCGAAATGTTTGTCGATGGTCAACAACGATGCGTCGCCAAGCAATATGTTGACATTAACATTGTTTCTCTCCGCGTTTTCTTTGGCGTTGTTATATGCCCATTCGTCGACATCTATTGCCTCAACGTATGCGGCACCCTTCATCGCGGCCAGTATTGCAAGAACTCCTGTCCCGCATCCCATGTCCAGCACCCTCTTTCCTTCCACAGTTTCGTCGTTCAAAAGTCCCAACATCAACCTGGTCGTGTTGTGATGAGCTGTGCCGAACGACATCTTGGGCTCTATCACTATATCATACTTAACATCATCACGTTTCGTATGAAAGGGGGCTCTTACGTAGCACCAATCATCTATCAAAACCGCCTTGTGCTGTTTTTCCCATTCTTCATTATAGTTTTTGTCGGCGAGTTCGACAACCTCGTAACTGCATGTCACCTCCGAATCACATTCTTTCAAGTCGTTGATGCTGTTGTCTAGAAACTCTTTGTCGAAAAGATCAGCGTCAAGATAAGCTTTCACACCGCTATTGGTTTCCTCAAACGCGTCGTAAGGGCCATCAGCTAGTTTGGCGATAATCACTTCTCGCAATGTCTCAATACTTGAAACAGATTTATCAGACGGGCAAATCGTCAAATCGACTTCAAATCTCTTCATAATACGCTTCTATATTAAATATTTGTCAAATTCGTAAGTTACTTTTGTAAGAAACAGTCCATGGGCTGGCATACTTACTCCAGCAGCCGAGCGGTTTTTCTTTTCAACTATAGTACGTAAACCGTCAATAGTCAGCTTCCCCCGTCCTACATCGAGCAGCGTTCCCGTGACGCTGCGCACCATATTGCGCAAAAACCTGTTGGATGTTATGGTGAACACTATCTGTTCGTCGACACGTTCCCAATAGGCCTCGGTCAGATGACATATATTGGTTTTGTTGTCGGTATGTAGTTTGGCGAAGCTTGTGAAGTCGTCATATTCCATCAATACAGACGCTGCCTGGTTCATGATCTCTACGTCCGGGTCAAAGTAGATGCGGTTGTACAATCCCTGCGCAAAAGGCAGACGGGCTGTGGAAACATGGTATTGATATGTTCTGCTTGTGGCTGAAAAACGGGCATGGAAATTGTCGGTTACAGGCTTTATACAGAAAATAACAATATCTGGCGGCAGATAACTGTTTAGTTTGAAAACCAAATTGTCGTCAAATGGCACCGCAAGGTCGAAGTGGGCATAAAAGTCCGACGCATGCACACCTGTGTCGGTACGACCGCATCCCACTATCGCAATCGGAGTGCGCAGCAATGTGGAGAGCGCCGACTCGAGGGTCTGCTGCACAGTGGGCAAACCAGGCTGGGTTTGCCATCCGCAGTAATTCGCACCGTTATATGCCAAATGGATGATGTATCGCATCTTAGTTTTCTTCTATTGCCGGTATTGGCGAAATCAGTTTGCGCAGTTCGTCAACAACAAGCATCTGATACATCCTTTGTGTAGTGTCTGTATACAGATTCTTGTTGTTTTGATAATTCTCTTTCTGGTGCTCGCTGGCCCTGTCGAACAGATTATCTGACACGGCTTTCTTAATATCCTCAAGTGTCATCTCACCATTTTTGTATTTTGCCTGCTGCTTATCGCTGAGATACTTAGAAATCCTGTTGTAATACAGTTCCTCCAAGCTGTTATTTTCGGCGTCAAAGTGGTTGTCAAGTTCCGGTAAGTTAACCCAACCTGTGATGGTGGTTTCGAGAAGGGCTATTTTTGTCTTGTTCTTGTCAGTGTAATAACCGAGATAGGCGTGACAAGGTTCCACAAAGATTATTGGCTGTATTCCTATCTTCCTCATTATCGATGAGAAAAATACACAAGCGTCTATACAGTTGGCCTGCCGATTTCTATATACGTCGTCAAAAAATCTGATATATTGTGAGTTGGACTTCTTGGAACCATTCGATGTACATGTTATCGATGAATAGGCAAGTCCGCGGCTGAGTGTGTAATACCATAGTGCCCGCATCTGGCTCTGAACTTTTTTCTCTGTACGCGAACCGTCAAATGTAGTCACAATTCCTTGAGAGAGAATCTCGCTTAATATACCGTCGATTTTTGGGTGGTCCTCGTTGACATATGCCACAAAGAGCCAACGGTAGTCACGGAAAGAGCCGTCACTTCCGATCAGCGACATGAGGCATTCGTTTACAGGTCTGTAATTAAGCCTTATATTTTTTACATCAACCTCCTCGTCGTTTATATAGCATGTAAACGTGAGGTCTATATAACCTTGATGACGCAGTTTATACAGATTCTCGAATTTCCACTTGATGATGGGTGTGAAAGTGTATCTCGTACCTTTACGGGGAAGGGTCTCCTGAGTGATGCTCACATAATTCAACACTGTCGAGTCAGCCACAATACGCATCACCGAATTGTTCTGTGGAGCCGTAACACCTACACTGAACAACGGAGCCATCTCATTGCCTCTGTAGTTGGCCAAAGCCAGCAGCATCGACGGATAGAGAACACCTTCGAAATCTTCGTCGTAGACAGCCTCAAAGTCAACCGTCTTTGGATCGATGGTTTTCTTTATCTCTATGTGACCACACGAGACAATAGACGCAATCATCAATATAATAACCAGTTTTTTCAATTTGACACGTTGGTATGTTGATGTGATATAAATTGTTCTGTTACGGTTTCCCGTTATTAGTTTATAATTCCGCCAATAAGCACCACGATCAATGCAACCGGAGCCACAAACCGTACAAGGAAATAGTAAAACACTTTGAAATAACCCACCTTGAGCACACCATGGTTAGAAAGTTCGTCCATGATATCCTCTTTTCTCATAAACCATCCGAAAAATATGATAGTCATTAGCGCACAGACTGGCGGTAGTATTGTGCCTGTCAATTTGTCGAGCAGGTCGAAAATCTGCAACCCGCCTATTTGTATTCCGCTCATCACTCCGTCACCAAACGAGAAAGATGCCACAGCAGCGAGCAACACTACAGAAGCAGACATCAGTATAGCCGATGCAGTACGACCTACTCTCTCGTTCGACACCCATTGGGTTAGCGCCTCGAGAAGCGATATGGCGGAAGTCAACGCGGCTAATGATAGCAGAAGGAAAAACACCGTGGAGAAGATGCGACCCACTCCGCCAAACGAGTTGAATACCACCGGCAGCACTTGATAAACAAGTCCCGGCCCCCCAGTCGGGTCCTGTCCACAGGCAAAAACCGCAGGGAATATCGCCACACCTGAAAGAATGGCAATCGAAAAATCACAAACAGTAATCCATATCGATGTCTTAAGAATATTGTCGTCGGCAGGCAGATAAGAACCGTATACTATCATGACGCCCATACCTACCGAGAGCGAGAACAACGCCTGTCCCAAAGCTGCAAGTACCCCCTCGCCTGTCAGTTTACTGAAATCAGGTTGGAACAAATAAGCCACGCCCGCAGAAGCGCCCTCGAGTGTCAACGAACGAACGCACATGACGAGCAACAATACAACCAAAATGGGCATAAGCAGTTTGGAGACACGCTCTATACCTTTTTCCACACCTCCTATGATAACCCATGTGGTGAACGCCAAGAAAAGAACAATAAACAGCACAGGACGCACCATAGAGGAGGCAAAACTGGAGAAATGGTCACCGAATCCGTCGTTGGCAATATTGGCTAATGTGCCGGTAAGTGATTCCCAGAAGTAATTGAACGTCCATCCTGAGATTACAAGATAGATGGCTAGAATAAGAAAACAGGTCACCAAACCGGCAAGACCGACAAAACGCCATGCAGGCTTCTCGGGTCTGAGTTTGGGATAGGCTTTTACAGGATCTTCGCCTGTTCGTCTGCCTATAACGAACTCGCTCATCATCAGCGCCATTCCTATAAAAAAAACGAAACAGATATATACGAGCAGGAAGGCTCCACCACCATATTTTCCGCAAATATAGGGGAATCGCCATATATTTCCAAGTCCGACAGCGGAACCCGCCGCCGCCATAATCGCTCCAAACGTACTACTGAAGCCTTCTCCTGTTTTTGTTGCCATTGATTTATTGTATTTTAATTGATACTCATTATGTTCTATCCTGTTCCACACTCGTTTCATTCGTCGGTGGTAACTTCCGGATTCATGTTTATGTAATCGGCCCACATTTTGCGTGACGATTTGGTTTTTCGTTTTGTCTTTGGTGTCAGTTGTTTTCTCACGTCGGCCAACGGATTGGAACGTTCAATGAAACATGTGTAGGCCACCGCCAACGCATCGGTCGCGTCAAGATACCGAGGTTCGTCTGGAAAAGACATCAGTGATCTCAGCATCATTGCCACTTGTTCTTTGCGCGCATTGCCGTTGCCGGTAACGGTCTGCTTTATTGTGGCAGGCTCGTACTCCGAATACGACAGATCCCTACTCATCGCCGCCGCTATAGCCACACCTTGCGCTCGTCCCAGTTTCAACATCGACTGTACGTTCTTACCGAAAAAAGGAGCCTCAATAGCTAGATGGTCGGGGTGGAATGTGTCGATTATTCGTATTGTTGAGTCAAAGATTTTTCTAATTCTCATATTGAAATCGACTATTTTCTTAAGGTACAGCACATCTAGAGCCAATACCACGGGCTTGCCTTCTTTTATTTCCAAAAGGCTGTAGCCGAGTATCTGTGTGCCCGGATCAATGCCAAGTATTATTTTCTCTGTCGTTCCCAATATGTTTTTTTATTAATGTGCCTCCAACCAATTGTCTCCCACATCAATGCCAACATCCACAGGTATGCTAAGAGGCAACGCTTCAGTCATTTCTTTATGCACAATCCTCTTTACCTGTTCCAGTTCAGGCTTGTACACGTCAAAAACCAATTCGTCGTGTACCTGCAGTATCATCTTGCTTTTCAACTCCTCCTCACGGAATCTGCGCCAAATACGTATCATAGCGATTTTTATCATATCCGCCGACGACCCCTGTATGGGCATGTTGACAGCATTACGCTCGGCGAACTGACGCAATCCCGCGTTACGGCTGTTGATATCATATAGATAGCGGCGTCTGCCCAGCAGAGTCTGTGCATATCCATGCTCACGCGCGAATGCAACATTGCTATCGATGTATTGCTTAATAGCAGGATACTGTGTAAAATATTCCGCAATCAAATCGGCCGCCTCTTTGCGAGGAATGTTTAATTGCTCGGAAAGACCATAAGGACTAATCCCGTAAACAATGCCGAAATTGACAGACTTTGCATTTCTACGCTGTTCTTTGCTTACTTCTTCAATGTCAATATGATATATTTTCGCAGCTGTGGCGGCATGAATGTCATAGTGATTTGCAAAAGCCGAAATCATATGCTCGTCTCTTGAGAGCGACGCAATAATTCTCAACTCAATCTGCGAGTAGTCTGCGGCTAATATTTCATAGTCGCTATTCCTTGCCACAAAAGCTTTTCTAATCTCTCTGCCACGTTCGGTACGTATTGGTATATTTTGAAGATTTGGACTCGAAGAACTTAGTCTGCCCGTCGCAGTCACTGTCTGGTTATATATCGTATGAAGCCTGCCGGTGTTTTTATCTATGAGGTTTGGAAAGGTGTCCAGGTAAGTGGATATCAATTTATTTATAGAACGATATTCAAGTATCAGTGGAACTATTGGATGTCTCTCGGCAAGCTTGTTGAGAACCTCTTCAGCCGTACTGTATTGTTTGGTTGCGGTTAATGGAGGTTTGTCAGTGATTTTCAATTTGTCATACAGCACCTCACCCAATTGTTTGGGCGAACTGATATTGAAATGGCAGTCAGCAAGATGAAATATCTCGGCCTCTATATCTTTTAATTGACGTAACAACTCGTTTGAATACTGCCGCAAAGCATCAACATCTATCCGAACGCCCTCTCGCTCCATGTCCACAAGAACGTCAACGAGTGGTATTTCCACCTCGTTATATAGGGCAATCATATCATTATCAACAAGTTTTTGCCTCATAGGCTCGTAGAGTCTAAACAACGATTCCGCTGCCCTGCAAGCATAGTTTTCATCCTCCTCGTTTAGTTCTAGAGAAAGAATACTTGATGAAATAAAATCAAGATAATGACGAGCTTCCGGATCCATTAGATAATGTGCCAGTTGAACGTCAAAAATCTTGCCGGCCAAAACTATTCCATTGCGCAACAGTATATGTTTCAACTGCTTCAAATCAAAGCATATTTTTAGCGTATCAGGATTTTCGAGAGCCGACTGGATAAAAGAGAAATTCTCCCCACCATTGAACTTCAAATATGCGGGAGCCTCATCCATTGTGGAGAAAGCCAATCCCTTCACCTCTTTTGTTTTCTTGTCACAATCGAGGAATATCGCAAAATCCTTGTTACGTAACTCGGAAAGCATCGTAATGGAGGCTCTGCGACAAACTGTCTGTTCATCGTTTTGCGGAGATTCGTTGTTGTTGTCTGTATCAAACAACGATACTTGCAGTGGGTCGGCAGGTTTGATTCGAGCCGTCGACTGACTCTTGCTTTTGCGTTCGGCCATAACAGTTTCGGGCGATACATTGCCCTTCGGAGTCTTCACTCTCATGTTGAGCTTCATCGCAAGTTCGGGATCGCTAACGCTCAAGTCGGTATACATTTTCTTGGCAAAAGCTTTGAACTCCAACTCAGTAAATATAGCTGCAAGCGCTTCATAGTCTGGTTTTCCCAAAGCAAGCATTGTCTCGTCCAACTCAACAGGAACATGACGACAGATGGTGGCTAATTCCTTAGACAGCAAGGCCTGATCTGTGTATTGCGCGACAAGAGTTCTAAGTTTTTCGTTTTTAATCTCGTCGGTATGTTCAACAAGGTTTTCCACACTGCCAAACTGACCAATAAGTTGTTTGGCTTTCTTTTCCCCCACTCCTGGAATGCCGGGAATGTTGTCGATGGAGTCGCCCCACAGTCCCAGTATGTCGGCCACCTGTTCAGGGCGTTCCACTCCAAAAGCCTCGCACACATCGGCGGGATGATAGACGCTGTCAGGTTTTCCCATACGTCCAAACCTGTAAAGATGGACACGGTCGGAAACTAATTGTGCAAAATCCTTGTCGGGAGTGACCATCAGAACTTCGTCAAATCCGGACTCCTCGCCTATTCTAGCCAGTGTACCAATGACATCGTCGGCTTCATAGCCCTGTTTTGTGACCACAGGTATGCGGAAACCATCAATAACTCTGTGAATATAAGGCAGCGCCTGTTGAATGTCCTCCGGCATCTTGTCGCGATTGGCCTTATACGCCTCATAACGTTCATGGCGGAAAGTTGGCTCAGAGAGGTCAAACGCCACAGCGCAGTGTGTAGGTTTCTGTTGTTTCAACAAGTCGTAGAGCGTCATGGTGAATCCAAGCACCGCCGAAGTGTTCATTCCGCGGCTGTTCATCCTTGGATTATGGTTGAGGGCATAATAAGCCCTGTACACCATCGCCATTCCGTCTATCAACATCAGTTTTTTCATACTCTACTTTAGTGGATCGGCGGTCAAGGAATCATATTCGTTACGATGGCGAAGAATGTCGCATGCCAAATTTACAGCATGACGGAACGACTGTTCGCTGGCTTTGCCCTTTCCTGCAATGTCGTATGCTGTTCCATGAGCGGGCGATGTGCGGATAATGTTAAGACCCGCGGTGTAATTCACACCCTCGGTAAACGACATCAGCTTAAAAGGTATCAGTCCCTGGTCGTGATACAGGGCCAACACACCATCGAATCTGTTGAACTCGCTGCTGCCGAAAAAGCCGTCAGAAGGATAAGGACCATATACAAGCATGCCGCTGGCATAAGCCTCGTCGATAGCGACCTTCACCACAACGGCATCCTGATTGCCTATCACACCATTGTCACCAGCGTGAGGGTCGAGAGCCAAGACTGCTATTTTGGGCATCGGTATGCCGAAATCGCGTTTCAACGAATTATGCATCAAGGTTATTTTTTCAAGAAGCAGCTCTTTTGTTATCGCTGTCGGGACATCTTTCAAAGCTAAATGGTTAGTAACGATACCTATGCGGATACGGTCGCACACCATCATCATCAAAGACTTGTCGTTGAATTTGCTGGACAAATACTCCGTATGTCCAGGGAAGTCGAAGTCTTTCGACTGTATGTTCTTCTTGTTGATGGGAGCAGTGACCAGGACATCGACCGCACCACGTTTCAAGTCCTCGCAAGCTCTGTCGAGCGCCATACGGCTCATCATGCCGGCTGTTTCGGTCGATTTGCCAATCTCAATCTTCACCTCATCCTGCACAAGGTTCACAACATTAAACTTCTTCTCCTGCGCCTGTTCAGGGTTCTGAATCGAAACAAAATTCAATTCTTGCTGCATAGGGAGTAGTTTCTTGTGATACGACGCCACTTTGGTGGAGCCGTATAGAATCGGCGTGCAGTGGTCAAACATTCTAACGTCGGAGAATGTTTTCAATATCACTTCGTATCCAATGCCGTTGATGTCACCTTGAGTAATGGCGACCTTTATCTTATGTGATTCGTTTTTTGTCATCGTTTTCGTTATCGTTAAAGTTAAGGTTAAAGTTAAGGTTTTGGTTATTTTTTCAAAGCCTCATATGTTTGAAAGAAAGCGTAGAGCAACCTTAGTCCGAATCCTGATGCTCCACAGCCGTAAAAGGTCTCCCTCTTCGAATAAAAGGCCACACCGGCGATATCGAGATGAATGTACGGATGATGCGCGAAATGGGCA
>JAEEGL015990926.1_pt1 | contig 19295 bp, 16 predicted proteins | sample 9134231 | NCBI WGS metagenome assembly JAEEGL01 (sample SAMN16246548, study PRJNA631951) | gut metagenome | biome: gut microbiome; feature: rumen; material: fiber-attached | host: Bos | place: Iran: Karaj | collected 2018-10
ATTTCATCCAGCATCTTGTCCAAGTCCATATAACAAGCTTTTTTGAAAAAATATATTAAACACTTGTTAAAGTAAACAAAAAAGGTGGTCGCAAAATTGTGACCACCAGAAATAATATGATTAAAATACTTTGAAGAAGTTGATTTGTTTACTTAGATTCGTTTACGTTACCTTCTTTTTTAAGCTTTGCACTATAAATGTTACCGGAATTATCAACTAAGTTAATTGTTCCACCCTTTAAATGAATCGTTTTTAGTGTGTTTTCATTAAGTGTTCCGTTATTACTAAGTCCAAGTTGTTTAAATTTTTCATCTATACATTCCTTAACTATTGCGCGGATAATAGAATAATCAACTCCGCTTGTTGTATTCTGTACCGAAGGAATAACGGTTTCGTTAACTTGTTGCTTAACTGGCGCGGCTTGATTCTGAAAGCGTGACAGGTCCATTCTGTCCAGTGGATTCGAGCTCAGCGCTGTTGTGTCGATATGTGTGGACATCATTGATTCCTTTATGAAATCCGGAACCTTGCTCTTTGCTGCTGTTGTCTTTGTAATTGGTCTTTGAGCTGGTGCCTTGGCTGGCTCGTTATCACTATATGCAGCTTCTGATAAAAACATCCTATCCCAATTGGCGTCCTGTGAACTATTGACCGGACCGCCGAAGGATTCCGGGTCTACCATAGCTTTCGATGTCGGAGCGTTAACTTTTTTGCTGTTTATAATCGCATCACCTTGCTGACTGCATAACCTCTGTGCATTTCCAAGGATGTTATTCATAAAGTCTTCCTGTGTCATTTCCTATTAGGCGTATGAGCCCTCTTCTTCTTCATTATTTTTCCACCTGTTCATTAAACTATTATAGTTCTTTGTCAGGGCATTTTCTTCCGGCTCTCCCTCAAGCTCTGATTTTGTGATAGGTTTTTCGTCGGCAACAAGTTTTGAAGTGTCTTGTGTTTCAGCGTTAGCTTCTGCACCCTGAACATCTGTATTCGTTACTGGCTTTGTCTCAGGAGCTGTTAGTTTGTCCGTAGTTGTTTTTTCTGAATTATAGGAAACTTCACCTTTATTGTCAAGGGTTATGCCTTTACCAAATTCCTGATTGTACTGGTTTTTCCATTCTGGATTTGGTGTGTATTTCACTGTTGATTTTTCCTCTGCCCCGGTTGTTCCGATATCATTTGGTTTAATATCATCCTTCTTGATTGGTTCGGAATCAATCAAATACTCTACATCGATAAACGGTGCATGATAAACAATCGTGTGGAAATACTTATCGCCATTTTCGTTGAATAACTGGTCAAGGTCCGACCTTGTGAACGTGTGGGTTTGGTCCTCTGGTGTGTTTTCCTGATTATACCAAGCAACAATCCTGTCAACTCTGAATAACTTCCAGGCATTCTTACCTCGTTTTGTTGAGCCGACAGTTTGATATGCTCTAACCGCCATGTGACCATTTCCGCCGCCTTCCTTCCTGTTCTTAAGTTCACCATAGACAACAGGGTAGATATAACGCCAGCTTTTGGCAGCGTCTTTTTTCCCATCATTATACATGATGGATACTATCTTGCCGTTTTCGATGGCATCCTTAATCTTATCTTCGGTAACTTCGTTACTTTTTTCTAGGAGTAGGTTGCTTTCGGCGAGTATTTCCTCAAACAGGTTCATTACTTAACAAAGAATTGTCCGTCGATTAATTCGTCAACTGTTACTGAGTCCTTTGAATATTGTCTGTCTCTGGTGTATAGGCTGATATTCTCAAGGTACTTTCTACCACTTTGGAATTCACTACGACCCCAAACGTCGTAACTACCACCACCGTTTTCAGTATCGAACTGCTGAGTAAGCATATCAGAAGGTAGTCCCTGGTCCGGAATGGAGAAGGTGTGACCACCACTATTAGTTCCCTTACCAAGTGGCTTTCCGTTAGGGTTGGTATTTGATTCACTCCACTGTGTGTCAGGATGTGACTCGTTATACGGGTCAGCCTTGTTATAATCGTTTCTTGCAAGACCATTTGCTAGTTCACCTTGAACGACCAGTGAATTATCCCTATACTTGATACCTATCTTCTCAAGTTTGCTCTGCTTGCTGTTTTCCATTTCTTAAGCTGTATTATATTAGTTATTATCTGCTTTTTTTGGTCTTAACCTATAATATATTACAGGTTATTTGGTTCGAAAACTTGGACCATATTATCATTATTTTTAGCTGTGTGTGCGGTTCCTCCATTATTTTTTGTTCCGCCAGCTTTTTGATATTGGTTAGTCATCCCCATTTGGGTTCTGACTTCTTTCCCAGATTTAATTCTGTTTCGTTGTGCGCTCAACGCCTTGTCAATCGCAAAAGCTGTTTGTTTGTCACCACGTGCCAAAGCCTCTGATTTGTCTTTAGCCAATTTACCTTCTTTGCCACTAATTACAGTTGGATTGGTTGGGTCGGCTTGATTTGGAATGGTTGCAGTCATTGTTATTCCGTTCAGCTGGTCGTTAAGTTCCTGCAACATCATTTTTTCAAACTCTTTCTTGGTGTACGATTCACCTAAACCGGCAGCAATAGGCAAACCAGATGACCTTGAGCCTTTTCCACCGAACCCAGGTCCCGGCCAATGGTTCGTTGGAGGACCCATCATCTTTGTGATATCGTCCGTCGTTGGAGCCTTATCATACGGGGTGTGTGGTTCTTCTACACCGCCAGCCTCAACGCTTACTTCATTGCTATGTATATTCGATGGCATGCCGTTTCCCGTTGTGTCGAGATATGGTGTGCCATTAATAATTTCATCTAACTGCCGTTGTGTCAATAATAGTGTTTTAACCATTTGCAGCGTACATTTATTTGTTAATAAATAGTTTGTTATGTAAAAAATTACGCCTGTTTAGACTGCTACGATAGTTGGTCATTTAAGGTATGCTTGATATTTATAGTAAAACTTATGATATGGGAAAAATTAGTAAAGTAGTAGCGTACGTCTTAACCGTACTTTTCCTGGTGGGGTGCGGAAACACCCATTGGTTCTGTAAACATAAACAAAGTGACGGCGACGTAAATTTCGGTAGTGCTAAAACACTGGTAACCGTGTATAACATGGGTATAACGGACAGACAATTAGACTCGATTTGTTTGGCTGACGGCTTGTCTCAGGATTTTAATGATTGGGTGACGGCTTTATATGTTGATTATGAAACTCGTGACACCATATTCAAGCATACATTCATTAAATATTATGATAGCAATGGGGAAGAGGTTTATATTGTCACTGAGTGGAGGGATAGTTTAGCTATTACCAAACGTATTAAACAATAATTTGTGTCATTGTGGTGGTGACACAGAATATAAAGATGGTACAGTATGAAAAATTATGGATTTAAAAAATCTACTATTAACGGTAGTGAACATTTGGTTGTGATGCCTGACGTTTTACAACTACCACCGGAATATTCGTATGTTGATGTACTTCCGAGGGTGATTGACCAAGGCGACGACCCAATTTGTGTTCCGTGTAGCATATCGTCCTACTTGAATTGGAGGGAGAATTTAAGTGACGGCGTTTCGAGGGACAACGGAATTAATCTTTTTGAAATTTATAACATGAAAACAACCGATGGTGATGGAATGACATTCAAGGAGGCGTTTAGATACCTTAGACATCACGGCGTATTTTCAGATAAAGGACTACTTAAGATTGGTGAGTATGCAATGCTAAGGAATAACATTGAATTCTGTTACTCTATATTTGCAAACGGTCCTTGTTTCGCAGCTTTACCCGTATATAACAGTAACAGTGACTTTTGGAACAGGTACGCTGGGCAACGTTTGCGGGGATATCACGCAATATCTGTGGTTGGTTATGATGAAACGGGTCTCATAATTAGAAATTCGTGGGGACGTGATTTTGGGGACAACGGTTATACCCACATTAACTATGAAGACACCGGAAAAATGTTGGAAGCGTGGAGTATTGTTAGCTAAGTAAACAACTTATTATATTCATAAGCCCTGGAAAACCAGGGCTTTTTGTTTGTTTAAAACTATTTATCGTATAAAAAAGAATGCAATGGCGTTAAACAAGAATACACTGTGGGGTGAAATTTGTGCTATTTTTGAAGATAAGACAAATAAAAAAGCCACAAATGCAACTTATAATTTACAGAAAGACCTTCTGCAAACATATACCGATGTTTATAATGAGAACCCAACTATTCAGGACGGCGATAAAACAACGACCTTCCAGGATAAAATGAACCAGATTGGTTCTCATATTGGCGTGAACAACCCGGCACAGCCACAATCCCAATCATCTGATATGAAATCATATAGGGAGGAAAACGGCGACAAGGAATTTGTACTTCGATTTATTGACCAGATGGTTCAGGCGGGAATTGAACTTCGTAAATATGTTAAGTCAACCGGTGCTGTAGATACCCGCCTCATGTATGCTCACAATACGAACCAATACAACGGGGTACAGCCGTATGAAAACGTTGATGCTGCCTATTTGATGAAAATGAAGGATGTCATTGACTTGCTTTCATTAAATTTCCTATATTACGACCCGAATCAGTTTGATAAGGACGGTAATCCAATTCCTGTTGCTCAGACGGCATATATGAAGAACACGCCAAAGACTTATAAGACCATAGCTTTCAACGCGCTGAAGGAAAAAGCACAGGAAAACGGTTATGGAGAGGTTAAGGACTATTCGGAGTTAAAAGATTATATTGTAAATTGTTTAACTGGTGACGATGCTATAATATCCAGACAGTTTGATGGTACGCTGTGGCATAATAAGAAAGGCACCGGCTATAATGATATTTACGGTTTCAAAGGTAAAAACGCAAAAACGGATTTATATGCCGCACACAAAGACATTGTTCAGGCGGATTACTTTAAGAGGATGGCGGATAAGTTAATGAACGCTGTATATGGAATTAGTTTGGACGTTCCTGACACGTTATTCACTTATGGAAATAATAAACTTGCTGATGACACACTTGTCATTAACTTCACATCCGCTCATAGATGTCCAGCTTGGAACGATTGTTTGGTTAAAAACGCCTGTTATGCGAAAGCGTCTGAACACGGATATAAAGACTTGTTTGCGAAGAACAAGAATGTTAACATGATGTGGGAGGGCAGTAAATACGACCAAAGAATCATGGATGCACTTAAGGCTGTTATTCGTTCGTACCTTATTGACCATCAGAAAGTGTATAGTATGATGAACGCGACAGCTCAGCCCACAAGTGGAAAGGTAAATAGGATTGCAAATAACCAACAGGTGATGCAAAATGTGTCAACCGATAATGACTATTCAATGGTTAATGAAGCGACTTACGAACAAATGTCGAACGTTATTCAGATGTTGAAGAGTCATGAAGGTTTTAACCAGCTTTCTGATGAGCAAGCGGCTATGATTAAGGACCCAAAAAATGGGATGCTCAGAGCCCGGTTTATCAGGCTTAACGAAGAGGGTGACTTTATTGGTCAGTGGCTTGTTGATGCTATTGATGAGTTTGCGGGTGAATTAAAGAGAATTGGTGTCAGTGTGGCTGCATATACTTGTAGAAACCTTAATTACAACGGGATTAAGAATATCATCCTTAATGCTTCAAAAGCACAAATCGGTACTAATGATGACGGTACTATAGCTAATGCTATTGCAAGACGATTCTATGCGGTGCCAGAAGATTTCTATAACAGCCTTGACGAAACGTATGCACCAAGTAGTGCTGCGGTAAAGTATGATGAAATGGGTAATCCAACAACGGAGCCTGTTATGCCAACGTTGGTTGAGGAGAATGGGGAACTTCACATTGTTCCATACCCTCAACCTGTTTATGCTGATGAGGCTGGCACTCAAAGGAATGAGGGGTATTATTACTACAAGTGTCCTTGCGGTCGTGGTAAAAAAGAGAAAAAAACCAAGAAAAATGATGGTGAAGTAACTCCAGTTACCCAAAGATTCCAAACCGTTAATCTTTCCGGTGCCGATGCAAGTAAGTCTGGTATTAACTGTTACGATTGCCGTATGTGTTACGAGCCAAAGAGTGAGCTAAGCGACAAACCAATTGTTGTTTACGTTCAAGTTCACTCAACAGAAAAAGAAATGTTTAATTATAAGCAACAGAAAGATACGGACTACAGTAAAGGCTACCAGAAAACAAGACAATCACTTGGACTTAATGAGGGTCTTGAGGGTGACGAAGGTGTAGACCGTGAAGCTATGGCGTTCCAACAAATTGCCAATAATGCGGCATGGAGTGTGAACCAGCATCTTTCTGGTCTTTCTAACTTGCAACTGGAAGAGTCTAAGATTAAAAACGAATTCAATATGATACTTGACCGAATTAACAATGTTGAATTTTAATAGATAAAAACCTAATAATACACAGATATTAAGAAAAGTTCTAATAATAAAAACCCTCGCCATTGGCGGGGGTTCGTTGTTTTATGCGTTGAGTTCTTCCCTTACTTCATTAAGGACCTTACCAAGTAGGTTTTGACCATCCCAATTTTTAGGGTCAGCAATGTTATCATCCGTCCATACTAATCCAACACCCCAAATTTTATCAACAGGGCTACCTTCGACAAAACTTTTTCCTTGATATTGATTCATAGCGTTCAACAAGTCTTCGTTTTGACTGAACTTTGCACGAACTGCTTTATACATGTAATGATACTTGTATATGTCCCAGGTCTTTTCATCGAAGTTTGATACCTCCCTCCCTAATTTTTTAGCTACGCTTGGGTTGTTGGTTTTAAGTATCTTTTGAGCTGTTTCACTATCACCGAATGTTGTTGCCTTTCGGTACATAAAGTATTGTTCACTGCAATTCCATGTAATGCCGTCGAGCTTGAACTCACACGGGAAGAAATTCGAAAAGCATGAACCCCAGAACGCAGCGTAGTCACCGTGTATTTCAACGCCGACTAATCCTAAATCTCTTTCTTTCATCGACAGTAAATTTTTCGTGTTAGTAGTTGCCCAATTTTGGTGTCAAACACCTCGTATTGTTGAGCCGGTTCCTCATATTCAAAACCATTGGTCATTGCAAATGCATTGTAGCCAATTATTGAACCATTTACGACAGCATTTGGAATGGAAACACAAGTGTGGAAGTGTCCGAGATAAATCTTGTCCTGTTTAAACGTCTTCGACCATTTCATTGAAAGACGGTTAAGTGCTGGATAGATACCGCATACGGTGCCACTACCGCTAGACTTGATTTGGAATCCGTGTATAAATATGAAACGCTTCTTATCCTGTGTGTCAACAATAGCCATTTCGCTATTTGGCAGGTCAAATTCTATTGGAAGCCTACTTGCCTCACACTGTGTTTTTACGTTCCTATACATTAGCCACTCATAGCTCATGGCGTATCCGTTTGCGTGTTGGATTTTCTTTGTTACACGGCTATGGTTACCGACGATGCCGATGAACTTAATGTGTTTGAGGTTCGTATTATCGCAAAGATATCTGAGACCATTAAATATAAGGTTCTGTGCTTCATAGGTCGCCTCAAGTGGGGTAAGACCGTTACACTGAGCCAGTTCTTCATGAATAAATCCACTAATGGTATCACCAAGTGAGGCAAATATTAGGTCTTCGACTTCATCAACATTGAGACAGTTTGCCAGATTAACGAAGTACCTTTCAATACGCTTCTTAGCAATATTGATATTATACTCATTTAGCCCAAGCACTGAATCCGGTGTCACGGTCTCCTCAATATGTGCATCTGAGAATAAAGCGACCGCATACCTGTTCCCAGCCTTTGGTTGACTGAATTTGAAGTCATAGATTTCAAATGGTAGTTCACCAATTTCCCTTGTTTTCAGGAATTGTTCGTAGTCTGGGTCGAGTGCTGGTTGTTGTTGTTCGGGCGTAATTTCAACTGGTGTGTTTTGCTTCGACATCAACATGTATGTGTGCCCGTCTTTCTTATAAGGCTTTCCCATTTTGAACCTATCGCAAAGGCAGTCTCTGTGGACACCCAATATTTTTGCTAGTGACCTAATGCTTTTGTACACATTGCCTTGTTCATCAACGACACAGTTACTCACTGATGGGATAATTGGACTTTGATACATAATACTAAATTTTCTTTGTTTATTTTTTCCAAAGGTATATTTTTTATTTCTTAAAACCAACTAGAACTCCTCATATTCCTCTTCTACAACTCCCATATTTTCAATAATATCCAGTATACTTCCGATTTTATAGTCTGGATATTGTTTACATACGAAGTTTCCGGTTGCACCGTCAAGGTCAATGAGGTTTTCCAATGATTCTGGTAGAATACCCTCCTCAAGTAGTTTATCGATATCCTCTTGGGTTATGTGGTTCAGTGCTTCATCATATTTTTCACGAACTAAGTCAATACCGCGTTCTTTTTCAATTCTCATACGCTCCTGATAGTCTGCATATATTTCGTCCCAGTTCATACCACACTCCTTGAGATAAGGTATCTCAAATTCTGGATATGTAGCCCAGAACTTTATTTCCTTATCTTCCATTGTCATCAGCTGTTCGTATGTATCCTGGTCGCCTGGATTGTTCGGCTCGCCACTTGTAAGTGTAGCCTCTTCCTCGGTGAAATATTGCCTTTCGGATGGTTTGGTTATGAGAATTTTATCCCTAATTTCCTTTGAAAAACAAACCAGTAGTGGCGTGATTCTACTATTAAACTGAGCAATGTATTTGGGGGCATTATACTCCTTACCTTCCTCGCAGAAGAAGTCAGCGTCAGACTCTACCATATCGCGTGGAAGCAGCATCGCATTCAGTGTTATTTCCTCTACCGCCTTGGCATCAGGGTAATTCTTTGCAATGAATTCTTCTTTGGATAGTACATCCTTAATACCACGGTCCTTGCAGTCTTTCTTATACTTCTTTAGTTCCTTTTCGATGGTTGCGGTGATATTCTTGTCAACTCCGTCTTCCTCTATATGATAACTCGTTGTCTTTTTAACATCCGCCTGGGACTTTGACTTACCAGTGTTGATATAATATAGTGTGTCACCTAAATCAACTTTCAAACCCTCTTTGACGGCAAGCTCCATCCAAGCCTGTCTTGATTTCAGGCGTCCTGACTTCGTGATTGTCTTGCAATAATCATTTATGTATTGGTCCAGTGTTAGTTTAATTTTACCCTTTGACGCAATATCCTTGAGTGGGATTTGGTAGTTGTATATTTTTTCTACGTAATCATAATATTCCTCTAAGAAATCGCCACCCTTGTTTTGTAACAAAAGTCTGATTCCACGGTCAAGGAATTTCGCAATATACTCAGGCATCTTCTTGGACTTAATGGTGTTTCCGACCATTTTTACGTCTTCCGGATAAGGTTTTTCCGGGAAGTAATCAGCGTAGTTCTTTCTCGAAAAGTTAATGGTTGAATAAACCACCTCGTCGATACCGAGACCCATCTTGTTTACTGCGTTCGGATGGTAGTGCATGTCACACATGTACATATCATTGAACTCAGCAACATCTGCCTCGAATTTAGTATATTTAGCACCTTCCTTGGTTTCACGACTTTTTCCAAGCCCAATGTATGGGTTATCATCAGTATACCTATACACACTATCATCTGGTAACTTGAAGTTGAAACCATCTGTATCGCCCACGATTGGCTCATATCCAAGGTTATGGAAGTGGGAAATCATAAGACGAAGTGCCATACGACCAGTACAGGTGGTTCGTTCAGCACACTTTAATGATTTCCATGGGAACACACTACCGTTATTTGAGCCGTATGAACCGAAGAACGAGTTTCCAAGTTTCTTAACGGAAGCCTGCCTATTATCCTCAATTTTAAATTGATTACTTGCCTTGTTGTACTCTTCGAGTTGTTCAGGTGTTAGTGGCGTTCCGTTATTTATTAGCTTTTCATAATTTGTTACAATTTTGTCAGCCGCCTTTTTTAGCTTCTTATGCTTTTCACGCGTCGTCAAAACGTATTCAAGCATTTTCAACATAGCTCCACACAGGTCAGTATCATCAGATATAGCCCATGTAAGAATAATAGACGGATACAGGGAGTTGTAGTCAAGCTTGATAACACCCTTAACAAATCCGACACGCAATAGACGAGACAGACCACCAGTAAATTTTCCTGTATTCTCCGGCTTTGGGATTGCAAGACCATTTTCGTAGCTCCAAGCCAACATAATTGCTTTCCACTGACCTGCGGTTCCCATTGTAACACATTTGCTGAATGGAACAGGTATAATCTTGGCAAGCATAAAGTCCGTGCCGTTGAGTGCATACTCGACCTTATCGCATTCCCATAAGTCGTCTCCCAGATATTGTTCTACAATGAAGTGACCACTGACTAATTCGAAATCCTGTCCTGCAATAAATGGTCTGTCTGGTGTTACCTCATACCATTTACCTGTCTTTGGGTTAAATGCATAGTGTTTCTCATAGTCGTTAGTTAACGTACTGATGCGGTCACCGGGGATGTAGACACGATTAGGCTTGACCATTTTCAGGTACTTTGTTGCGTATTTCAAGTTACTTTCCTTGAAATTACTGTCGGTAGCCTGAGCTCGCTTTACCGCATGCAGCGAATCGGTTATGGTAATTCCCGGCACTATGGTCTGGTAAAAATGCTCCGTTTCGCCACCGAGTTTAAGTGTAGACTCCCTTTTATTCTTTGTAATTGAACGGATGTTGTTCAGATTGCGTCGAACCTCATACGGTCTTTTGTTGAATTTTTCACATTGACTGTTGAAAGCCGGACCACCATAATTCTTTTCAAATGCGCTGGTCAGTGAAATTCCGAACTCATTGGCAAACCGTATAAACTCGCTTTCGGTGAAGTACTTTGCCGACATTTCGACAATGGTGGTTCCAAGTTGCTTGCACCGCTCAATAATGAAATTCCAGTCGAAGTTTTCACCGTTGTGTGCGGTTATAACATCTGGAGACATTGAATATATTATACGGAGTGCCTGGTCGATTAGGTTTAGCTCACTTTTATCCTTTTCTTCCTTGGTGGTTCCAGTGAGTTGCATTTCCCTAACAAATTCACCACGTTTCTTCGGTCCAATCCAACATTCCCTATTAAAACGGATACCGAACCACTCGATTCTATGTCTTGTTGGGTCAAGTCCTTCCGTTTCCAAGTCGAATATCATCCTTAGGATATCATTGTAATCATCATATCCCTTGAAGAATCTTTTTCCGCTTGAAATTAGGTATTGCTCTTGTGGTGTTACGCAAAGGTACTGTCCCTTGTTTGAACGTGTCCCTGGCTCGTCTTCTTTGTCAGAATATACCGGATTATTACAATCCTTGAAAAACCTGAGGAACTCAGAATAACTCATCGGAACCGTTGCTCTGAACATGAACCGATAACCGTCAATCATCTTTTCACATTCAACGCCTTCGACGTTTTCAATGCTTAGTTTAATGCACTCTATGTGCTTATCCTTAAGCTTTTCCCGAAATGCGGGTCTATTTCCCTCGGTTAGTTTGACACATGCGTCACGAGTTGCCCATAGAAACGGGTAAAAATCCTCTTTTGTGTGACACTTCCTGTCATTTTCGTCCCTAACAATAACCTTTATGTAGGGGTTTTGATATTGGTAATCAAGGCTTACTATCCTCTCTTCTGGGTCACGTCCTTCCAAAAAGGTATAGATATCCTTTTCGCTCAAAGGTCTACGTTTCATCAAGTTTTCAATTACTTAGTCTATCAACCTAACTGTAGCCTAAAAACCATAGGCATCGTTTTGACAAAGATATACCTAAAAAAAATAAAAAACAACACTATTGTGCTGTTTCTTTTGTTGTGTCTGGTTCAAATGTGTAATCGTATAAACCTAATAGTTCCGTTACTTTTTCCATTGAGTCGCCATAGTGAAACACCATTCTTCCGTTTTCCGGATATTCTTCCAATCCCTCAATTTCAATCCATCCCAGCGCAATAATTCCGTTCATTACATACTCCATACTATAGCATGTATTTTCTTGTGCTGTCTTGAGTTTATAGGTTGTTTTTACCGTTTTAACAATCGAATATGTGGACTCATCTGGAGCTATATTTCCACAAATTGATGGGTTGGGATACCCCCACCAGGGACCATACACAATCTCCGGCGTTTCACTGAATAGGAATTCATAGACATATTTATCCATTTCCATCCCCTTGAAGTTTATGTATATGAGTTCTGGCATAACTAAAAATCGTCGTCTATATCCCCATTATCTTCCGTTGGCGGGTTATTTATTTGGCTCTCAAGGTTGTCAAGAAGATTATCAATAACCTCGTTATCCTTATCCTCACTCACACTCATTACATTGACAAGGACTAATTTCTGTTCATCAAGTGCAGCTATAACATCCTCAAGCGGCATGCCGAAATCTAACACCACTAGTTCATCACTGTATGGCTCATCGAACATTAGCGGTATAATGCCATCTATACAATCTTGCATAGAAAAACAGGTGCTTTCCTTTGCTAGTTGATATCTATGTTCGCATATAAGTTGAGCTGAAATGGATAGACAGTTCGGGTCTGGCGCGAGCTTTGGCATTATTCCGGCTGGAGTTACATTCCATGAGTCTCCCCAAACAACATCCGGTGCCTGTGTAAAATCGAAACGATAGATATTCTTTCCTTCTACCGTTTGACCAACTATGTCAATAAATGCAAGGTAGTGTCCTTGATTTATATATTCGTTAATGTTGCTTGCCATAGCTAAATTCATAATCTGCTCTAATGCCACGTTGTGTTGCATAGGTAAACGGATAGCTTACTGAACCGTCAAATTCCCATTCGTAATCAGGGCATAATTTCAGAACCTTGTTTTTGAATTTTTCCTCGTCATTGAACCAGTACTCCATGGTCTTTTTGGTCTGTATACCAAATTCTTCGTGGTACTCCTCAATAATTGTTTCGGATACGTGATACCTTCTTTGAACGGAGGTGTTCCAGCTATTCCACCCTGTAACAGTGATAACATACTTCATCACTCCTGACAGGAACTCACATATAATTCCATCCTCTGTTGGTTCAACGGTTATCAATGAAAGATATCCCTTGTCGAATGTCGGACATAGTGGTTTATCGATTAAGGATTTCGTCCAAAATTCGAATGCGTCCTCTGGGTCGTTGAAGGACCACTGACTGGTTACTGATAGTTCAGGCTTTTCAATAAAAACCGGCTCTTCCTTTTCATCTAATCCAGTGAAGATATTGACTATCTTAAAGATTTCAACTGTTACATGTATCATTTTTCGTCTTCTTTTTTGATAACTTGGTCAATAACCAATGATTTTCTTAATACAGTGTTCCACATTTTCTCATATTGGGTGTCCCTAAAGAACTGGTAGATTATATGGACATCCTTTGTTTGTCCAATACGGTAAATCCTATCACACATCTGTTGATTGTCACCGGGAACCCATGATATGTTATTGAATATTAGGACGTGGCTAGCAATTAGGTTAATTCCGACACCGGCAGCTTGAATGTTTCCTATGAATACCATTGTTTCCGGGTCTGTTGTGAACTTCTCCTTTGCAGCGTCCTTTTCCTTTAGCGACATTTTTCCGTTATAAACGACACATCTATCACCAAAATGGTCACGCAAAGTATAAAGCTCTTCATCATAACAGCAAGCAATAACCACCTTATCTCCACGCTCAAGGCATTTTTCCGTCAGTGTTATTGTGTGTGGAACCATCTGATTGGATAGGTATCGTCTATAGAGTCCGCCTTCCAGTAACTCCTTGTTTAGTTCAACGTCAGGATTTTCATTTTGCTTGGCTTCTACATATTCCAACCATAGTCTATTATACTCTAATTGCTGTTCAGGCGATAGTTTATAGAATTTTTCGTGATAGAACTTACTTGGCAAGCTGTTTAAATCCTCTTTTGTGCGTCTGAGGTACATGTGCATAGTCCTATCACGTAATTCATCGAGGTTTGACGGCTCTTTCGGAACAATTCTTAACTTACATTGACGTTCAACCATCTTTGATAGGACGGATTTTTCGTCTCCGGTAAGTTCATACCATGAACTTTTACCCTTTTTCGATAGATAATCTGACGTTATACGGTCCCTTTTAGCCTTTTCATGCTCATCTTTCGGTATTTTAATAGCACTACAATACCGCTCCATATAATATTGCCAATTGTCCGTTATGCTATCACCGAGTAGATACAAAAGGTTATAGAAATTTTCGGGGTCGTTGGTAATTGGTGTTCCTGTTACCAGATACAGACTGTCTGGGTGACCACGTTTTATGAGGTCATTGACTATTTTGTACCTATCAGCCTTGATATTGGAAAGCCTATGAGCTTCATCAACGATTATTAACGTCTTTTTACCGTTAATGTACTGCAACATCGGGCTATTTTGGTAGGCGATTTCAATGTTTTCCTTACTCCTTGATGCTGGTATTTGATATACATCACTTAAAATGTCGTAATTGATGATAACAAATCGATTATCACCCCATTTTCCGCGTTCCTTAGCCTCTGATTGAAGTTCTGGTAGTGTTTTGCCGGATTTACCGACCCCATAGCCAAGATATTTTTCAATTTCATCCTTCTTCATACCTTGGCATCCACCAATTATGGTGACATCGCGTTCAGGAATGTAGTAACTTAGCTCATTTAACCAGTTTGTTTTCAAACTTGCCGGACAAATAATCAAAACGGAGTCGAAATTACCCTCTATTGCTGCAACTATCACCTCGCAGGTCTTTCCTAGCCCCATATCATCAGCTAAAACACACTTTTTCCTTGAAAGTAGGAACTTTATAGCCTCTTTTTGGTGAGGTTTGAGTGTTCTCGGCTCCTCAGGTCTTCTTGACTTTGATAGTCTGTCGTAACGGTCAAAATCAACTTCCAGTTTATTGTAATCATCAGCCAGGAAGTTCCTCAAAACAGCCTTTTTTGGAATAAAAACAAGAACTGGCTCCTTGGATTGTTGGTACTTAACCAAACAATGAAAAGCATCCTTGGTTTCACCAACAAGGACAAGGATTTTCATCTTGGTTGGCAAAAAGTCTATATTCCAATCCTCCTTACACTTCTCAGCAAACCAGTCAGCTACCTTGGTCATTCGGTTAATGGTCTTTGGCTCCCTATCGTAATTGCTGTTGATATATTCAATAGCAAAATCCGTCAGGGCATTACTGTTCTGTTTAACAATAACGTCCCTTTGAAGCATCAAGATATGTGGGTTGCTACGGTTATACTCCCTTAGATGCGTCAGAGCCTCAGTAACCGCCTTGGTGCTAGTTGACATAAGCCTATAGTTGCCCAAATATACGTTTTTTTTATTTAAAAAGCAATACAAACCAACACGCGATGAGCTTCCTAAGAAAAGTAGAACAAAAGAAGCGTATATTACTTAAACCATAAGGTACTATTTAAAGAACATAATATATTTTAATTAATATATTTTAATTTAAATAATAATAAATAGCGCGTACGCGCACACATACGTAGATAACTGACTACCGATAGGCTTAAATAAATCACTAAAACTAACTATTTATTGATGATTTAGTAACTTATGGCAATTCAATTTAACAATACGTCTATTAGAAGACGAAATCCGATAACGAGAAATGATAAGTTCTTCTCTAAGGAGGACTTCGACCTGGAGGTCGAGTTCTCCAAGGAGTATATGGAAATGGACGCCAACCAGACGGTTATTTTATATGAGGTTGACCTTAACCAAACTAGAGTCAATGATATCTACCAAGAGGCTGAAAAAGACGCTATTAGGTTCAAACAACCAGTTGAAATACCGGTGGTGTTTACAATTGACGGAGCTGAAATGAAGTCTTATAATAGCCAGCAGATACGCGGTCGTTATTCAAAAATTGGTAAGCTAACCTTTGGGGTGCTTTGCTCAACATTGGATGAGTATGAGTGCGATATCAAAAGAGGTGATTACATTGGTGTCCAAGTAACCCCTGAACGTATTGAATATTGGACTGTTACCGACGATGGTAAAGTTGATTCATACGCCAATAAAAACACGTTATATGGAACCAGACCGTTGTATAGAAACATCAGTTGTGCTCCGGTAGACCCTAATGAATTTAATGGATGATATGGGACAGAGTAAGTATAAGAATATTCTGAAATTAAAGCGAGTCTCAGACCCGCATGAAAGAAGGGAGAACCTCTTTAAAGAAGTTCTCAAGGACTCCACACCCCTTCCGAACACCCTTGAGTATGTCGATATCGACACATCATTCAAAGAATGGGTCGAAAAAGACCTTGCAATTACCTTCGAAGATAAGGATGTACCAACCATAGCCCTATTTTCGGCGCAGCGTTTTTCTGAATATATGGAGTCTTGGCAAAACAGCGACGACCATAAGAATATGCTCATGAATTTCAAGGTTATCACCCGCGAAAACAATCCGCAAGCTGGCACACTTCACGGTGGAAACATGAACATTCCAGGAGAACCAACCTTCCTAATGAGAAGAAAGTTGATGCAGGACAAAAATGGTCGTCCATACTTCCTTGACTACCGAATGAAACAACCGTTCTGTGTCGATTTGATATACACGGTTAGCCTTGTAACAAATAAGTATCAGTTACTCAATGAGTTCAACATGCTGTTGAATAAAAAGTTCTGTGCGATACAGTGTTATATCAGACCGAACGGGCATTATATTCCAATGAAACTGGAAAGCATATCAGATGAGTCGGAATACAGCATGGATGATAGACAGTTCTTTTCACAGTCCTTCGAAATCAGGGTGATGGCATACATTATCCAAGAGGACGATTTAGTGACCGAGGAACAACCGATATTCTCATTCCACTGTGGCGATAGTGGCGACAGAAAGAATAGCACATACGTAGAATTAGCTGAGGTTGACCCGTGTGGTAGATATGAAAAGACCACATATTATTATCAGCCAGTTGAAATACGTATGTATTTCAAAGATTGTGAGAAAAAAGTTGAATTCACAATGGCTGGTGACTTTGTTTATTTAGGTTTAAACAAGGAAACAGACCTAATCGGAATAAAGAAGAATAGCGATACACCATTCAAGCTTTTCGTAAACGATAAGGAACAGGAATTAAAGGAAGGGCTCAGGATAAACAACCGTGATAAGGTCAGGATTGATAAAGTCGACAAGATAGAAAAGAATGGTGACGCACAAATAATCCTTGGCGGTTATAACCCAAGCGTTGTTTACGATGAAAACAAGGATGATGTGGAAACAACACTTGACCAAACACAGTTTTTGAAGGAAGTTACAATTGAAAATGCGGACTAAAACCCCTACACGGTCTGCTTTTCAGTCAGTTAATAACCAAAATGAAGCTTTAAGTGTGTGACTTTTGGGTATTAACGCCTATTTATATTAAAAATAATAAGACAACTATAAAGGTTTAACAAAATGATTATAAACAATGCAAGAGGGAGCCACAGTTCTCCAGGCGTTTATACAAAGGAAGTTGATATTACCTACTCAGTGAAGAGCCTCGGTATTACGAGCCTCGGACTTGCTGGTGAAACAATCAAAGGTCCTGCGTTTGAACCTATTAAAATTGAAAAATGGTCAGAGTTCGTTGACTATTTTGGTCCTACTTCATCAGAGAAGTTCAAGGGCACCGGCTACCCTAAGTACGAATTGCCTTACATTGCTAAAGAATACTTGAAGGAGTCAAAACAGCTATACGTTTGCCGCGCACTCGGTCTTTCCGGTTACGACGCTGGCAAAGCGTGGGTTGTATATGCCACTCACAGTGGAACTTCTTACGCCGTTGCGCTCCTTCGTTCGACTGGAACATATAATGGAGCAGAGGGTGATTGTGTAAAGCCAGAGGGTGACAAACTAAGGTTTTCCGTTACCAATGTAACGTTCAGCAGTTATGCACCTATTACCTATGATGCTAATTGTACCGCAGTTGGTACTGGTACAGCGGAAACTGGTTCAGATAAAGTTACTGTTGATAATCTTGGAAAGTTTACGTTAACCGTAACCTATGATATCTATTCTATAGATGGTGACGGTAAAGAATCAAAAACAAGTGCATCAACTAGCTACCCAATATCATTGAACTATGGTGATAGTGACTACATCTACAACGTGTTTGGTACATCACCATTTGCCAAGAATGCTCCTTTGTTTGTTGAATATGTTTATGATTACGCACTAAAGGGTTTATTTGATAAGTATACCACCACTGATAGTAGCGGAAATACTTCTTATCCAGATATTACCATTTCTGGTATTTCCGGAATAACAGGCTTAGAAGATTATCGCGAAGCATACAAATGTGCAGTTACCCCATGGATTGTTTCACAAGTGAATGCAGCAACAAAGGAATCTAACTCTGTAGCTACAGCACAGAAACTTTTCCGTGTATACACACTTTCGGACGGTGACAGCGCAAACAACGAAATCAAAATTTCAATCGAAAAGATTAAGCCAAACGAAGGAACATTTGACCTCGTTGTCCGTGCAATGAATGACACGGATGCCTATCCGGTCGTGCTTGAAAAGTTCACAGGTTGTAACTTTACACCAAAGGATAAGAACTATCTCCCACTTAGGGTTGGTAGCTACGATGGTGTATATGAGTTGAAATCAAAGTATATTGCAATTGAGGTTAACGAGGATGCAGACCTTGTTGGTGCAGTTCCTTGTGGTTTTATGGGATACCCATTACACAATCTAGGTACCATCAAGAACCTGCCTGTTTGCTACAATCTTGCATACGATTATTCACTTAAGGCTAAGAGACAGTATTTTGGTTTCTCTAACTTGAGCGGTATCGATGTTGACACCTTCACATATAAGGGTGTACAAAGTGACGCGAGTGGAACCACTACCCATGAAATTTCTCATGGGTTCCACATGGACTCAATTATTGGGGTTGGTAGTTTCAATCACAAGATTACTATTGATGGTGAGGAGTTCATCTTCGACACTGTAAGCCCATACACAGCAAAAGCTGCTAGTACAAGAGTTCCACGTATCGTTACCGAAGCTTACAACAAGGGTACCATCTACGAGGATGTAAATGCTAGAAAATTCACGGTTTGCTTCTATGGTGGCTTTGATGGATGGGACATCTACAGAACCTCAAGAACCAATACTGATGATTTCAAGTCTCTTAGGTACAACGGTGAGTTCTATGGTGAAATCAAGGCTGATTCCGAAGGACAGAATGCCGACAAGCAGGAGCTCAACTATCTTGACCTCCCTAGCAACGCAATCAACAGCGACTACTATGCATATCTAGCCGCATATCGTCAGTTCGCTAACCCAGAAGGCATTGATATTAAC
>JAEEGL016098899.1_pt1 | contig 19295 bp, 14 predicted proteins | sample 9134231 | NCBI WGS metagenome assembly JAEEGL01 (sample SAMN16246548, study PRJNA631951) | gut metagenome | biome: gut microbiome; feature: rumen; material: fiber-attached | host: Bos | place: Iran: Karaj | collected 2018-10
AGTATACTTGCGCAATGCACGGATTTCAATATACATAGTCCACAAAAAACAAGGCTTTAAATGTACAAGGTGCACAAAAATCAATTGGGACGCTTCATTTTTACACTCCCGCACATCACCACTTTACTGCGATAAAATCGCTTGATATACTACGTCTATCAAGTAGAGTAATACCTTGACAGGTATTACTCTACTAATCATCTTGTTAAGGGAGAGAAAAAAATGACGTACAAAGGGTTGCTTGAAAGTGTATGCGGGAAAAGGCGTGCCTCTTTATGCATTAAGGGAGTGGAAGAGGCAGGTCTGGACTTGAAGCAGAGTGATGGTAAAGAACTGTCAGAGGACGACGTTGGAAAAATCCTCAAGAATTTAAAAGACACCGCAGGTTATACTGTTCAGAACGAGCTCTCTATAGGAGCAATGGTAATGGCAGTCTTGGCGCTGGTAGTATCTGTTAGCAACGTGCTAATCCAAAAGCTTTTTTTGAATCCTCTTGCCATTATTTTACAGGTAAGTTTGATCATATTGACATTAGGAGGAATAGGGCTTGCTATATATTGTCTGATAGTTGTAATCAAGAGTAATCAAGATTATCACAAAATAACGTATATGCAAAATGCAATCCTGCTTCAAGAGAAAAAAGAAAAAATGAACGAGACAAGCGAGATGAATAAGGTGGACAAGCCGGATAAGGCAGATAAGGTGGATAAAGTGGATAAGAATAATAAGATGAATAAATTAAGAATTCAAGGCAAGAAAAAATTTGGAATAGTTCTTTTTTGGGGGCTTTTAGCAATTGCCCTTGTAAGCGTATCCGGATGCGGGAATGCCCCGCAGGATAATGTGAAAGCGGAAAATGGCATAGATAACAATGAGGTGCAGGATGAGACCGAAGCGACAAATGTGCTTGCTCTTACAAACACTCCGCTCCCCACAAGCACGCCGGAAGCCACAAAAACTCCGACACCTCAGCCAAGTGAGTTCGATTATTTTGTGTATGATGATAATGGGGAAAAATATATTGAGATAACTGGATATAAGGGTAATAAAGAAAATGTGGATGTTCCTGACAGTATTGACGGGGCAAGCGTCACTAAAATAGGACCTGAGGCGTTTAAGGACTGTTCCTTTGAGTCAATCACAATCCCTGACAGTGTGACAAGCATAGGGGAGGAGGCTTTTTCTGACTGTGATTATCTCAAGTCGATCACAATCCCTGAAGGTGTGACTAGTATAGGAAAACGTATGTTTTCTGATTGTTATGACCTCGAGTCGATCACAATTCCTGAAAGTGTGACAAGCATAGGGGAGGAAGCTTTTTCTGGCTGTGGACATCTCAAGTCGATCACAATCCCTGACGGTGTAACGAGTATAGGAGAGGATGCGTTTGGTTGGTGTGACAGCCTCGAGTCGATCACAATACCTGACAGTGTGACAAGTATAGGAAGATATGCGTTTGTGTCCTGTGAAAGTCTCAAGACATTCACAATTCCTGACGGCGTGACGAGTTTAGAGGGAACGTTTTCTGGCTGTGACAGCCTCGAGTCGATCACGATTCCTGATAGTGTAACGAGTATAGGAGAGATGACGTTTAATCAATGTAAAAACCTCAAATCGATCACAATTCCTGATGGTGTGACGAGTATAGGAGAGCACGCTTTTTATTTGTGTGAAGGTCTTGAATCAATCACAATCCCTAACGGTGTGAAGAGTATAGAGATGGGGGCGTTTATGAGATGTAACAGATTTGAGTCAATCACAATTCCTGATAGTGTGACGAGTATAGGGGCGATGGCGTTTACTGACTGTGAGAGCCTCAAATCGATTACGATCCCTAACAGTGTGACGAGTATAGGGAGTGAAGCATTTTCTGACTGTGAAAGCCTCGAGACGATCACAATACCTGATAGTGTGACGAGTATAGGGTATAGGGCTTTCTATGGGTGTCAAGCTTTAAAATCTATCACGATCCCTGATAGTGTGACGGATATAGACAGTTGTGCATTTAAAAGGTGCACCAGCCTCATATCTGTCACAATACCTGACAGTGTGACAAGAATTGATGATTACGCTTTTGCGGGATGTACCGGCCTTACATCCATTACAATCCCTGACAGCGTGACGGAGATAGGATATTTTGATGTGTTTGAAGGCTGCCCTAGTAATCTCACATTCAAAGTACGCAAAGGGTCATACGCAGAAAAATGGTTGAAAGAAAAAGGCTATTCGAACATAGTGTATATACGGTAAGCAAATAAAAACAAAGTAATACCTTGGCAGGAGAAGAAAAATGAATAAGAAAAAGCTTGGAATAATGATTTTTTGTGGACTGCTTGCAATGACCATTGTAAGCATAGCCGGATGCGGGAATGCATCTCAGGATAATGTGAAATGCGCTTTTCCGAATTGTAATTATGACGTGTACAGAGAAGGATATTGCGCAGAGCATTATATTGAAATGGTAAAATCAGAAAAAGGTATGGATAATAGTGGGACGAAGGAAAATAACAAGGTAACAAATACGCCTACACCTACAAATATGCCGATTCCGGATACAGTTGAGTATACTTATGTTTCTCTAGGTGGCGAAGTCCATATAGAGGGAGTTGAGGGGGACAAAGAAGAGTTAAGAAATGTCGTAATTCCGAAGAGTATTGAAGGAAAACCGGTTACTACGATATCAGCGAAGGTATTTTACCAGTGTCATAACCTCACAACTGTCACAATTCCTGAGGGCGTAACACAAATATGCACCTCTGCATTTCAGGAATGCACCAGTCTCACATCGGTCACACTCCCTAACAGCTTGACCAGTATATGGAGTGACGTATTTCGTAATTGCGAGAACCTCACATCAATCACAATTCCTGACAGCGTGGAGATTATAAATATTTCAGCATTTGAGGGATGCACCAGTCTCACATCGGTCACACTCCCTAACAGTGTGCGGAGATTTGGGGCAAGAGTTTTTAAGGGATGTACCGGTCTCACGTCAGTCACGATTAACAGTGCGGAGAGTATAGCTACATTGTTTGAGGGATGCACCGGTCTCACGTCGGTTACTATTCCTGGCGGAGTGACATGCATAAGTAGTGCTTTTAAGGGTTGTACCGGCCTCACGTCGGTTACTATTCTTGACGGAGTGACATGCATAGACTCCTCTGCATTTGAGGGATGCACCAGTCTCACATCGGTTACAATTCCTGACAGTGTGACTAAAATTGAGGAAAACGCTTTTAAGGGCTGTATCGGCCTCACATCTATTACGATCCCTGACAGCGTGACGAGCATAGGGGAGGAGGCTTTCGAAGGGTGTACAGCTCTAACCTCAATCACAATTCCCGACAGTGTAACGAGTATAGGGAAAGCGGCGTTCTATAAATGCTCCAACCTCGCTTCAGTAAAACTTTCTAACAGTGTGAAGAAAATAGAGAGAGAAACGTTTAGAGAATGCGAAAAACTCACCTCAATCGTAATTCCTGAAGGCGTGACAGGTATAGGGACGCGGTCGTTTTATGATTGTAAGAGCCTCAAATCCGTCGTGATCCCTAACAGTATTGAACATGTATATTATGTGTCAGATGGTCGTAGAGATATTGGACCGTTTGATGGATGCGACGATAACCTCATAATTATATTAAAAAGAGATTATCCTGCTCCAAGTTATTTTTCAGACTTCGGTTATTCATTGGAATTTATAGACTGATCTAAGATAACAACCAACGTTTCCATACCACGGTTTTCTCTTGTTATATGAAAATCGTGGTATTTTTGTGACCTTGCAGTTTTAGATGCGAGGCAACTTGCACAAAAATAGGGGGCTTAAATATACATGTTTCACAAAAATGATGGCAAAATGATGTCAGTATGCCTACATCCCTTGTAAACAGCGGAAAAGCGTGATATTATCCTTTCGCACGGAAACGTGTGGGAAGTACCCATGACGAGGTGGAAATCTCCCGAGCCGGAAACGGAAGGGAGGTGACGCTTATGACAGACTACGAGAACTTAATGATTTTTATGGAAGTTATCAGCTTACTGATAGCCTTTGGAGTCTTGTTGCTTGCGTTGCTTAGCTTTCTCGATAAGAGAAACAATAAGCGAAAATAAAAATGCCTCTCTCGTCGGCACACGGGAGAGGCGGCGTCCGTAAGGACAAATAACCACCATTCTCGGGAGCATCCACTTTGGAGTGGGTGCTTCTCTTTATTTGCAATATAACACCGATAAACTATAATTGCAAGTTCTTTTTGCTCGCTGTAGCTCATTTTCCATCCCCTTTTTTCTCCCCCTCTCTTTCTTGAAAATTCCTCCGAAATTTGTTATAATAATCTATTACCACTCCTGTTTTGCGAGTGGGCCTGTTTGAACGGAACAGGTAGAAACGGAGGTCAGATAATGAGAAGATATCGCTTAAGGGTCGGTCTCGATGTGGACGACACGTTATATGACTGCAATGCGTATGCATTGTCGATCGTGAACAAGAGACACCCCGACGAAGAGCCCGTGAGCATCAATGAGATCAAAGGCTGGGGCAATTACGGAAGACATTTCGACGAAAGGATCGCGCTTTATTACGATCCCGAGTTTGTCCGCACGCAGCCCATCCTTCCCGGAGCACAGAAGTTTGTAAGGGAGCTTTCCAAGCAGGCGGATGTATTCTTTGTAACGGCTGTTCCCGCAGCATGCATGAGCGCGAGAGCGGAGAGGCTGCTTAAAGATTTTCCGGAGATACCTTCACAGAATATAATAATCGGAACACGTAAGGATGTGTTCGCACTTGATATGCTCCTGGACGACGGAGCACACAATATTTCCAACTCCAAGGCGGTTTATCCCGTCCTTTTCAGAAAGCCCTGGAACATGGATATGTCCGGCATACTCGCCGTAAATAGCTATTCCGACTTCATGCAGCTTTTCCGCATGGTAAGGAATTCCTTTGTGGAGAAGGCGCCCGACCTTTCCGAGGGCGGTGTTATCTGCCTCGTGGGACCTTCCGGATCTCTGAAGAATGAGATAGCTTACGAGCTTACGAAGGATTCCATTGAGTTCAAGAAGCCCCTCACATCCACCACCAGGCCCAAGAAGCCGGGAGAGAGTGATACCGCTTACAGGTTCATCGACGAAGAGAAGTTCCTTGAAGAGAAAGAGGAAGGAAGATTCCTGGAGACCACGGTTTATTCCAAATTCCACTTCGGAACGCCCACGAACGAGATACAGCAGATAGTGAACGAAGGCAATTATGCAGTGCTCCCCATTGATATCTGCGGTGCCCTCACCATTAGAAACGCATACAGAGGCAGAACACTCATGGTATTCGTGAACCGCGAGAAGGAAGCTGTTCTCAAGAACATCATAAGCCGTAAATCCGATGAGGATGACAAGGTAAGAAGGATCATGTCTCTCGATATCGAATACAGGAACGCCGAGATCTGCGACATAGAGCTCAAATGCGAGGACAACGCGGCAAGAGCGGCGGCAGAGCTTAAGCGCATTGTAACAGGTTCGGGCAAATAGGACAAAAAGGACATTAAATGGATAAATACAACGACTTTTTAAATGAGCTTAAGAAATACGACACTGTGATCATCCATCGCCACACGAATCCCGACGGTGATGCCATCGGGAGCCAGATAGGTATGAAACACCTGATCATGAGTAACTTCTCCGAAAAGAAGGTCTATGTCGTCGGTGATGAAGCGGGCAGATATTCCTTCATGGATGAGGCAGTCATGGACGAGGTCAGTGACGACGTATACGTGAACGCTCTTGCAATCGTGCTTGACTGCGGCGGCGCCAACATGGTGAACGACGAACGCTACAAGACAGCGAAGGCTTCCTTCAGGATCGATCACCACATGTATACAGGTCCGTTTACGGATGGTGAGATCATTGAATCTTCTTTTGAGAGTTGTTGCGGCATCATCGCAGATATCATAAGGACGGAGGGCTTAAAGATCGATGAGATCGGAGCCAAGTCACTCTTTACGGGCATGGTTACCGACTCCGGAAGATTCCGCTACGATTCGACAAATGCAAGGACCTTCACCCTTGCGTCTTTCCTCATGGAAAAGGGTAATATAGATTTTAATGATCTGTATTCCAAAATGTATGCCGAGGATTTTAGCAGTTTAAAACGAAAGTCCGAATTCATACTTAAGATAAAATTTACTGAGCACAACGTAGCCTACATTTATACCGATGCAGCCGAAGTCGACAGACTTGTGAGCGAGGGCATGACACCCTTCGGTATCTCACGCGGTATGGTAGGCACTATGGGAGACATTAAGGGCGTAGACATCTGGGTGAACTTCACCGAAAGTGAAGGCAAGGTGCTCTGCGAGCTTCGTTCGAGCAAATACAACATTAACCCCATCGCTGTCAAATACGGCGGCGGCGGACACGAGAAGGCAAGCGGCGCAACGGTGGATAACAGAGAGGCTGCGATGGCAATGCTCGCCGACCTTGATGCGATGATGGTATAAACTTCTGCTTTTACGGCGGATGAAAAGGAACAGGAAGAAATATGGACAATAACAATCTTGAGATCAAGAAACAGATCCTCGACAGGATCAAAGCGTATGACAGGATAATCATCGGACGTCATTTCCGTCCAGACGGTGACGCCGTAGGTTCCACAATGGGACTTGCAACGGTTTTGAGAGAGAGCTTTCCCAAGAAGGAGATCTTTGTTGTAAACGAGGATTATTCCGACTACGTTGCATTCCTTGACGACGACAAGACGGTTCTTGCAGACGAGGCGTACGCAAACGCGCTCTTTATCGCTGTTGACACCGGTACCGCCGACAGGCTCTCCAATAAGAAGTACGGCCTTGCGAAAGAGCTTATAAAGATCGATCACCATGTCGACAATTTGCCTTACGGTGACATTTCCTGGGTGGAGGACTGGCGTTCGTCCGCATGCGAGATGATCGCGGATTTTGTCGTAACCTTCAAGGACGAGCTCAAGATGACGAAGCGCGCCGCAGAGTGCCTGTTTACCGGTATGGCGACGGATTCCGGACGTTTTCGCTATGCGTCGACTTCGGGTGAGACCATGAGAATGGCAGGCTTCCTCTTGGATTACGGCCTCGATCTCGAGACGATCTATTCCTACCTCTACCTCGAGGATTTTGATTATTTCAAGTTCCAGGCATATATCTTCGGTCAGATGAAGGTTACCGAGAACGGCGTGGCTTATATAGTTGTTACGCGTGAAATGCAGAAAGAATGGAATCTTACGAATGAGGCGGCAAGCAATGTTATATCGCTCCTCAATTCCATTAAGGGCTCCATCATCTGGCTCGCGTTCATCGAAAATCCCTTCGATGATGAGATCCGCGTAAGGCTTCGTTCGAGATTTGTAACGATCAACAAGCTGGGCGAGAAGTACGGCGGCGGCGGACATGAAAATGCCGCGGGCGCAACAGTGCATTCCCATGAGGAGATGCAGAGTCTTATCGACGATGCTGATCTCATTTCCAAGGAATACAAGGCTAACAACACAGGCTGGATGTAGATCATGAAAAAGTACTTATTTGCGACGGTCTATACCGTGCTGCTGGCGTTGTTCACGCTGTATACGGTGCTGGATACCTTTGTATGGCGAAATGAAGCCGCTGATGCGATCCAAACATTACCCAAGACATTTAATGATATAAAGCCCACAATGACGCTTTCCCCGACACCGGTCATTGCTCCTACATTAACACCCACGGGTGAGTTGAAACCGGATCCTGCGGAGACCGGTACAACGGAATATACTCCGACATCAACGCCTACTTTTACATCTACGCCGACACCTACACCTACGATCGCGCCGACATGGAGTGAAGACGGGTATGTTGATTCAAATATGTCGGTCAAAATTTCAAAGTATCGTGACTATGAATCGGATATTTATGTGGTTGATGTTACAGTTAATTCCGCTGATCTGCTCAAAACTCAGATCGACAGGGTCTGCGGCGACACGTGGGAATATGTTTCGGATATATCAAAAGCATGCGGCGACGGATTGATCCTGTCAATTAACGGAGACTGTTACGGAAGATCCGGCGCGGGGTACTCTATTAAAAACGGCGTAGTGCTCAGCGATAAGATTGCAACCTTTACGAAAGTAGTTAAACGGTCGGAACCCGATCAGGAGGATATTGTTTTATTTACTGACGGAAGCGCAAAGATCATAAGAGAAGGCGATTATACCGCAGAAGAACTTGTTGAGATGGGAGCATGGCAGTTGTTCAGCTTCGGTCCCGCACTGATAAAAGATGGGCTGGATGTTTCCGGAACAAGTGTAACAGCAATAGGCTCTGATGTTGTGAAGAACTGCCATCCGAGAACTGCCATAGGACTTATCGACGATCTGCATTACCTGTTCATTATTGTGGACGGCAGAAATCCCGGAACCAACAGAGGCGTTACATGCAGTGAATTGGCTCAGATCGGCATGAATCTTGGAGCAAAGTATCTGTATAATCTTGACGGCGGCGGTTCATCCACACTTTATTTTAACGGAGAGGTAATAAACAGACCCTGCCGCAAAACAGGTCAATACGGCGAAGTTACTGTAACGGATATAATTTACATTGGATACTGATATGAAGAAACCATTCGGCAGAAATTCATTTATATATTTACTCATCTCGATCTTTTTGGCGATCACTGGATTCGTCTACGAGCAATTCAGCCATGGAATTTACTCCTTCTCCATGATGTACGCATTCATGGCACCCCTCGTGCTGGGAACGCTCTTAAACGCCGTTCTCGAACGTATGAAGGCACATGCCCCCGCACACATCACGCGCCAGTTGTGGCACACCGGCGTCGCGACTCTGACCCTGGGACTTCTGGTAAGCGGAGTGTTCGAGATCTACGGTACCGCAAACGTACTTTTGAATCTTTACTATATCGCGGGCCTTATCCTTCTTCTCGCCGGTGCTTGCCTGTATCTGCTACGGGATGGGAGAGCGGAAAAATAAACAGCAAAAACATAGAGCTGCTCGATTTTCTTGATAGGGAAAAGAGTAGCTCTTTTTGTGTAACGAATGGTTCACTTGCCCACGCCCATTTTACAATTCGCTTCGCTCTTTCTCGGCACGAGATGGTGCATTATATGCGGGTTTGACGAAATTTTCGTCGATAACTTTTAAGAGGTGATATCAGGTGTAAAAATTGCTATTATTATATCAAAAACGTGACATTTTCCTTTAAAAGTGATATAATAGTAGCAAAAGGAGATTGTTATGGAATATATTTTCGAAACCCCGGACGATATAGCCTTAAAGCTTGCACAAAAAATGAAGTCCATAAGGAAAAGACGTAAGATCACGCAAAAACAAATGGCAGCGAGAAGCAACGTAAGCTACGCAACACTCAGAAAATTTGAAAAAACCGGGCAGATATCTCTGGAATCTTTTGTGAAGCTTACTATGGAACTGGGATTGACCAATGAACTCAACGATCTGTTTTCAACACCTGTATATAATAGCATTGAAGAGGTAATAAATGATCGAAGGTAAAAAACTTGAGGTTTATTATAAAAATATACATGTAGGAACACTTGCGGAAATGCCGGATAAGAGGATCGCATTTCAGTATGACAGGGAGTGGATCCGAACCGGTTTCTCGATAAATCCGATATCTTTGCCGCTGTCAAACGAGGTATTTGTACCCGGTGAAAGGGCAAGAGAACGCTTCGGCGGGCTCTTTGGAGTGTTCGCTGACAGTCTTCCTGACAGTTGGGGAGAACTTCTTTTGGACAGGTATTTGAGCTCGATAGGAATTGACGGAAAAAATGTATCTACCTTGGAGCGTTTGGCATACATAGGAACTTCGGGAATGGGAGCATTGGAGTATGTACCCGCAAAAAGTATTGACTATGATGTCGTTGGTTCGAAACTGAGTTTTGATGAAATAGCCAAAGAATGTGGAGAGCTTCTTTCAGCGAAAAGATCCGATCAGATCGACATGTTGTATAAGTTAGGCGGATCGAGCGGAGGAACCCGTCCTAAAGTTTTTTTAAGCGAACAGGGAAAAGAATGGATTGTAAAATTTCCGGCAAAAAGCGACCCGGACATCAGCGGTAAACGGGAATATGACTATTCCCTATGCGCAAAAAAATGCGGGATCGTCATGACTGAAACTCAGCTTGTCAGTTCAAACATCTGTGACGGCTATTTTAAGACGGAACGGTTTGACAGGCAAAATGGCAAAAAGATCTTTACAACAACCTTCGCAGGAATCCTTGAAGCTGATTATAGGGCACCGTCATGTGATTATGAAACACTGATGAAGCTGACAAGGTCATTAACAAAAGATAATTACGCAGATAAAGAACAGATATATAAGATCATGTGCTTTAACGTAATGACACATAATAATGACGATCATACAAAAAACTTCTCGTTCAAGTATACCGAAGATCAAGGCTGGAGACTTGCACCGGCGTATGATCTGACATACAGCGATACCTATTGGGGAGAGCACACCACGTCCGTTAATGGAAAGGGAAAGGACATCCTAGATAGCGATCTTATACATATAGGGATGGCCGCTGGCTTAAAAGAGAGTACCTGTAAGGATTATATGCATGAAATAAAAACTAATACTCAGGACTTGGCGGAGTATATCAATAACACCTATCCTGCAAGAAAAAAAGTGTCTGTAAAAAACAGAATTCGTGAGCTGAAAAATTCGGGATCGGAAACTGACGAATAGTAAGATGACTGGAATCTTTGGCATAAATAATCCGAGAAGGAGTATCTCTCCTCATTATCGGGTGCTGAAAGTCGGAGACCGTAAAATCGTTTTTTACCGCAATTAAAACAGCGCGGAAGCTTTAAAGCTTCCGCGCCTTTTGTTTGTAACCCTTATCGGATCGATATATTATCTTGCCTTTCTCTTGGAAACCATCATTACTGTGAATGAAGCGGCAGCCATGAAGAAGAGCATGAAGAGGATCATTGTGGATGCATCACCTGTCTTGGGTGTTGTATCGGAGGTTGCGAGAGTATATGTGCAGCCTGCGTCGAACTCAATTGTTCCCTTGTAGTTCTTGATGTTGCCTACAACAGTGATCATATCGCCAACCTTAAGATCCTTACCGCCCTTAAGACGATAAGCCTCGATCTCGTAGTCGCCGACCTTGAGCCATACGGAGCAGTTGTCGTAAGCATCGTTGTATGCACCCTTAGGATCGAATCTTACGATCGTACCGGTTACTTCCTGGAGACCGGACATCTTCTCGCCGTCAGCGAGGGCAAATGCCTTTTCCATTACGAGAAGATCCTTTGCATAAGCAAGCTTCTGGCCCTTTACGTATGTGCAGTTCTTATCGAACTCAATAGTGCCCTTGTAGTTCTTAAGAGTACCTGTAACGGTGATAACGTCACCGATCTTGAGATCTTCGCCGCCCTTAAGACGATAAGCCTGAACGATCTTGTCGCCAACCTGCATATTAACGGTGATGTTCTTGTAATCAGCGCTGTAAGCCGAAGGGATCTCAACGATCTTACCGCAGAGTACCTGAGTGCCGGGCATTGCTTCGCCGTCAGCAAGAGCAAATGCCTTTTCGAGGGTTATAAGTTGCTTAGCTTCGTCAACGGAGAGAGTCTTGGAATATGTGCAGTTCTTATCGAACTCAACGGTTCCCTTGTAGTTCTTAAGTGTACCTGTTACGGTGATAACATCGCCGATCTTGAGATCTTCGCCGCCCTTAAGACGATATGCCTGAACGATCTTGTCGCCAACCTGCATATTAACGGTGATGTTCTTGTAATCAGCGTTGTAAGCCGAAGGGATCTCAACGATCTTACCGCGGAGCACCTGAGTGCCGGGCATGGCTTCGCCGTCAGCAAGAGCAAATGCCTTAGCAAGAACTTCTGCTTCGCAGAGGTCGGATGCCTTAGCTTCTACCTTGATCTCGTAGTCTGCTGTGAGAACAGCGTCGTTGCACTTAAGTGTAGCCTTAACTGTAACCTTCTGATCCTTCTCGGTCTGAACAAGAGCAAGCTTGCCGTCTGTAAGTGTTGCACCGCTTACTTCGTAAGTGATCGTTACATCCTTATAAGCTACGCCTGTAGGATTGAGAGTGATCGTTGTGTCGGAATTAACCTTTGCGGGGATTCCGAGCTGATTCTTTTCGAATTCAACCTTCTCAGCATCGCTTCTGTTGGGAAGCTGGAAGTTTGTGAATGCGTCAGCGGAGATGGGAGAGATGTAGAAAGCTCCGTCATAAAGTGTATGGAGACCGGTTACATCTGCAATATATCCGATGTGTGAATTGTAGCTCTCAACGAACTTAGCCTGATCAGCCTTGCCGATAGGGCAGGAAGAAGAGGAGATTCTTACATAGGACTGCTTGTCGCCAAGCTGGAACATGTAGTATGTGGGATCGGAACCAACGCCGATGATCTCAACGCCCTTGAGTGTAACAAGAACGGACTGAGGCTCGGCAATGGACTTATCCTTAAGGTTTGCTGCATTCTTGAACTTCTCTGTATAATCTGCAACAGGAACTGTCTTGATGGAGGAATCTACGACTTCCACCTTAGCGTTGATGATCTCGTATGTTCCCGAGTAGGTATCACGCTGACCTGTTACCTGAACGGTCATGCCGGGCTTAAGGTTGAGGCTGTTGAAATGATCGTCTGCGATGTTGTAAGCGTAGTAACCGCCGTCGTTATCCTGGAAGTATACGGAGTTGGAGCTGTTGCCGTTTGCCTTGGAGAGGAGAGCGGTAACAACACCCTTTACTACAACTGTAGCGCCCTTTTCGGCAGCTGCGTATTCAGCATATGTGAGTTCCTTGTATGCGGGAACGAAATGCTTGAAAGAAGTTGAAACGGAATTTCCTGCCGTATCCTTGATTGTAGCGGTGAGAGAGTAGTCGATCTGAGAAGGTGTCTTCTCATCTACATCTACGGTTACCATCTTCTTGGCATCCATAGCGCCTACTGTTACGCCTGACTTTGCGTCAACCTTCCAGTCGATGCTGTAGGTAACGCCGTCGATCTTTACAACGCCGACTACGGTGTAATCGGAAGCGGTTGCTGTTGCGCTGCCGTCTTTGGAAGCGTACATGTTGTTTAAGTAGTCCTTAGCTGCGTTCAAGCCTGTCGTATCAGCGGGAGCCTGTGTAGGAGCTGCTGTGGCAACGGGTGCGGGCGTAGGAGTGGGATCGGCTGTGGTCTTCTCCTTGCACGCTGTAAGGCAGGTAATGCTCATTGCTGCAATAAGCAGTAATGAAAGAAGTTTTTTACTCTTCATTCTTTTTTTTCCTTCCCTTTTAGTGAATGATTGTTATATGTTCTGCAGACAACACCTTGATCTGATACGAACTGCCGTAGGCTTCTACGATACCCTTAACGGAGATCGTACGTCCTTCATAAGCGCTTGCCGTGATGAGATCGCGATTGTCGTCATAGAGCACTGCTGTTCTGACGTCTATCTTTGTGCCGTTCTGAGTGACACAATGAAGAGTCATCGCTCCGTTGGAGGAGCTTGCCGGATTGTTTGTCGTATAAATGCTTTCGACATCCAGATCCGATAAAGAAACCGTTGTTCCCTGAATGAGATCGGCATAAGCGTAAGTCCTGCTCGTACCGTCTTCAAATACGATGTCGACGTTACCGCTGTTGAATCTATCAGCATCGATCTCGGTAAAGGCTGCTTCGTAGCCCGAACCTATGAGCTGAAGGTTGGAGGGATCGTTGGGCTTCATCATCTTGTATGCAACATCGGCAATCTGATAAGTGCCGCCCGCCGCATAATACTGACATGAACCTACGATCCTTACGCGGTTACCGACTTTCAGAATCTCGAGACCTGCTCCGTTTAAGTTATATCCGTAGAAAACGGATATACCGTAGTACATGTCGGTTGCCGGATCATATTCCTCGACATAGACCGTACTGTCGGCGTTAACGGTCACAACGCCTTCGAAAGCTACTTTCTTACCGTTGTAATCCGCAATGTTAAGTCTCAGTTCCTTAAGTGTGAGCTCTAAAGCGTCACCGTAGAAGAAGTCAGGATCCTGTAATCCCGAATAGATATTGAGCTTGCATGCCTTCGCATTGTTGAGTGCCGCTATGGCGGTACTGCCGTAACGGTTGTTGTTCGTGTTGGATGCGATGGCAAGTCCGTTCTGCAGGATCTCGACATTCAGGTTTCTGTACTCGGGTTCGTCCGCTGTTTTGTACCATACCCAGACAAGATATCGTCCGCCGGTGGAATCCAAGTTCCAGTTGCCGTCGTCGGATTCAAGTATGATCGAAGTGGCCTTGGAGAGGGCATTCATTGTGAACTTCGATGCCGCCTTGCCGTACTCTTCGATCTTTCCCGTTGATTCGGGCGTGTTGATCGCAAGGAATCTTGCTTTAAGAAGTCCTGTGCTCTCTACCGAAGTAGGTACGTCAAAGTGAACCGTGTCACCGTCCACGAAGGATTTTACCGTGGCTTCCGTCTTGAGAGAAGATGTGTTCATATCAAGCTTCAGCGTCGCGGCATAATCGATGAACTCCGGCTCCGGAGTAGGAGTGGGAGAGGGCGTAGGGGCGAGGGTAGACGCAGGTGTCACATCTGATATCGGCGTCTGTGTTTCCGACGGTACCGGGTCTGCCTGTCCCGACACCTTCCCGCAGGCCGTGAGGCATACGGAAAGGGCGAGAACAGCGGTTATTAAAAGTTGTGTTTTTCTTTTAAAGATAAACATATTATTTCCTGTTAAAGCTTAGATCAATACTGGCAGTTCTTTACAGCTTCCTTGAATGCCGCATCGATCTTAGCTGCATCGCCTGCTGCAAGGAAGCACTTCTGCATGAGAGAACCAACCTGATCGCGGGCCTTGGAAGAACCGTTGAATGCGGGAGATACATAGTAAGCATCCTGCTGCTCAAGGCAAACCTTTGCAGAGAGAGCGGAGATGTATGAACCGCCGTCAGCCTTTGCAAGGTTCTCGGCATATACGGGATGGCTTGCAACGGATGAAAGAACGGGAACATAACCCGAAGCAAGAGAGAAGCTTGCCTGGAACTCTACGCTTGTAGTAAGGAACTTAACGAACAGCCAGGATGCGATAACTTCCTGAGGGTTGTCCTTTCTGAAGATACATACGGAAGGACCCTGAGAGATAACCTTCGGATTAGCGGGATCTACCTGAGGGATAGATGCGATGCCAACCTCGAAAGGATACTTACCGGTGTTGTCGGCTGTAGGACGCTGGTGAGTTGCACCTGCGGAAGAACCGATGGACATGTAGCTCTTGTTACCTGTCTCTGCTACGAAAAGTCCGGAAGTGTATGCACCGTAGAGCTGCTGAGTTGTAACGTAACCGTTCTTGTACCAGTTAGCGAAACGTGTAACGAACTCCTGGTTCTTAGCGTTGTCGAAGAGGAAATGATCGCCGGTAGCGCTTGTGTAAGGTGAACCGTACTGTTCGCACATTGTGATGAACCAGTTTGCTTCGGAGTCGTATCCGAGAGGGATGCTCTTGGGATCGATATCCTTGATGGTCTCGCAGAGAGTTTCCATCTCATCCCATGTCTTGGGAACAGAGAGACCGTTCTTATCGAAGAAGGTCTTGTTGTAGTAAAGAACTTCTGTCGACTTGGAGAAGGGCATGGTGTACATGTGCTCGTCACCGAAAGACTTTCCTTCAGCATAGTAGCCGGGAATGAAATCAGCGATCTGCTCAGCGGTAAGACCAAGAGTCTCGGTTGTTCCGTCAGCTCTCTTTACGGTCTCTGTGCTTGCGATGAGGGTGTCAAGGTGAGCAACCGCATTTGCAAGGTTGTAAAGAGCAACGTGATCGGGATAGCAGTAAGCAATGTTGGGCTCGGAACCTACCGTAAGCTCGGTACTGATCTGATCTCTTACGTCGTCGTAGGAACCTACCTGAGATGCCTGAATGTGAATGTTGGGATAAAGCTTGTTGAATTCTGCGGTGTACTCCTCGAGTACAGCTGCAAGGTTAGCTCCCATTGTATGATAGAAAGTGATGGTTACTTCACTTCCGTCATAGCCGCCTGCGGGAACGGTGAAGTTGGGACCTGCGGACTTTGTGGGAGCAGTGGACTCAGTAGGCTGTGTCTGGGAAGCGTTTGAAGCTCCGGAGGTAGGTGTAGCCTTGCCTGCATCGGAGGGCTTAGCCTCTCCGCATGCGGTGAACAGCAATGAAGCTGCAAGTACTGAGCATGCAAGAGTTTTGAAAAATCTCTTCTTCATAATGTGTATCTCCTTGTGTTTTGTGATCGGCACGATTGCATATCTTATCGTACAATCTGACCTCTTTATTTTATGCCTTTCGGCAAAAAATACATGTTTATCCCTTTATGCCCGAACGGCTTACGCCCTTCATGATGTACTTCCTAAGGAAGATGAATACCATGAAGAGAGGGAAGGAAACGATAGCTACAGCCGCCATCTGTACGGGGAAGTTCGTCTGGTCGGTAGCGTCTCTGAAGGCATTACGGAGACCGTTTGTAACGAGCTTGTGGGCCTCGTCGTTGGCAACCAGTCTGGGCCAAATGTAGGAGTTCCATGCACCCATCATCTTAAGGATCGTGATGGAGATGAGGGTGGGAAGCGACAACGGAACCATGACCTTCCAAAGGTATTTGATATCGCTCGTTCCGTCGACCTTTGCAGCCAGATACAGCTCGTTCGGTATCTGAAGGAAGTTCTGCCTTAAAAGGTAGATGTAGAATACGCTGACTAGGAAGGGAACGATGAGTACCGTATAAGTATTGATCCATTTAAAGGTGTTTACGGTACTGTAGTTGGTGATCGTGAAAAGCTCTCCGGGGATCATCATGGTAGCCATAAGGAATGCGAACATCGCATTCTTTCCCTTGAACTCGAGTCTTGCAAAAGCGAAGGCGGAGAGTACCGTGATGACCAGCGAAAGCAGAGTTGAAACAACTCCGACATAAAGCGTGTTAAGGAACAGTCTTCCCAGGTTGGCCGTCATGAAGGCTTCCGGATAGTTGTGGAAGATCATTTTTCTGGGCCAGAACGTGGGAATGTTCAGGCGGTACTCATCCAACGACTTAAGGGATGAAATGATCATCCAGTAGAAGGGGAAGAGTACGATGAGGGCCATTAATATAAGGAAAGCGTAAACAAGGACTTTTACGAGGATCCGGACAACATTCTGCGTCGCCGTGACGGTTGCCAGATTCTTTTCATTCATAGTTTTTTCTGCCATTTTGTCCACCTCCCCTTAGTAATGTACTCTCTTCTTGCTTACCTGAAGATTTATCATGGTAACAACGAAGATGATTCCGAAAAGAATAAGGGCAGATGCGCTTGCAAGACCGTAATTGTTGTCGGCAAGCGATTTATAAATGAAACCTACCATTGTCTGGAGGCTGTTTTCGTTACCTCTGGGACCCATGGTTTCACCGAATATACCTACGATACTCGTATATTCCTTGAAACCGCCGATGAAGCCGGTAATGATAACATACGCAAGCATGGGGGAGAGGAGAGGGATGGTGATCCTTGTAAGGATCCTTCTTCTCGAAGTTCCGTCTATCTTTGCCGCATCGTAGTACTGCTTGTTGATGGACTGGAGACCGCCCATGAGGATGAGGATCTTGAAGGGCAGTGCGTTCCATACGATGTAGATGACCATTACCGTGATGTTTGCCGCATAGGACGACTTGGCGTTGATCCAGTTGACGCGTCTTCCGCCGAGGCGCTCGATGATATTGTTTACGATACCGATCGAGTCGATGGTGCTGACGTCTTCCACCTGGAAGAAAGCCTTCTCGGGATCACCGCCGTTTGCCGGAGTCTGCATGAAGCTTAAGATGTAGCCTGTTTTGCCGTCGTTCTGAACGGGGGTAGCTACGATCTCGGCAGCTGCGGAAACGTCGGTTGTGAGCTGAACATAAGGCTTACCCTTGACGTTCGTCATATACTTGGTGCCTTCGGCTGTTGTGGCAACAAGTCTGTATGTGCCGTTGGCATTCTTCGAGAAATAAACGTTACTGTTGGAAACAGCCTTGGATGAACCGGAATACTTCTTTGCGGAAGATTCGGCGATAACATCCCATCTGTCCACGTCCTTGTGTTCGGACATGTTCATGTAATAGTAGCTGTCTTCGGTTTCACCGATGAAGTAGTAGTTTCCGTCGTTACGTTCAACAAGTTCGAAAACGGAAGCCGTACTTTCATCGTCACGTGTATATATCGCATATTCGGCCTGATAGAGCTTGTCGGCGGTACCGATGATGTTGAACATTGCCGCAAATACCATACCGATAGCGATGGAGTTTGTTACATAAGGAAGGAAAAATATTGTCTGAAGGAACTTCTGCAAAGGCTTGATGGAGTTCAGGGCAACGGCGATAAGGAGCGCAAGAGCCGTTGAGATCGGAACCGTAAGCACGCAAAGAAGAACCGTATTCTTAAGGCATGTCAGGAAGAGGTCATACTGCATGGCTTTTTTGAAGTTTGCTATGCCGAATGAGAAAGTGACATCTCCCGAGAGTGCTTCAAGGGGTCTGTAGTCTGCCAGGAAGGACATCCTGACAGTATTGATTATGGGCCAGACCGTGAACACCGCCAAAAGTACTATGGCAGGTGAGAGATAGATCCAGGCCTTCCATTGATGTTTGCTGTCTACCATTTATTTTACCTCGCAGAAAATCCTCTCTTCGGTTTCTTTGTTGAAAAGGAAGATCTTGTTGGGCTTGATCCTGAACTTTACGGTCTCCGCTTCGGGATTAACCTTAATATCCGAGTCGATGATGGAACGTACGACAGGGATCAGCGAAGCTTCGTTTGTGGAAACGATGCTGGAGTCACGTCCCATTACTTCGACGCTCTGAAGAGCGCAGGAGAGAGGACCGTTCTCGTCAACGATGAAGCCTTCGGGTCTGATACCGATAAATATCTTCTGGTCGGGTACATCCTTAACGCTCATAACGGCTTCTTTACCGATGTATACCCTGCCGCCGGAAATCTGACCTTCGAATACGTTGATCGGAGGTGTTCCGAGGAACTTTGCAACGAAGAGATTTCTCGGGCTGTCATAAACATCCTGGGGAGCACCGATCTGCTGAACGACACCGAGCTTCATAACTACGATGACGTCGGAGATGCTCATTGCTTCTTCCTGATCGTGTGTTACGAAGATGGTCGTGATCTTTGTCTCACGCTGGATCCTTCTGATCTCTTCACGTGTCTGCAGACGAAGTCTTGCATCGAGGTTGGAGAGAGGCTCATCGAGAAGAAGGATTCTGGGCATCTTTACAAGAGCACGGGCGATGGCAACACGCTGCTGCTGACCG
>JAEEGL012519976.1_pt1 | contig 19294 bp, 17 predicted proteins | sample 9134231 | NCBI WGS metagenome assembly JAEEGL01 (sample SAMN16246548, study PRJNA631951) | gut metagenome | biome: gut microbiome; feature: rumen; material: fiber-attached | host: Bos | place: Iran: Karaj | collected 2018-10
ATCGCCTGGGACCGGCCGCACAGCGGTGATTACGACCTGGATGAATTGTTCGCCTGGCTCCGGCAGATTACGGCACAGGACCGATAACTGCCCCATCTGAAAAAATTGGCTGAGACGTTCCGGCAGGCTTGCCCTGGGCCTTCCCGGAAGAATGCCGTCTCGACAGGTTTGGCAGCACCGTTCCGGCAGGCTTGCCCCGGCGAAGTCAGAACTTCAGCGCGGCCAGCTGCCGGGCCACATCCTCCCGTGTGAAGTCCATCGGGAAGACATGCGACGGCTGCAGCGAGTATAGCGTATGCTCCTGACGGAACCGCTTCTCGCCGCCGCCCGTGATATTCAGCATGACCACATCGTCCGGACGCACCCGGCCGTCGGCCACCGCCTGCTGCAGCGCAGCCACGTTCACGGCAGCCGCCGAATAGATGTCGATGCCCTCCTCGGCCTCGAACAGCGCAGCGGCCGCAGCGGCTTCGGCATTGCTCACCGCCAGCACGTCGCCCTGCGTATCCTGCAGCGCGTCAAACAAGCCGCCAGCCAAGCCGTAGGGCGGTTTTCGGTTGGACAGCACCGGCGCACAGATTTCCGCCGCATCCTTGCGGGCCTGGTCTGCATCATAAGGCAGGAGCGCACGCGAACCGGCCTTCCAAGCATCATACATCGGCACAAACGGCTTGTTCTGCGAAACGAAGAGACGCGCCTTGTGGCTGCCATAGCGCCCGTCGGCAATGAAACGCAGGTTGGCCTCCCACGCCGCGATGGCACCCGTGCCGCTTCCGACCGCCTGGAAATAGAAGTCGGGCGTGCGGCCGATGAACGTCGTAGCCGACATCATGGTGGTGCCCATACCGTCGCGTCGGGCGATGTTCTTGGCACCGCCTTCGGGCAGGAAACCCTCGATGGCGCAGGCCTCGTTCGACAAGCGAATGGCATCGAAATAATCGCTGCCTGTCTCCGTCGTAATGAGTTTTACGCAGTCCGAAAGCGGTTTTTCGAACCAGAGCGCGCCGATGTTGTCCTGCGGTACGCAGAGCAGCAGCGGAATGCCGTTGTCAGAACAGACCTTGGCAAACGCCCGCGCCGTATTGCCGGCCGAGGCGACCACCAGCACCTGTCCGCTTTGCGACTCGCCGAGCCGCGCACAGACCGAATACGCCTCCATCTCCTTGAACGAGCAGGTCGTCATACGGGCATTCCGCTCCGGCCACCAGCCGTTGAAAGTGATGTAAAGCTGGCGCAGGCCGAGTTTCGCCGCCAGGCGTTCACTCTTGTAGGTCACCGGTTCGGACGGATGCTGCAGCATGCGCCGGATCGGCAGCCAGTCGGCATAACGGTAGAGCCCCGCATCCGGGTCTGTCCCGACGGTGAGCTGTTTTTTCTCGTAAACCGGACGCACCATGCTCGGCACGTCGCACTGCGGGTCGTCGAGCGTCCAGCCTTCATCGGCGAAAAGCCGGCCGGTCGCCACGGTACGCAAAGCGTATTTCGTAGGTGTAAATGTCATATTCTGTAATTTAGAACATTAAAAATGAATCAATAGACAGCCTGCGCCACCCGTCGGACGCTGTCGGTGGCAAGGAAGGAATAGAAATGGATGCTGGGCACGCCATGGGCGATAAGGTCCTTCGCCTGCTGCGCACACCATTCGACGCCCACCTCCTTGGCCTCGGCATCGGTCTTGCACTTTTTGAGTTCCTTGACCAGCGGATCCGGCATGTCCACATGGAACACGTTGGGCAGCACCGTAAGCTGGCTGCAGAGCACGATAGGCTTGATTCCGGGCACGATGGGTATCGTGATGCCGGCCGCCCGGCAACGCGCCACGAAATCGTAGTATTTGGCGTTGTCGAAGAACATCTGTGTCACAATGTACGAAGCCCCGGCATCGACCTTGAGCTTGAGGTTGCGCAGGTCCTCCTCCGGATTGGGGGCCTCGAAATGCTTCTCCGGATAACCTGCCACGCCATAGCAGAACGGCGTCTTGGCCAGTTCCATCCGCACGTCGTCCATAAAGTAGCCTTCGTTGAAACGGCGTACCTGCTCCTCCAGTTCTATGGCATGGGCATAGCCGCCCGGTTCGGGCGTATAACGCGCATCGTGCTTGGCTTTGTCTCCCCTGAGAATCAACAGATTGTTTATACCAAGAAAACTGAGTTCGATAAGCGCGTACTCGGTTTCGCTACGGGTGAATCCGCTGCATATCAGGTGTGGCACCGCCGGGATGCCGTATTTGTTCTGGATGGCCGCCGCGACCGCCACGGAACCCGGCCGGTTATGAACCTTGACACGGCGGTAGGTGCCGTCCGCAGCATCCTGGAAAACCAGCTCGCTGCGGTGCGAGGTGATATTGATGTAGAGCGGGTCGAATTCCCGCAGCTGGTCGATATTGCGGTACAGTTTCTCTATATGGCTGCCACGGAGCGGCGGCAGCACCTCGAACGAGAAACCCGTTTTTTGGCGTTGACTGAGAATTTCGGATATGGTCATAAAAAAAGAGGATGAATTTTCATCCTCTGCAAAGATATATATTTTTCGTATGTACGATGCTATTTAAGGCGCATCACTTCCTTCAGGCTCCGCTGCGGAATGGCCACTTCTGCGGCGCCGCAGGCATAGGGGCCGAGGATATAACGGTCGTACGACAGGATGACGTCGTTGCGCGTGAAATTAAGGCAGGACGCATCGCGGAGCGTCGGCCGGAGATTGAAACACGCGGTGTCGCCGTCGAAACGGGCGTCGGCCAGTGCATCGACCGTGGCGCTGCCGGCCGGATTGAGCCAATCCTCATCAGACAACATAACCGCACGGGCCACGTCGTAGTTGAACGCCTTGTACCAGGTGGTACCATGGGCCCCTCCCCGGTAATGATACAGTTCAAGCCGCACACTGATGTAATCCGGGTCAGCCCTGAAAACCGTATCGGTGACATAAAGCTGGCACTGCCAGGCGGGACGCGGAATCGAGTCGGCCGCGTACTGCGCGAACAGGGTGTCAGCTTCGGCAGACAGGGAATCGGACACCTGCTGCAGATATTGCGCGACCACGAAATCGAACGTATCGAGCGAAGCACTCCAGCGGTCCTGTCCAAAAGGCGGCGTAATTCTGCTGCGGGCAACGAACTGGGTGAAATTATCCGTACGCATCGTCTCAACCTGGCGCATATGCTCGAACTCGTCCTCCGTGCACCCGAACAGCGTGACACAAAGGGCCAGCAGCGCTACCAACAGGATGCGGCGGAAGTACTTGTGGCGAGATAAGTAAATTAATATCAGCGAGATAAGCATATTACGAATAATTTCAAGCGCCCCTCGTGTAGCAAATTCCATGCAAGAATTTATGACTCAAGTTTTTTTTGAGATTTTTTAACTTTTGTACTTTTGCACGGCAAAAAACATGGCATGATAGGACAGCTATTCTATACCTTCTTCAAGATCGGCGCCTTTACTTTCGGCAGCGGTTATGCCATGATTCCGCTCATCGAGCGCGAGATTGTCACCCGCCGGCAATGGTTCACCAAGCAGGAATTCTGGGACCAGTTCACGATTGCCCAGAGTGCACCGGGGCCGTTCTCGCTCAACACGGCGGTCTTCGTCGGCTACCGGATGCGCGGTACGGCGGGCGCCGTGGCATCTGTGGCGGGACTGGTGCTGCCGCCGTTCATCATCATGTTCATTATCGCAGCCTGCCTGGCCGACTACCGGAATCTCGACCGGGTGGAAGCCGCCTTCAAGGGCATCCGTCCCTGCGTCGTCGCGCTCATCGCAATGCCGTTCGTGCAATGGATTGCCAAGCTCCGCAAACCTCTGAAAATCGGCTTTGTGCTGCTGCTGACCGCCATCTTGTACTTCACCGGATGCTCACCGGTGTGGTTCATCCTGGCCGCCATCCTGTTCGGTGCGGCCCATGAATATCACCGCAAGCCATGATCTACCTGCAGCTGTTTCTCTCCTATCTCAAGATAGGCTTCTTCGGATTCGGCGGCGGATACATCATGCTGTCGCTCATCCAGCACGAGATGGTCGTCAAGCACCAGTGGCTCACTGCCGCACAGCTGGCCGACATCATCGCCGTGTCGCAGATGACCCCCGGCCCCATCGCCATCAACTGCGCCACCTACGTGGGCTATACGGTCACCGGCAACATCGTCGGCTCGGCGCTCGCCACCCTGTCGGTATGCCTGCCGCCGCTGAGCATCATGCTGCTGCTCACCCGGTGGTACCAGAAGGTCAAGGACAGCCCGTACACCCGGAGCATCCTCGACAGCCTGCACATCGTCATGGCGGCGATGATCGGGACGGCCATGCTGATGTTCCTGAACCACGACACATTCACCGACTGGAAAAGCATCGTGCTGTTCGTCGCCGCGATGGGCGCCCTCTACAAACGCGTCAGCCCCATCACGCTCATCGTTCTGGCGGCTGTGACGGGGCTGCTGCTGTACTGAAAAAAATTTAAGCTGACCCGGAACTTCGAGACAGACGGTACGGGCCATTATAGCTGACCCAGCGCCTTGAGATAGACGGTCCGGGCCAGGCCGAGTGCCGACTGCGCCGTGATATGGTCCGCCTCGGATTTCTGCCAAAGTGTCTGCGCCTCCAGCAGGTCTGTCATCATTTCCTCGCCGGCCGTGTACCGGTTCTGGCTGACCTTGAGGTTCTCCTCCGCCTGCTCCACGGCTTTGCGCGTCAGTTCGACCTCCTGCAGGGCCTCCTCGTAGGCCTGCCCGGCCTTCATCATCTCGAGACTCATCTGCTGCGCCATGTCCTCCCGCTGCAACTCCGCCTTGCGGCGTTCGGCATCGGCCGCGCTGACTTTGTGACGGCCCTCGCCGGCGTGCACAATCGGGACACTGACGCGCAGCGCCGCCAGAAAATTCCCGCCGTCGAGCAGCTTGTCGCCGTTGAGTTTCATGCCGTTGCCGTAACCATACATGGCCATCAGCCCGACCTGCGGACGGAGTTCCCCTTTCTCGAGGTCGGCTTCGTAGGCCTTGAGATTCATCTGCTCCGAAAGCAGCGCATATTCCGTGCGCCGCGACACATCGTGCGCAGGATGATCCACCAGCGGCGCCGCCATGAACTCCGAAGACACCTCGATCTCGTCGGTCAGCGGCAACCCGATGATATGGCACAGATTCATCGTGGCCAGCCGGACACCATTCGAAGCCCGCTGCTGCTGCAGCACCGCCTCGTTCTGCCGCACCTGCACCGAAAGCAGGTCCTTGCGCTGCACCATGCCGGCGTCCACGGCGTTCGACACCACGCGGGCGAGTTCGTCCAGCATGGCGTTGTACTGCTGCAGCGAGGTAAGCATCGCCCGCGCCTCGACGCACTGGTAATAGGCTTTGTCGCTCTGCAGAATCACCTCGTCGCGCTGCAGGGCCTCCGACAGCGCAGCCATCCGGACGCCCGTGGAGGCCATGCGGTAGGCCGTCTGCACCTTGCCGCCCATGTAAATCGGCTGCTGCAGCTGGAGTCCGCCGAAGAACAGCGTGTTCATCTTCAGCGAAAGCGAAATGTCAGGCATATAGGCGTACGCGGCGAAGATGGGCGTGCCGTCGGGCGCCAGGCCGGTAATCTGCGGCTGGAGCTGCCCCGATGCATCCGGCGCGAACGTCGGCAGATAGCCGCCTTTGATGGTTTCGTCGGCATTGAGCGTACCGTACATCAACGCCGAAGAGAACGTCAGCGAAGGAAAGAACTTGGCCTTGTAGCCCTGCTGCGTCGCTTCGGCGGCTTCGGACTGCACCTGGGACATCTGCATGCCCAGATTGTACTGCAGCGCCCGCTGGCGGCAGTCTTCTATCGAGAGCGTATGCCGGGCGGCCTGAAGTGTCCCGCACGCCATGGCGAGCAGGACGGCCGTCCCTAGAATGCGACCCGTTGTTTTCATTTTTTCCCGGTTTTAATGTGAAAGAAAAGCGCGTAAAGCACCGGTATAAACAGCAGCGTAATGAGCGTTCCCACCAGCAGGCCGCCCATGATGGTCACGGCCAGGGAGCCGAACAGGTCGTCGGTAAGCAGCGGAATCATGCCGAGGATGGTGGTCATCGAGGCCATCATCACCGGACGGAAACGGCTCGAAGAACTGTTCAGCAGCGCCGTGACGGGCTCGGTGCCCTGGGCCAGCTGCAGGTTGATCTCATCCATCAGGATAATACCGTTCTTGATAATCATGCCGATGAGGCCGAGCACGCCGACGATGGCCACAAAGCCGAAGGTCTTGCCCGAAAGCAGCATGCCGTACACCACGCCGACAAACAGCAGCGGGATGCAGCAGAAAATGATGACGGGCTTGCGGTAGTCCTTGAACAGCAGAATCAGAATCATGACAATCAGAATGATAGCCAATGGGAAATTCTTGAAGAGATACTGTGTGGACTGGTGGCTGGCGCTGTATTCACCCTCCCAAGTATAACTGTATCCTTCGGGCAGGTCCATGGCGGCGATCTGCTTGTCGAGACTCTGCCGCGCCACTTCCGTACTGACGCCGGCCGCAGGTTCGCACTGGGCGCGCATGGCCCGCTCGCCGTTATAGCGTATGACAATCGGGTCCTGCCAGGTAAAGGAAATACCGTTCGTAACCTGCGACAGCGGAATGGTCCGCAACGCGCCCGCCAGCAGGTCCTCCTCCTTGAGCGTACCCGTCATCAGGCCCGTCATCACCTCCTTGGTCAGATTCTGCAGCGGAGGCATCATGCCGAACACCGAGGCATTCTCAAGGTCGGACAGCGGCCGTCCGTCTTCGTCCACACTCTGCAGGTAGATGGTCTGACGGTGCCGCCCGTTGTAGAAGGTGCCGGTCGGGATACCTTCGGTGGCCGACAGCAGCGACGTGCCGAGATCGGAGCGCGACAGTCCCAGTCCCCTGGCGATGGGCTGCGAATAGTTCACCTCGAGCATAGGTACCTCGTTCTCCCAGTCCGAACAGACCAGCCGCGTGTGGGTGTCCTGCCGCATGATGTCCATGGCCTGATCCGTCAGCTGTTTCAGCACCGCAGGGTCGGGTCCCTGGAACTGCAGTTCGATGGGATATTTCTTGTACATCAGGTTGTAACGCTTGATGCGCACATAGGCTTCGGGATAACGTCCGGACAGTTCATTCTGGATGTCTTCCATCGCTGCCACAAGCGCCTTCGACGAGACAAAATCCACGATGAGTTCGCCATAGGCGAGCGACGGCGTGGCGATGCTGCGCACCAGGTTGTAGCGGCCCGGCGTACCGCCTGTCGAAATGGTGACATGCGCAACATCTTTCCGCGACCGCAGCCAGTCGGAAATTTCGGTCAGGTCGGCCCGCACCCGCGTGGAATTGTACACCTCGGGCAGCTTGTACTCAATGTAGCACTGGTCGTAATCCATGTCCGGGAAGAAACCCTGCGGGATGAAGCGGTAGCAGAAGACCGACGACAGCACCAGGACCATCGCCACGAGTACGGCCATCACCCGGTGCGCCAGCACCCATCCGAGCACCGAGCGCAAGGTGCGGTAGGCCTTCGTGTCGTACACGTCGGTCTGGCCGGAATCCGGGGTGACCGGACGCACATGCAGCTGACGGTCGGCCTGCAGCGGCACCAGCACCATGGCCAGCACCCAGCTCAGCATCAGCGAAACCGCCAGCACGATGAACAGGTCGCGCACATACACGCCGGCCGTATCGGGCGAAAGGAAAATCGGGAAGAACGCCAGAATGGCGATGAGCGTGGCGCCGAGCAGCGCCAGCGACGTCTTCTTGCCAATCGCCACCAGCGCCTCATGCCGCGGCTTGCCCTGCTGCAAGTCCACCAGGATGCCGTCCACGATGACGATGGCATTGTCCACCAGCATGCCCATGGCCAGGATGAACGATCCGAGCGACACGCGTTGCAGCGTGCCGTGGAAATAGTTGAGCACGAAGAAAGAACCCAGCACGATAATCAGCAGATTGGCCCCGATGATGAGGCCGCTGCGGAAGCCCATGGTGAACATCAGCACCACGATGACAATCAGGATGGATTCCACCAGGTTCACCATAAAGGTAGTCAGGGCGCTCACCACGCGTTCCGACTGGAAAAACACCTTGTGGAACGCAATGCCGGCCGGAACCGGACCGGCCTGCAGCCGCTGTATGGTCTGCTCCACCCGGCGGCCCACCTTGGTGATGTCGGTGCCGTTCTCGGCCGCGACAAGAATGCCGAAGGCATGCTGCCCGTCGTAAATCAGCTCGTTCCGGACAGGCGTCTCGTAGCTTGTGGTCACCGTGGCGATGTCCCGCAGGCGGAGCTGGTCTCTTTCATGCCCCTGCAGCAGCAGGTTGCCGATATCCTCGGCCGTGCGGTAGCGGTCGTCCACCGTCACGCGGACGCGGTAGTCGCCACTGTTGTAATAGCCGGAATAAACCGTCTCGTTCTGGCCCGAAAGCGTCGAGAACACATCCAGCGGATGCACGCCGAGCTGGGCCATGCGTTCCTGCATCACGTCGATGCGGATGCACTCGTCACGCTGGCCGTATATCTGTACCTTGCCCACGCCGGGGACGTTGCGCAGTTCGCGCTGCACAAGCTCCGCATAGTCGTTAAGTTCCTTGTCGGAGAACCCGTCGGAGGTCATGGCGTAGAACAGGCCGTACATATCGCCGAAATCATCCCGCACGTCCACCGTCATGACACCTTCGGGCAGCGAGGAACGCACATCGTTCACCTTGCGGCGCAGAATATCCCAGATCTGCTCGACGCGGTCGTCGGGTACCGTCTTCTCGAGCGAGACCTCCATCAGCATCAGATTGTCGGTCGAACGGGTCGTCACATATTCAACGCCGCTCATCGCCCGGACGGCGCGCTCCATCACTTCGGCCACCTCGAGTTCGACCTCGTAGGCCGAAGCGCCCGGATAGGTCACCACCACCATGGCCTGCTTGACCTTGATCTCCGGATCTTCGAGCTTGCTCATGTTGTAGAAAGCCTTGATGCCTCCCACAACCAATACAGCCGCCAGGAAATAGACCAGGCGGCGGTTGTTCAGTGCCCAGGAACTGAGGTCCATCACAGCAACCCTCCAATATTGGTCGCAGAAACAGGCGGCAACAGGCGGACCTTCTGGCCCTGCTCCACCGCATGGACACCGGCCGTCACGACGATTTCGCCGGCGCGGACGCCATCGCGGATAACCATCGTGCCATTGTCAAGCAAAGATTCGACCGTCACATTACGCAAATCAACCGTCTGCGTATCAGGATTGTAAACCCACACACACGATTTACCGTCCAGGGCAAAGACCGCCGGGGCCGGCAGCTGCATCCGGGCATTTTCCTCACTGCGGTAGGTGATGGTCACCATGGCCGACATGCCCGGCGTCGGAAGATCCTCGTACGACACGGGCAGCATCCGGAGCACCATGGTATAAAGCTGGTTCAGATTGGCTTTCTGTTTCAGGCCGATCAGTTCCAATGGATACGAGCGGCCAGGATAAAGTTCTATGCGGCATTCGAAAGACTCGAAATCCGCCCGGCGCATATAGTCGGCCGACGGGATGTTTATCTCCACTTCGGGCAGCCCGGCGTTGATCATCGAAATCACCGGCATGCCGGCGCTGACCGTCTCGTGCGCATCGAAGTACACCTGCTCGATATAGCCGTCGAACGGCGCATAGAGCCTGGTGTCGGCCAGCGCATTGCGGTGCGCCTCGTATTTGGCCGAGATCTGCTGGAGGCCATATAGCGCCTTTTCGTAGTCGCTCTTCGAGGCGCTCTGTTTCTCATAGAGCTCCATCACCCGCGAAGCCTCGTTCCTTATCTGGTTGTACTCGGCTTCGGTGGCTGAGAGCTGGGTGCGGTAGTCGCGATCGTCCATTTCGGCAATCAGCGTTCCCTTGCGCACGAAAGTGCCCTGACGGGCCGGCATGCGCAGCAGCGTCCCGCTCACCTTGAAGGCAATGTCCAGGTCGGAAGCCGCCTTGACCTTGCCCGGGAAAGTGGCCGTGACATTCTGCTGATAGACACGTACCGTATCCGTCTTGACCACAGGCTCCGACGAAGTCCCAGCCGTATGCCGATGGCAGGCGCACAGTACGGAAAGCAGCGTCATGCAAAAAAACAAGTGGCTAAGTTTCATGATGTTAATTATTAAGATTTAAGATAACGTTCTGCTTCGAGGGCCGCCTGACAGCCACTGCCAGCCGCCACGATGGCCTGGCGGAAATGCGGGTCCTGCACGTCGCCGCAGGCAAAGACGCCGGGGCATCCGGTCGCCGTGGAGTCGGGCTTGGTAATGATGTAACCCTGGGCGTCCGTCTGCAGGAAAGGCTGGAAAATCTCCGTATTGGGATGATGGCCGATGGCCAGGAAGAACCCGTCGATGTCGATCTGCCGCTCATGCCCGTCGCGGTGCACCAGCACGGCACCCTTCAGCGCCTCCTCGCCGACCAGTTCCCTGGTCTGGTAGCCGAAAAGAATCTCGATGTTCGGTATGGCGGCGATGCGCTCCTGCATGGCCTGCGAAGCCCGCAGCACGTCGCGCCGGACAATCATGTAAACCTTGGCGCACAGCCCGGCCAGATAGGATGCCTCCTCGCAGGCCGTGTCGCCGCCGCCCACGACGGCCACCGTCTTCTTGCGGTAGAAGAAGCCGTCGCATGTGGCACAGGCCGACACACCCCTGCCCTTGAGCCGTTCTTCGGACGGCAGACCCAGATAGGCCGCCGAGGCGCCGGTGGCGATAATCACCGTGTCGGCCTCCACGACCGACGCGCCGTCCACGGTCAACCGGTGCGGTCCGCCGGTGGCGAAATCGACCGCCGTTATAGACTCATAGCGCACCACCGTGCCGAAACGCTCGGCCTGGCGCCGGAAATCCTCCATCATGTCGAAACCCGAAACACCGTCCGGATAGCCCGGAAAATTCTCAATCTCCGTGGTCGTCGTGAGCTGGCCGCCCGCCTGCATGCCCGTGAAGACCACCGGCTGCAGACCGGCGCGCGCCGCATAGATGGCAGCCGTGTAACCGGCCGGTCCCGAGCCTATAATCAGACATTTAATGTGTTCCATAACATATATCATTTAAAACCCGCAAATATACTGAAAAACACGCATGGGCATCGCCAAAGTCCCGCCCGGCCTTGGATTTTTGGCCACCAATCGCTAATTTCGCCCATTATGGAAATCACAGAAACCACAGCTCTCATCCGGCTCGGCGTCAGCCTGCTGCTCGGCGCTGCCATCGGCCTGGAACGGGAATACCACCGGCATCCGGCAGGCCTCCGCACTTTCACCCTCATCACGGTCTCCTCGACCATGGCCATGCTGGTGTCGATCTACATCTGCGAGCAGCATCCGCATCTGCTCAACGGCGACCCGGGACGCATCGCCGCCCAGGTGCTCACCGGCATCGGTTTCATCGGTGCAGGCCTCATCCTCAAGCACGCCGACGGCGTCACCGGCCTGACCACGGCCGCCTGCATCTTCGCCGCCGCCTGCATCGGCCTGGCCGCGGGTGCCGGCATGATCCTGATTTCTGTGGCCGTCACCTGCGCCGTTGTCGTCATCCTGATATCGTCGTCGTTCATCCATGCCATGCGCCGGAAACTGCAGCCCGAAAAGAAGCCGGCACCGCACGACGCCCCGGAATTTGACGACCGCGCCTGACGGTTCTGCCGGAATTCTGCGTATCTTTGCGCCGTTCCGGCGGAGACCCTCTCCCCCGCACCATTAACCTTAAATAAATTGATATGGCAAGTAAACGCGACCTTAAGAAAGATATCCGGTATCTTACAAACGAACTGCTGGGTGAATGCTATCTGTACACCTGCTTTCACGAAGACGACGAATCACAGGCCAAGGCAGACGAGGCCATGAAAGCCATCGCATTGCGTCACAACGAATTAATAGAACGCATCAACCGCGGACCGCAGGAACAGACCAAGGCCGCCGTCAAGGCTTTCTACAGCGAAATAGGTGACGACATGGTCTCCATGATCGACATTTTAGACAAAATGGCATAGGCAAACCGGCCAAATTCTGCCATTTTGTCGCAAATCCTCCATTGGCATCGCATTTGAAACAACCGCTGCTGAACGCGTCAGCGCGCGGGACGAGTTCAAAAAAAAAGAATGTGAAACAATGTCAATGGAGGATTTAATTATGTTACCCGTTTTCAGAAAAAACAACCAAGATTTTCTGCCTGCTTTTGCAAGCGCGTTTTTCGACGACAATTTTCCGGCCTTGTTCCCGAACAGCGAGGCATGGAGCCTCACACCGGCGGTGAACATCTCCGAAAATGACAAAGAATACCGCATCGAAGTGGCGGCGCCCGGCGTCGACAAGCAAGACTTCAAGATCAACTTGGAGAAGAATGAGCTGACGGTTTCCTGCCACAAGGAGACCTCCAACGAGAAGAAAGAAGGAAAGAACCTGCGCAAGGAGTTTTCTTACACCAACTTCTCCCGTTCGTTCATCTTGCCTGACAAGGCCGATGCCGAAGCGGTCTCCGCTTCGTACGACAACGGTGTCCTGAACCTGGTCATCCCGAAGACCGAGGCGAAGTCGACAGCCAGACAGATTGCCATCGCATAACCGGCCGCCCGGCCGGGGCCGGACCCCGCCGGACCGGGAACGCAGTTTCCGCCGACGTCCGGGTGTCCGGCAAGCGGTGAGTAAAAAAAACACCCGCAAGTCTCTGCAAGGCCTGCGGGTGTTTCTGTTTATATACTTCCCTGTCCTACTTGAAGTCGCGGACGGTGTAGTAAACCGGTTTGCGCTGATACTCGCCGTCGAAAAGCAGCGGATAGTTGTTGGCTCCCAGCCAGGAATCACGGTCGCTGACATTCCAGAACGTCACGCAAGAAATGTTATTCCTGTACTTACGCAGAATCTCGAAGATATCGGCATACTTCTTCGCCTGCTGCTGCTGGATTTCCTCGGTATAGACCTGCCCGTCGCCGCGGCTGAACTGCAGACCGCCGCCCGCCTCCTGGTTGATGCGGATGTCGAACTCGGTAATCTGGATATCGTCAACCAGCTCGAGATACATGTTGATGGCCTTCTCGAAATCCTCGAGCTTCGGATTGTCGAAGATGTTGTAATGGCCCTGCATGCCGATACCGGTGATGGGCGCACCCTCTGCCTTGAGTTTCTTGACCATGTTGTAGATGTAAGTTCTCTTGGCAGGCGTCCAGGCGCTGTAATCGTTGTAGAACAGACCGGCCTCGGGATCGGCCTCGTGGGCCCAGATAAAGGCGTTCTTGATGAACTCGTCACCGCAGAGCTGGTAGGCCTGCGACTTGCGGAACGAATCCTCATAAGAGGCATCGGGGTTGTTGGCGTCGCTCATGGCTTCGTTGACCACATCCCAGCAGTAAACGACATCCTTGTAACGGTTGATGACGGTCTGGATATGCACCTTGAGGGAATCGTAGAATTCCTCCTTGCTGGCCTGGGCATACTTGGGCGTTCTGGTCACCTGCGGAGCAGGCGCTGCATTGCCACGGGCACCGCCATTGGGACGCTGGCCGCCGAAACCGCCGAAGCCACCGAAGCCGCCACGGCCCCCGAAGGCAGGCCGCTCAATCCACACGGTATCCCCCTTCTCGTCCAGTTCGACCACGGGATTGCCGTCCTTGTCGTACTTGGTGAACATCCAGGTGGCAAACTGGCTGTGCCATACAAGCGTGTGGCCACGCATCTTGATGCCATGCGCACGGCAGAAGTTGGCGATGGCGTCGGCTCTTTCGAAGTTCCATACGCCGGGCCGCGGATGAATCTCGCCCGGTTTCATGCAGTTCTCAGCCGTGATGCTGTTGAACTCCTTGAGAATGAGAGCGGCCTGGATAGAATCGGCCACGTTGCGCTCGGTGACGGCGACACCGATCTTGAAATAGTTCTTGTAGGCATCCTTAAGACCGGGGTCTTTGGGGCCGCAGGCGCCCAGCAATGCCACGGAGGCTGCAAGGGCAAAGAATAATAACTTTTTCATTTGCAGATAATTATGCTTATTAATAGTTGAAAATATCGTGCTTCGAAATAACGTGTCTGGTTCCAGTCTGACAACTTCGTATAATTCGCAAATATAGCAACATTTCTGTCAGTTTGCGCCTGCCTGTGCTCAACATTGTTTTATCCCGGGTGAGAGGGCTTTGTTCCGAAGCTTCCGAAACTTACGAAGGTTCCGAAGGTTTCGAAGGAATATGCTTCTCAGACGTCGCGCTTTCTCTCATGGTTGTGGCGGAGCCGTTCCGGCAGCTTTGCCCCGCAAACCTTCGCTTCGCTCATCCCTCCCACGGCTCCGCCGTGGGCCCCTCCCGTTCATAGCCACGGGCGGCCAGGGTTTGCCAGGGCAAACTGCCGGAACTGTTCGGTTATGGGGAGAATATTCCCCCTTACACTGTATTTGAGCGGTTCTATTGGGAACTAGGAAGGGATATTGTGGAACACGATGCAGAAAACAAATATGGCGGTTCTTTTTATGCAAGCCTGAGTGCAGACTTAAAGAGAGAAATCCCAGATGCGACAGGATTTTCCAGAAGGAATCTGCACTATATAAAGCAGTTCTATTCCGTTTATAATAAGTACTTTGAAAATTTGCAGCAACTTGTTGCAAATTTAAATCGGCAAGTTTGGGTTTTCTGATGCCGGGCAACTTGGAGGATATGTGGTTGCCGGCAACTGTCTTCGAAGCATATTCCCTCTCCACTTATCGACAGCTCCGGCTGGAGGGATGTTCTTTACGCCATCATTATCTAAATCGAGGCCTTTGAAAGAAAAAGTCAATATAATAGCTTATAATCGAACTTTTATCAGTATATTTGCACCATAAAAGTTCAAAATTAAGCCGTTATGGACGATATATACATGCTCGCAGATGCCATTATTCTCAGCAGCATTGGCAACCACTTGAAAACCACCCGGCTAAGACAGAATATCACCCAACAGAGTCTTGCAGAGGCTGCCGGCGTGTCCATTTCCTCTCTGAAAAAAATTGAAAAGGGAGAGATTGGCTCGTTTGATTCTATGCTGAGAGTCCTGCGCACTTTAGGCGAACTTGACGTGCTTCGGCCTTTGGTTGACGAAGAGCAATTGAGTCCCAGCGCATACTATGAACTCGTTCAGTCTCATAAAGCCAAACACCAACGCCGGCGGGCCGTTGGACGGCTCAATAACGCCAACAAGGAGGAATCGGCATGGTAGATGTAGCGAAAGTCAGCATGTTCGGCATCCCCGTCGGCATCTTTAATTGGGATGACAGATATGGCATTGCCCGGTTTGAATATGACCAAAGGTTTATTGGCTGTGGTCTGGAGCCATCACCACTCATGATGCCCGTCCGCGAAGGACGGGTTTATTCCTTTGCCCATCTGGGAAAGGAAACCTTTCTGGGTTTGCCCGGCATGTTGGCGGACTCTCTGCCCGACACCTATGGACGTGCCCTGTTCGACAGGTGGCTGTCTCTGACAGGCCGCACAAGTGGCAACCCCATTGAATCCCTCTGTTTCCTGGGGAAAAGAGGCATGGGGGCATTGGAGTTTGAGCCGGCCATCGACCTCTCCCACAACCATGATGACAGATTGGAGATTGACAGATTGGTTGACGTGGCCCAGGAAGCCCTTGCCGAGAAATCCACTTTTGCCACCAATCTGGAAGCCGACAAGAAAGCCGCCATTGCAGAGATCCTGCGTCTGGGCACCTCTGCCGGCGGGCAACGCGCCAAAGCCATCATTGCCTATAATAAAGAAACAGGTGAAGTCCGTTCAGGCCAGGTAAAAGCACCTGCCGGATTCGACTACTATCTCATCAAACTTGACGGCGTTTCTGCCAAAGCAGGATTCAAAGAAACCGGAAACTTCGGTCGCCTGGAATATTCTTTCTACAAGTTAGCCCAAGCCTGTGGCATAGAAATGACAGAGAGTTTTCTCATCGAAGAAAACGGAAGAGCCCATTTCCTCACAAAACGATTCGACCGAAAGGACGGGAAGAAAATACACATGCAGACCCTTTGCGGCATCGCCCATTTTGATTACCGGCTCCATCAAGCCTATTCCTACGAGCAAGCCTTCGACGTCATGCGGGCATTGCGACTGTCCTACTCCGAAGCCAGACAAATGTTCCGCCGGATGGTGTTCAATGTCGTCATCCGCAACCAGGACGATCATACCAAGAACATCTCTTTCCTGATGGAAGAAGACGGGAAATGGCGCCTTTCGCCAGCCTATGACATGGGCTATGCCTATAATCCAAACGGCGGTTGGACTGCTGCACACCAGATGTCCATCCACGAGAAGTTTGACCATATAACCAGAGACGACCTGCTGGCATTCGCGTCCAAGAACAACATCAAGGATGCCGCATCCGTCATTGACGAAGTATGCGAAGCCGCCTCCCAGTGGAAAGATACGGCCCGGGCCTGTGGCGTTCCGACGGCCATGACAGATGCCATTATTCCCCACATGATGCTGGATTTATAATCATATTGCCAGACTCACTGTCCCCTCTCCGAACCCAGCCCGACAGAAATGCACAAAAAATATTAACTTTGTGACATGAAGAAGAAAGGAATCGATGAGACGCTAATCGCGAATGTCGTCCGGCGGATAAACAACGGCGAAACCGTCAAAGATGTGGCCCGGGAACTCAATCTCTCAACGACGACGCTCTACAAATGGAGGGCGCAATACAGCGGGATGAACGAGAGCCAGATAAAACGCATGAAGGATCTGGAGGCGGAGAACCGCATGCTGAGGCAACAGTGCGAGGTCCTGGTACAGGCGAACAGTGCGCAGCATTCCGAAACGCCGGAATGTTCCCGCAAAAAGGCTGCAAATCAACCTTCTACGGCATCTAATAAGAACGACACAGACCAGTCGGGGCGTTGGCACCTGAGCCGCGAATCCTGGATCCTGATAGCTGCGGCCCTCTTCCTGATTCTCGTTTTCGTCTTCGTAACAGCCCGGGAAAATGCAGAAGAGGAAAAGTCAAAGGTAAAACTCCGCTCGTATGAGGAAGTCTTTACGCCCGAAGAAGCCAAAAGGATGGGCATCGGCGGACATATCGACGGGCCCGGCAACTGGAAACCCGACCCGAATGCCGCCAGGAACATCCGCGAATTCCTCCAGAAAGGCGGCAATGCCGATCCGGCGATAGATGCTCTTCAGAATTCGGATTTCTATGATGTTATTGACCAGTTAGGTGGAGAAGAAGGTTTTTAGTTATGATGGAATTCAAAGACATAGAAGAACTTAAACGCAATGGTTTTGTTGGATTCAAGACCATTGCTGAGATGAAGAATGATGGTTGTCGGGAATTACCCGGACCAGGTGGTGTATACCTCATTGTACGACCCCAAAACACACAACCGCAGTTCTTGACCGTGGGATTAGGCGGCCATTTCAAAGGTCAAGACCCAAACGTGTCTATCGATAAATTAAAAGCTAACTGGGTTGAAGACACTTGCGTTCTCTATATCGGCAAAGCTACAAGTTTGAAAACTCGCGTATCTGCATATATGAGTTTTGGAAAAGGTTCAAATGTTGGCCACTGGGGCGGTCGTCTTGTATGGCAGCTTGCTGATTCTGACCAGCTTCTGGTAGCATGGAAGCAAACCGAGGAGGATCCTCGTCAGGTTGAGAAAGATATGATCAAAGAATTCCGCGACCAGTATGGGGCACGGCCTTTTGCTAATCTTCAATCATAGTATTTGAGCGTGCAAAAGATCTCAAAGTCCATAACACTTAAAACATGGAGTAAATGGAATGAGGAAGACTGCAAAGATTACCAGAAGCGACTTCGTAAAGCCATCATAAATGACAAAGGAGAAAAGTATCCTGTCCTCTTAGGTCTGTTCGGTGATTTATCAAAAATTTGTTCGGTGATTTGTAATTATTTTGTTCGGTGATTTGTAGCAGACGCAAAAAGTAGACGCGGATTCTCCCCTCTCAACAGCAATTTGGGGTTCAGTGATGCCAGTCTGATGTTCTGCTCCACCATCCCCGTCTCCGACATATAGAGTATGCTCTTGGCAATCTGTTCAGCCGTAGTTGTCTTTCCACACCACTTGGCACCTTCAATCAGCACAGCACCCCGGCTAACTTGCGCTGCAATAAACCATCTGCTATCCTTTGCTTATATACTTTTTCCATACCTCGTCATCTTTACAGCTACTACAAAGATACAAACATTCTTTCTAATTCACCCATTTGGCCAAAAATCGTTCGCCCATTTGGCCAATTATTATTCCCGAACTTGGCTGCTGCTAATAATAATCATTGTAGCAGACGCAAAAAGTAGACACGGAAAGTTTTTTCCGTTAATATGTTTTTTCGAAAGTAGACACCGGCAAATTTTTCACGGCATCCCCTCCGCCGCCATCAGCGGGGATTCTGCCGGGAGATCGTAAGGCTTGAGGCCATGGTCCTGCAGATAAAACCTGTTGAGCGCAGCGGCCAGCATCTCCAGCGTATTCTCCCTCCTGGCCGGCGTCAGGCCGCATTCCCAGAATGAGATAGTCCTTTACCAACCGAACGACACTATCCACCTGGAAGTGAGGATGGCCAACGATACTGTCTGGCTGACACAATCTCAGATTGCAATGCTGTTTAATGTAGGGCAACCAGCCATATCAAAGCATCTTAAGAACATATTTCGAAGCGGAGAATTAGATGAAAAAACAGCATATTCCATTTTGGAATATACTGCCACCGACGGTAAAGTTTATCCGACCAAATTTTACAACCTGGATGCTATTCTCTCTATCGGTTATAGAGTTAGTAGCATATATGCCACCATGTTCCGCAAATGGGCCAATAGCGTATTGAAAGCATATCTGCTTAAAGGCTATTCCATCAATCAGCGCATCGAAAAACTGGAGTACAGGGTGAGTCGGAAATCATGCTTGACAAACGACATAATATCACATCGGGGCATCATTAAAAGACCTTGGTAAGAAATGGTTCGCCTTCAGCAAAATGGATATTGAAACGGAAACTTTGATAAAAAAAAATGTAACTAATTATACCCTCTATATTATCTCCTCCGCCGCCAACAGCGGGGATTCTGCCAGAATCTCATAAGGTCCGATAGTCCCTATTCCCTAGCATAGTGGCTTTCAACGTTGTCATTCCGCCCATTCTTCGGGCCAATGACCAAAAGGATGAGAATCGCCATCAGCGGCGAAATCAGCCAACTCAGCAAAAGCCAACCGAATACACTGCGGTTGCGTTTCCGTGCCATAACCCCGACCAAAACAAAGAAGCCAATTACTATGCCGATGAAAGGCAAAAACAAAACTGTCGCTACTACAGAAGACCAGACACCGCCGTCATTATTATTGCTACTATTG
>JAEEGL014489379.1_pt1 | contig 19294 bp, 7 predicted proteins | sample 9134231 | NCBI WGS metagenome assembly JAEEGL01 (sample SAMN16246548, study PRJNA631951) | gut metagenome | biome: gut microbiome; feature: rumen; material: fiber-attached | host: Bos | place: Iran: Karaj | collected 2018-10
GACGGTCATAACCATCGCCAACCTCTTCGGACTTACCGACGAGGAGGTGTTGGAAGTGGCAGTTTGCCGCTCGGATGAACTTGCTCATATATGTCGAACTTTTAAATTGAAAGTTGCGTAAACAACTTCAGAAACTTAAATCATAATTACATAATCACATAATCGGCTTTGCTTTGCGCATAAAAAGAGGGCATATCCGCCGATATGCCCTCAAACTCATCTAAAATTACTAACCATAAAACTAAAAAACATCATAAATGAGCCTATATTTGTTCTGTTTCATTTCAGGGGTAAGTACCAGTTTTTAGTATCCATTAGCAATGAATAGATGTTTTCGTCTCTGATTCCCATGCGTTGTGAGATAGGAGCAGCGAGATAGTTGGGGTCGTTGCGCCTAAGTGCGATGCGCATGAGGTCGTAGAAACGGTAGCCTTCGAATGCTCCTTCCAGCGCCATCTCGTTGATGATCATGTCTTCTACGAGTGGTATCTGGTAGTTGATGGTGTCTTGCTTTGAGGCGAGTGAGGCAGAGGGCATCGGCAACGTATAGTAGGCATTTATTTGCGAGTCGCCAGAACCCATAGAGTGTATGCCGATGGTGTTTTCCTTGGTGAATACGTTTGCGTCGAAGGCAATCAACTCACCAGCCTTGTCGCGTTCCAGGCTATCCACGTAAGACACGATGTTCTCTTGGCACAATCCGTACTTCAAGACGGAGAATGCCGACTGTGGAAGTCCAGCACGGTTGAGTGCCTCTGCATAGCGCAGGTAAACCATCGTGCGACGATAGGTGGGCACGTACGAACGTGTAATCTTCTGGATGGTTTGGTAGTCGGCATTATACTCTGAGTACGAGTCTCTCGTCACGGAAGAGGTCTTGTAGTTGGAATAGAAGCGCAGGTCGCCCACCAAGATTTCTTGGTTCAATCCCTTCTTCGGCACATAGATAGTGTCAATCTGCGTGTTAGTCCTGTTTTCTATGCAGAATGTTTGGTCGGCAGACAACTGGTGCATGGCAATGGAGGGAGTCAGCTGGAAGTAATTCCTGTTTTCCTCCGTAGAGTTGAAGACGTTGCTCAAATCGCTTACCACTCCGTCGAATACTCTCTGTTCCATGGGGATGAAGCTCAAGACTTCAGTAGTTCCAGTAACGGAATAGCTGTCGATAGGACGTACGAACTCGCTGACGCTTGGCCACGTGATGCGGTTGCTGTAGTTGAGAAGGATGGGGTTCTTCTTCTCCGTGAGGTAGTTGTGATACCATCGTGCAGCCTCTTGGTATTGTCCTGCCCATAGGCAGAGGTCGCCCAGCAAGGCGCGCATGGGAATAAAGAATCTCTGCGATTCCATACCGTTGATGTCACCGAAACGTGGCAGGTCTACTTCTGCGTAGGGAGTGAGGTCTTTGATGAAATATTGGCAAATATCCATGATGCCCTTTCTCTCTTGTTCCATGGCTTTCTGCGCTTCCATTTCCGTCATCACGGGAGTCAATACCAATGGTACGGCTCCATAGATTTGGGCGAGTTGGAGGTAGGTCCATGCGCGGAAAGCTTTCACGGCAGCATATTCGTATTGGAAGATATTTCGCCCACGACGTTGCAAGGCCGTGTCAACGTATGCGAGGTAATAGTTGCAGTTGTTGATGACGGCATAGTAATCGCTCACGGCATTGTACTTGTTGTCTTCAGAGAGATTGAAGTTTGCCAATCGCTTCAAGTCGGCAGAGGCAGCCTCGGTGGTCTCCATCAAGTCGGCGCGCACCTCTCCGAGAAGTACGGTACGGTCGGCAATGACTTGCATTTTCCCAATGATACCCAATACGCTGTATACGGAGTCAGTGGGGTGGTTCAGGGTGTTGTCTCTCTCAAATTCCACCATCTCCGACTCCGTGCTCAGCATGTCTGAGCAGGAGGAGAGGATTAGGGTGAGGAGCGAGAGCGTTGCGATGCCTATATGCGAGATAACGCTACGGGAATGCAACTTCTTATGTGGATTGATACTTACTCGTTTCATATTATGATAGTTCATATTTGTACGATTAAAGATTGATGTTTACGCCCATTGAGAATGAACGACCTGATGAGAGGAGTCCACGGTCAATGCCTTGCGACAAGATGCTGCTACCCATGGCGCAATCGGGATTGCTGCCCAAATAGCGTGTCACGGTGAAGAGGTTGGCTGCATTGCCCCAAACGGTGATACCTTGCAGGTAAGTGCTGCGGATGGGGATGTTGTAACTCAGGGTAACGGAACTCAGACGCAGGTAACTGCCGTCTTCTATCCATCGGTCGCTGAAACGCGAGTTGCCCATGGGGTCTTTGTAAACGGCACGTGGGATGTTTGTTTCCTGTCCGCTCGTGGTCCAACGGTTGTTCATCGCTGTAGTTTGGTTGATGAACAGGTTGCCACCTTCCAACAAAGAGCGTTGGTAGTTGAAGATGTCGTTGCCCAATGAATAGGTGAACACGGCAGAAAGGGTAAGACGTTTCCAATGTGCGGAGGTGAAGATGTTGCCGTAGATGTCGGGATTGGGATTACCGATAATCGTGCGGTCGGCATCGTTGATAACCTTGTTGTTGTCGAAGTCCTCAAACTTGACGTCGCCCTCTTGGAAATAAGCTTGGTCGCCATTTTCCTTCACGATGAAGAAGTTGTCCTTGGCAGCTTCTTGCGAGTTCTTGTAAACGCCATTGCTCTTCCATCCGTAGAATACGCCAACGGGTTCGCCCACCTTCGTGAGTACGGTTGCACCGAAAATGTTGGTCTCAAAGGAGCGGTTGTCGTTAGGCAACGCAGTCACCTTATTGTTATAGTGTCCCATAGAAGCACCCAACTCCCATTGGATATTGCGCAGGTTGAGCATCTTGAAGTTGACGTTCAAGTCGAATCCCGCATTCTCAAGCTTGCCCGCATTGCTCCAGTTCTCTTTCAAACCACTGGTCCAAGCCAATTGGTGGAGAGAGAGGAGGTTGGAAGTCCAACTCTTGAAGAGATTCAACCTAACGAAGAGGCGGTTGTTGAAGAAGTTTCCTTCAAATCCACCCGTTACTCGCTTGGTGGTTTCCCATTGCAATTCGGTGTTGCCGATGTTGCCGATAGACTTTCCCGTAGCGGTGCTATTGAGCATACGGTTGGCCACGAAATAGCTACGAGAGGCGGTGTAGTCGATGTCGTCATTACCCGTCATGTCGAATCCTACGTTCAAGCGGAAGTAATCGATTCCCTTGACACCAGAAAGCCATTTCTCGTTGGTCATCACCCATGCTGCCTCTACGCTTGGGAACAATCCCCAGACAACTCCTGCCAACTTCAACCCAGAAACATCATCGCCGAAACGTGATGAGGAGTGGGCGGAAAGACCTGCATTGAGATAGAAACGCTCGGCATAGTTATAGTCTGCCAACGCATACCAAATCATCTCGCGCGTCTTGTCATCAGCACCGCTGGTGTCCTTGAAACGCAACGAACTGCTCATGTTTGGCGTCTTGTCGTTACCCGTGTTGTAACCCTGTTGGGCGGTCAACTGGTAATTGCTGCTCAGGTATCGGAATCCACCTTTCAAGTCGATGAAATGCGCCTTGAACCGATTCTGCCAAGACAGACGCGTGTCGCTTTGGATAGCTGTCTGACGGGCAGCCTGACTTTGTGCGATATTCTCCAATGTCGTTCCCTCGTCAAGACCATCAATCACGAATGTGGGGACACCTTGGATGGGGAGGTAGTAATTCTCGTTGGTGTTTACCAAACCTAACGTGAAGTGCTCGCTCACGGTGAGGTGCTTGCTCAATTTATACTGAGGCATTACGGAGAACATAATCAGGCGGTTGCCGTGAGAGTTACGGTTCTTACCGTCGCCATGCTCCAATATCGCCAATGGGTTAGCCAGTCTTCCGCGACCTTGGAACATTCCCTCGAGATAGTCGTCAGCCTCTGCCAAGTAATGGCTCACCCTTCCCTGCTTGTCGAATGCGTAGGGAGAGAGGAAAGGCGACTTGACCAAAGAGATAAACGCTGGTGAAGTAATGACACCCGATAATGGTTCGAGGGGTGCGCCATCATCACGCAAGCTACGGTTGACATCGCTATAGGAAGCGTCGAAACGAACGTTGAGATTGCGCAGCACCTCAATATCAGAATTCAGGCGCATGTTGAATCGTGAATAGTCGTTTTGCTTCAAGGTGCTGTTAGCCAAGCTATAACCTACGGAGAGGTTGTAAGAAGCCACGTTGTCACCACCTTGTACGTTAATGCCATAGTTTTGCGAGAAGGCATTGTCGTAGATATAATCCGTCCAGTCGGTCTGGTTATGATATTGGTTGTAGTAGAAATACCCAGGGTCGTTGTTGAGGTATTTCATCGAACCCAACGTACTGGTCTTGTCAGCGAGAAGTTCGGTGGTATAGAGACGGTAGTCTTTCGCTCCCATCATCTTTGGCAAACGAGGCGTCAGCTCATAGCGTCCGTTGATGGTCACGTCGATTTTCGTAGCCATGCTCTTGTTGCGCTTGGTCTTGATGAGCAACACTCCGTTGGCGCCCTTGGCACCGTAGAGGGCAGTACCGTTCTTGATGACCGTGACACGCTCGATGTCATTGGCGTTGAGGTTGGTCAACAAATTGTTGTAGTAACCATCGTGCAACATGTTGCGACTATATTGCATATCCATAATCACATCGTCAATCACTACCAATGGCTGGGCGTTAGCGTGTAAGGAGTTGATGCCTTCGATGAGCATAACGTTTCCTAGACCAGGAATGCCGCTACGTGTGGTGGAACGCATGTCGCCGCCTAATTGCTGTTGCATGAGCGGGTCTATGCTCACCTCAGAAGAATTGTCGAAATGGTCAGCCTCTGCCGATACGGTGGCGGTGGTATTCTGACGATAGTTGTTGGAGAACGTTTCAATGTACATGCGACCGTTAGCCACGTTGTTGGCGATAGCCTTTTGGAGGATGTTGTAACCCTCGATACGCATGGTAACCGAACGAGTATACGTAGGAACCTTCAATTCATAATAACCCTTTTCGTCGGTCATGGCAGAATAATGCGTGTCGTTGTAAGCCGTGACGATTACACCCGCCATGGTCTTTCCCGTGGCCGCATCCGTTACGGTTCCCGTTACCGTCATCATATTATCTTGTGCGTATGACATGGAAGAGGGGAAGATTGCCAATTGCAGGCAAAACGCTACAACCCAGAACCTTCTTGTCCAATCCATACGATGAAATATTTGCTTTATCGTTTTCATAATCTTTAATTTCAATGATCAATTATCAATAGTTCTTCTGGGTCGCAGATAGATACAATCCAAATACATTTCGCGCGAGTATCTTGATGTCTCACGAGCCAAGATGGAGCATTGTATCTTGACGCTTACCTTGATGTCGTTCTGGTTGTAATTGCAAGCGGGGAACTCAAAAGCCTCTGCCAGTACGATGGTATCCACGCGCTCTGGGTTGTTTTGGAATTGAGTGTTGTTGCAATTGAACGTCTTCGCAACGCCCGCCGAATCAACATAGTTGATGACTGACTTGAACTTGCAAGGTTTCGTGTCTACAATGGTCTTGTCAACTACGTTCTTGGGCAGGATGACGGCACAAATGTCGTACTTGCCACTCAACGTATTGTTGACGCGGAATGTCAATTCCCAGTTGGATGTTGCTCGGCTGGGAACAATCTGTAAATAACCACCTTCGGAAATGCTGTCTGCCGCAATTCGACGGGTGTTGTATGAACATTCAAGTTCGTTGGTGATGAGGAATGTTTGCTCTGCCTCGCTCCACAACTCACGCAAGTAGGTTTGCTCTGGGGTGAAAGGCCACTCTTGTGCCTTGAACAATACGCCGTTGCTGCACTCTATTCTCTCCGTACCATAAAGGATTCCGCCATACTCAAACGGTTTCTTGAATACGTGGTAAACAGGCTTGCCGTTTGTGGAAGACGTACGATTGGCGAGATATTGAACAGATACCAACGAGTCGACCAATGTGCGCTGGTCGGTGATGTTGAAGATAGCATCATCAAGCAAGGCGCGTGTTGTCCAGTGTTGCTCGATGGAGTCGCGTTTCAACACTTTCTGGTCGTATTTGAAATACTTGCTGGCTTCATCCCAAGCCTTCTGCCAACTCTCCTTCGTAGGAGCAACCATCCAATACATGGAGTCTTCTGCGTTGATTAATCCAATCTGCTGGAGCATACGGTTGCGCTCGATGACCACGGAGTCTACATACACGGGTACACCTTCGATGATACCACTCGATACGGAACTGTTGGCATCGAAATAATCCTCCTCGTATTGACGTAGAATCTTACCGATGCTGCTCAATTCGGGAATGTCGCTAAGTGTTTCGTATAAACTTCTCTGATAGGGGAGAGGACGAGTAGCTACGTGCAAGATACCGTTCTTGGCACGAATGTTGGAATTCGTGAGATTCACGCCTTCAATCGAACCCTCTTCCAACGTAACGTGTTTCTTGTTTAAAAGAAGCATCGTCTTTGAGTCAAGCCCCGTGGAATTCAGGGAACGAGACAAGTGGTTGTGCACGAAATAGCGCTCAACGACAGAGTCGCCCTGTGCCGTTTGTACCAATTGCAAGAGAGAATCCTTGTTGAACGTTCCATTTAAAGGAGCCACAACGGTGAACGACTGACCACTATTCAGTAAGTCGGCATAACTCACGGGCGTTTTCTTGTGCATACGGAAAACTTTCGTTCCCTGGAGCACCTGACAGAAATCGCTCAGTTGGCTATTTCCCTTCAATTGTTGCCATAGTGTTTGGTCAACTTGTTCCAATCCGTTTCCCTCGTAGTGGTCGTTCCACTCAGAACAAGAAACGAAGAAAGGAGCATAAAGGGTGAAGAGTGAAACTCCGAGCCATTTGATAGCCCTGCTCAAACTTCTTTTGCTTATGTTATATTCTATCTTATTCATAGATCGTATCATTATATCATTTGTTGTTTAGTGGGTATCCTCACCCTCTGGACTTCCATAGATGCTCTTGGGGCATAATTCAATGTAGTCGAACGACCAGTAGCGGTCGGGATCATCGAGTACCTGACGGAAACGCAAGTAATAAGTCTTTTCAGAATCGAGGTACTTCGTAGCGAGTACACGACGCAAGTTCCAGTTGTTGGCACGCAAGGGGTTATCAGCGTCCCATGGACGATAGCTGTCCATACCCTTCATGTAACCACGATTGTGCATAGCCTTGTCGTTAGCCGTGTTTTCCTCTTCATCGTCGGTGTCTTCCATCCAACCAATTGTTGGGTCGGGACCATAGACGCGCAAGTCAACGGGGATTCCGCAAGGTTCGTTGTTCAGGTAAACCTGCACAACACCACGTTCGTCACCAACCGTATATCCAAGGCGAATCTCATAAGTTCCAGATGGTACGGGAAGTAATTTGAATGCCACATCAAACACGCCACTGATACAAACGGCATTGGCTTGGTAAGAGTTCCAATAACCCACGTCGCTATGTACGCCCACATAAGTTTCATCGCTAACTTTCCAGTCGGTAATGAACTTGTTCTTGAATCCCGTGAGGATATCCTCACCATAACGACCACGACCATTACAGTTCATGAAGTCGGGACTCAATACAGTAGCATCGATACGAATACGGCAATTCAAAACCTCATCGCGCACTTGCGGGGTATAAGCCAAGATATCATCCAAATAATGATAAACGCCATTGAGAGCATTTTGGTCAGCCGAACCAGACTCGGAAGGAGAGAGCACCTTCACGCCACGAACAGTATATCTATTTTGCAAACCCTTGCGGTTGATGAACAAACCTGCTGGAGGACCAGCGAATCTCATCATCGTACCAGGACACATGGTTTCATAAAATTCTTCGGGGTCGCTGATGGACGTGTACCAACAATGTTCGCGCAAATCGCCAGACATTACCCAACTATTGTATTGTCCGATACGTGGAAGCAAGTGGTAAGAAACGAATCTGTTGAGAGGATTCTTGCGAAGCTTTGGGTCATCGTCGTAAAGACCAGCATCCTCAGGATAAGTTTGGTCGTATATCTTTTTGGCGTATGCCTTCAAATCCTCAATGTTTTTAATGCCCTTTGCATGATAAACAGAGTCGGGCTCCACGAATGCCGTATACTTGAAGTATCTTTTCTCGGGCCAATAGGAGCGAGTATACAATGCAGAACCAGACGTACATCTTACCATGACACCTTTGTGTACGGAGTCTTCACTACAACTATATTTCTCGTCGATGTATTTCACCAATGAGTCAGCCATTCCCGTTAATTGCAAGGCTTGAGAGAACAATGTCAGCGTAGAGTCTTCCGCAATCTTGTCTGCCAACAGCAAACTACTGGAAGTAATGACGTTGTTCAGTACGTGTACAACACCGTTAGTCACGGAGTCATCACGTTCAAGTATACGCGCGTTCTTATTAATATAATATACCAACGCATTGTTGTTGTTCACGTCAGAATCACTGGAAAGTACGATGTAAGCATCGTCCATGTTCAATTCGGGAAGTGCACCTTCGCTGATGTCAGTCGTAAAGAAAGCACCCTTCTTGATGATGTGCGTGCGAGCCAGCGTGTCGCATGATTCCGTGGGAATGGCATCAATGCTTCCATAACCCATCTTTTTCAGATAACGACTTATCGCCTCGTTGTTGGGGGCAAACAAGGTATATTCACCATACGTGGAAAGCAAGGAGAAATAGGGAGTACGTTTCAGGATTCCGACGAACTCGCTGAATTGGTCGATGTTTTCCGTCAAGAAACCAGCTGCGGTAACCTTCGTCGATGAATAATAATTCATGGGAATATCATCATCGTTGTCAACGCATGAAATGAAGGATGAAGTCATGAGTGCGAAGACTGCTACCCATAGCAACATCCGCGTCATTCCTTTCTTCTTTTCATTCCTATATTGTTTTTCTGTTTTCATAATTCAATATTTTATTAAATGCGATAGCAAATAAATGATTCACTTTACGTTATTTCGTGAGTTCAGAGTCTTCACCCGTGTCGAATGCAGGGTTTTGTCTTAACAGCGGATTTACTTTCAATTCACCCTTGAAGTATGGGAAGTAAATGATATTGGGGTCAGCCAACTTAATCTTGATGGCGTTCACGTTCTCGATGTATTTGCGGGAAACGAGCGAGATGAGACGGGCATTGTCTCCATCACGACGAGCCAGACGCACGAGGTCGAACCAACGTTTTCCCTCAAACATAAACTCTCTTTGTCTCTCAGACATCAGCAAATCTTCCATGGAAGCCTTTGAGTCGGCGTAATCGGCCAATTTCAACGTGTCGGAACGTGATGTTGACGTTACGTCGTTAGCACGTTTGTTGACGATGTTGATTAACGAGAATGCTGGCTCATAGAAATCAGCACCTTTCTGAATCAAAGCTTCTGCCTTGATGAGCAACATATCGCTCAGACGATAGAATATCCAGTTAGCGTCACCGCCTGAACGTCTGCTTGAAGTCAAGTTCAAGTCTTTCTCTGAATTGACGTTTTGTGTAGAATAACTAACGGTACGACGAGCAAACTTTGTGATTGCATAGCGAGAGTTAGTCAACTCCGTAGATTCATAGATTCTACCGTCGGTCTTCTTGAATACGTTGTTTGTTCCAAGTGCCACGTCTTTCGCCAAGAAATCAGGTGCACTCAGTCTTCCCATCGTATTCGTATTGTTGCCATAATAACTGGTAATCCAAGAATTCTGTTGACTTTGGTTTTGGCTGAAATACAACTCAAAGATGCTTTCGAATGAGTTTCCCGTTCCGAAAATCTCATTGTACGTGTTGCCGCATACGGTGCTACCGATAGGCTTTTCCAATATCATGGGGATGTTGCCGAAAAGAGCGATATTGTTCACGTTGCCCTCACGGTCAATCATTTCTTGATATTGAGCGCGTTTGTAGTCGATAACTAAGTCACAATACTTAATGGCATTGTCCCAATCACCTTTCCAAAGATAGAGGTCAGCCAACAAAGCGTAGATGGCAATTCTCGTAATCTTGCTGGAATTTTGATAAGCATTGGCGCTATCATCGGTGAAATAACGACGAACAGCATCACCCTTTACCTTCTCCAAGTCGTTGATGAGCGAATCCAGAACGTTGTTGAATGGTGTTGCTGGAATGACGTATTGCTGAGAGTCGTCAATACTTGGACGAGTAGAATAGGGTACGTCGCGGAAAGTACGAATCAAGTAGAAATAGCACAAAGCGCGGATAGCCGTGGCTTCAGCAATATTAGCTCGCATTTCCTCTTCCGTATAGTTAGGGTCAATGGCTTGTACTTGCGGAGCATAATAACATACGGTATTGCAACGATTGATGGCTTCATAGAAGCGCGACCATTTGCACATTTCGTTAGAGGGTAGGAGGTTCTCTTTCAGAATCTCGTTGATTTCGTTGGGTACGTTTGCGCCTAACCTAAGATTATCCGAACGTAATTCTCCCCAAACGCCCATACGAGTGAGACAGTCGCTACTTTCCAATGTCTCGTAACAACTGTTTACCACACTTGTTACGTCGCCTTTTTCTGTCCAGTAATTCTCAAGCACCACCTCATTCATGGGGAGAATGTCAAGAAAGTCGGAACAGGAAATGAAGATGGAAGAAGGTAGGATGAATAATGCTGCACGGAGCAATATTCCTGTCATTCCTCTCTTCTGTCTTTTATTTCTATATGGATATCTTGTTTTCATATTTTTCTATAATTAATGTTTGCGGTTCAGATTCTCATGTTGATTAGAATTGTATCGTAATACCTCCCGTGAAAGATTTTGCACGAGGAGTCTTCGCGCCGTCATACACAATTCCCATAGAACCATATCCAACTTCTGGGTCTGCACCTGAATATTTGGTGAGACAGAAGAGGTTGTTGGCGGAAATATAGAAACTGAGCTGTGTGAGTCCCCATTTCTTGAGAATCTTCGGGCCAAGTGAGTAGCTCAATTGAGAATAGTTCAATCGGATGAATGAACCATCTTCCACAAAGCGATCAGAACCTAACCAGTTGTAACCGTGTTGATAGAGAGCACGTGGAATTTCCGTGATGTCACCTTCCACACGCCAACGCCAGTTAACGGCACGACTCTGGTTGTTGTTCGAATACATATTCTCAGCACGCATACGAGCTTGGTTGATAATCTTGTTACCATAACGGAAGTTGAATTGGTTGTTCCATGTCAGACGACCGAAGTTCAACTTGAATCCGAAACCTCCCGTAAACTTAGGAAGTGAAGAACCCAGGTACACGATGTCAAGTTCATTGATTTGTCCGTCGTGGTTGATGTCATCATACATAGCGTCTCCACCACGGAATTCGTAATTCACTGAACCTGCACAGAACATCATGGGCTTGGTCATGTTGTTTTCGTCAAGAATCACAACGTTGTTCTCGTCTCTTGCCACAGGAGCATTAGGTCCACTGACACCACGAATTTCCTCTGGAGTATAGTCGGAGTATTGGTAAACGCCCTTATAGCGGAAACCATAGATACTACCCATGGCGCGATTCAATTCTACGCGAGTGAGATATGAACCATTCTGGCGGTCAAACTCATTGTTTAGGCTTGCTAAACATGTCTCTTCCATCGCCGTAATTTGGTTTTTGTTATTTGCAAACGTCACGTTGAAATCCATGCTGAATTTGCCCAAGCGGATAAAGCGATTTCCGTTAAGGTTGAATTCCCAACCGATATTCTTCATGTTACCTACGTTTTGCCAAGCAAATGAAGAGTAACCTGCTGATGTAGGAATACCTCTGTTTGCCATCAGCAAGTCGGTGGTATATTGCCAATAGAATTCTACGTTACCCGTAATGCGATCGTTGAAGAATCCGAAGTCAGCACCTAAGTTGTAAGTCTCTTTCTGTTCCCACTTCAAGTTGCTCAACTGAATGTTTTGGGGATAGATACTTCCTTGATTCAGGTACCCCGAACCATTGCGATACTTACTGAAATAGAGGTACTCAGAACCTGGTTGTTTACCTACGATACCCCATCCTGGACGAACGGAAAGCATGGAAATCCAAGGTAAAGCCTTTTGGAACCAAGGCTCCTTGTTGATGTTCCAACGCAAGGAGAATGCAGGGAAGTTACCCCATCTTTGGTCATTACCGAACTTGGTAGTTCCGTCTCGACGAACGGAGAAGTCTGCCATGTATCTACCTTTATAGGCGTAGTGGGCTGAATAGGTGAAGTAAATACTTCTCCATTGTCCGCTACCCGTATTCATTCCTTCAATGATTCCCTCAGCGGCTGCACTTTGAATGCTTCCCGATGGCAATCCCCAAGAAGATGTGCTTTGTGAAGTAGATTCACCGCTGGTAAGTTGACCACGTAACATCATCGTCAACACGTGGTTCTTGTTTCGGAATGCTGGCGAGAATGTAAGGGTGTGCGTGGTAGTAACACCTAAACTCTTGCTGGAATTGGCGGTTGTACGGTTACTTTGTTTTCCGTCAGTATCATTCCAACCTCTCGTACTCAATGAAAGAGGCATAAACTGGTCTTCGTATCTGTTGAAGATGTTGAATACCACCTTACCTTCATAAGTCAACCTTGTCTTATCCTCGTCGAGATTCAACAAGTTGTAGCGTAACTTAAACTCTGGATCGATGTTGTAACTGGTCTCATGGTTCTTGGCCAAATGAGCCAAAGCCACAGGGTTTTTGTCGTTGAGCTGGTCGCGTAACTGACTGGAAACGGTTGGCAACATACTATAATACTCGTCCAAGTCGTTTCCTTGCTTGTCTTGTTCGTAAACAGACAAGTTAGGCATTCTCACATAACCGATAGACAACAAGTCACCATTGTTTTTTTGGTTGCGAGTATACGTCAAGGAAATATTGGTTTCAATCTTTATACGGTCAGAAACAAAGTAGTCTAAGTTGACACGTGAAGTGAAACGGTCGAGTTGCTGCTTGATGATAGAACCCGTTTCATGGTCATATCCAGCACTAATACGGAAGTGAGCTTTCTCACCACCACCGCTAAGAGCTAAATTGTGATTCTGTCTCCATCCAACCTTCTTTACTTCCTTCAACCAGTCGGTATTGTTGTTATACATCTCGTATTCTGGGAAGCTGGGATTGTAGTTTAATTCTGGGATGTTACTTGACGCGTCGCTCAAAGAAGGATTGAAGTATTCCTCTTTCAACAACATCGTATATTCATCACCATTGAGCATTTGATAACCAGTAGGTTGATACGTACCAGTCAGACGATAGCTATAGGTGACGCGTGTCTTTCCACGAGTACCACGTTTTGTCTTGATTTCAATTACACCGTTTGAACCTTGCGAACCCCAGATAGCTGTTGCGGCAGCATCTTTCAAAACCGAGATGCTCTCGATATCTTCAGGATTGACGTTCAGCAATTGTGCAAATTTCTCTTCGTTGGCAGAAGTAAAATCGAAATCGTTTGTATTGGTTTCCCATACGTTTCCATCAACTACGATAAGAGGTTCGCTCGAACCGTTGATACTCGACACACCACGCAAACGCATAGATGTTCCAGAACCCAAGTTACCTGAGTTGGCAACGATGTCAAGACCAGCGATACGTCCTTGCAAAGCTTCATCTACTGTGGTAAACGACAATCCCTCGAACTCTTTCATGTCGATGCTCTGTCGTGCAGTAGAGATTTCATCTACTGGAATAGACAAACCTGAGCCTTCTGTACGTTTTTTTGCAAAGACCGTTACTTCGCCAATCTGAGTGGCATCTTCCAACACTACCGAATAACTGGTCTTGTTAAATGGGAAAGTAGCGGATTTATAACCCACGTAAGAGATACGCAACTTATCTTTAGGATTTTTCAACTTAAACGAGAAGTTTCCGTTGATGTCAGTTTGGGTAGATGCTACAATACGATTGGCAGCATCGAGTTCCACGACGTTTGCCATCATTATAGGACCGAACGCATCTGTCACAGTACCCGTGATGATGTCGCCAGCCACTTGAGCGTAACAGGTGGAAGAGTGAAATTGAATGATAGATAATTGTAAGCAGAATGCTACGAAAGTCAATCTACCTGTCCAATTTCTTTCCTTGAATAACTTTTTAATATAGGTATACATAATCTTCAATTTTCAATCATCAAAGGTTTGTCTATTTGGTGAATCACGGCCGAAGAACTGGTTTCTATCGCGCGGGCTGAAGAAGCATCGGTCGAATTATATTGGAACTCACGAGCCACCAAATTGTAGAGTCCGTTCTTCGTCTCTACTTTTCGGCTATTTCCCGCATGGTCAATCAATGTAATTCCTTCAGGTTTCAGACTTGCCCTAATACGATAGAATCGTTCGGTCAATGGGTCGATAACGGCAGTTTCAAAATCACCACTTTCTTCCTCTGCTCCAATAAAGAGGGCATTGTCTTGAATGTGGTATTTCAAGAAGTTCACGATTTGCAATGAGTCGCGTGTCTTGGCGGCATAGTTGCCAACTTCCTCATGAGTGTCAACTAATTCCCAGGTCGGCAATTTTCCGCTTTTTTGCAATGCTTCAATACTCTCGTTGGTAGGTACGTAAATTGTATAATGGTACGTGTTGAATACGGAAATGTTCGTTCCACCGCAAGCATTACGCTTGTTATGGATTATCTCGAACAAACCACTACCATCCATCAATTCCAGGAATTTTGAGAATTCTGGTTTGCTTGCCAATATGTCTCGAACCGTTTGACGAGTTCCCAAGATGGGCGTTTCCAAGATGTAGCTCTTTCCGTTTCCGCCTTGTGTTTGGTCATAAATATAGCTAACGGGAATGGGTTTGCTTTCATTCATTTGGTAGCTTCCTTCAACGGTCATTCCATTGCTGCCGGCATTTGTGTTATGAACACGAATTTCCGTGCCGCCCTTCGTGCGATAGAAGGTCTTTCCATCTTCCACGTTTCCAATCACGATGTGCGTGTCCAAGATGTCTTTCAATCGGTTTCTGATTTGGTTGTTATCTGCTAATCCGATGGAATCTCCCACTTCTCCTGTAGCAGTATCATAATTCCAAATACTTGCCCAAACGCGGTCTTCTATATTGACCTTCTTTCCATCGTAATGGAAGCGGAACAATTGTGTTTGACTCTTTCCGTATGAACATGGGTCGATGTATTCCAACAAGGCATTGTTGGTTGGAATGAAGAAACTATAATATGAGTTCAATGAGTTCAGATAAACGTCGTATTGTAATTGTTCGATTCCCCAATACATAATACGCATCGACTCATTCACCAAAGCTGGGAAGGAAACGCTCACGTATGCCGTTGGCGAATATACTCTATTGGTAAGATAAACGGCTCCGTTACATCCCAACCAAACAGAATCAATGGCGTCAGGTGTTACACCCATTGGGTCGTTTGCGTCATTGAGAATGTTTTGGAATTTTGAAGGAACGGATGAGATAAACGAACTTAACATATTGTTGTTGACGAGTTTTGCTACAACGTCATCAGGTACGTTATCCCATGAACCGTAATAGTCTTTCAAAACTTTACCTGCACCATTTTGCCAATATTCTTCCATGGCTTTGTCGCTGGGAACCATGATAACCGCCATGTCTCTTTGCAAAACGATGTTTCCGTCTTGGTCGTTCAAGCCTGCATAGTAAGAATTCCATTCAGGGTCAAACTTCAACAAACCATTTACAGGACCGTTGTCAGGCGTTACGTTAAGAGGTTGTCCTTCTTGCGACTTCCTTGAGAAGAAACGCTTTTGGAAAACGGTGTCAACGTTCGTGTCATATAAATAATTATATTGTGTCTTTACTGCCTCGTCGAGAGGGTAGGGAGCGCAATATCTTTCCAATAAACGATTGAACTGACTTGCATTTTTCTTCTTGGCAATCAACTCTGCCATGTTGGGTAATGGAGTAATCACCTTTCCCATGCGATGGATAAATCCATTCGAACACTTGATGTTGGCTTGTACTACCTGTACGCCGTTCACGCTGGCCTCACCAGGTTGACGCTTCGTTTCGTAATTGTAGATGAAGTCGTAGTCATCATTCGTGATTCGCTTGTTGGTGAGTTGTTTCTCGATAAAGTGAACCAATGGAACCACCGAGAAGTCTTCCATACATACCATCGTTTTCCCGTTGGTACGATAGCGAGCCCAATAAGGATTGTCAGGCATTTGCTCTGGGCGAAGGATAGGAACAGAGTCGTATGGCTGACTGGAAGCCAAGCGGCGCATACATTCACCTTCACGTGGCGGTGTTCCCTCTACGCTTGATAAACTATTCAACTGCATGGAATTGTCAATCATGCTGCCAAAGAGCAACAACTTCTTTTGTGACATTGACAGTTGAGCATAACTCTTCACACCCCATGGGTTGTTGCGGAAAAACTCTTCGTATGCAGCATCGTCTGCCACGAATAGTGTTTTTGAACCCGTCTTGGCAAGCACTTCACGATAGCCCAAGTCGTCAATCAATCGTACGGTGATATTAAAACTCTCACCGCCCGAGCGACCTTGCTCTTCAAGCCAACTGTAAATGCTCGCCCCCCAACCATCTGGAGTACGTTCATCGAGGTCGTATTCCGAACATGATATCATCGAGGTCATACCTGTAACCAGTACGCCTACCATCATGAGCCAATGACGACTTCGTTTCCAAAATTGTCTTTCGGTTTTCATAATTAATACTGTTTTATGGTTATCTGATTATTATCTGATAATGATTTTTCGTGTCTTGCCATTTGGATAAACGATAATGTTCATGCCTTTTTGCATATTGGGAATTTGAACGCCAGAGGCATTGTAAAACTTTGCCTTGCTGATGTCTGCGTCTCCGTCTTCTTCCAATACTCTCATGATGCCATCAGGAACAACTGAATTGAGACGGCATTCCAACAACAGGAATTCATCAAAACCAGAACCATTGTTTTGGAAACTGATGATGTAATTGCCCTTTTTCGTAATGTCAAACCTTAATTCGTTTTCCTTGGCAGATGTTAAGTTGGCGGCAGTATTGCCGTTGGCATTCGGTGTAGCAGTCAAGTAATCAGATTGAGCAATCGCATTGTTGCTTGCGTCCAGAATACTTACATTATACTTAGGTGTACCTTTCCAGGCAGCCATTGCGTAGGTCAGTTTGTATGAACCAGGTTGCAAACCTAATGAGAATGCGTTTTGTCTACCATACTCAGCCTTGTTTACGCGCCAATAGAGAGCCTTTCCTTGATAGCCTGTAAATCCAGTAAACGTACGACCACCACCGGTATACGAGTTTGGATATTCGTGCATTTCACTGCTTTCTTGTGTTGCTTGCCAACCTTTTGGGAACGTTCCGCTCAATACGTCCTTGAAGTCTAATGCATAAAGGGAAGACATGTCGGCAAAGATGGGTTGAATGGTCACGATGTCATCAGGCATGGTGAAGCTATTGTTTGCGTCAATGTTTACCGAACCATGAATAACGTTCCATCCTACCAAAGCATAACCTTCTTCAGGTGTTACGTTCAGTTGAACGGTCTTACCTTCAGCTGCTGCTTCCACATCACAACTTACAGAACCATGTTCGCCATTGCGAATAGTAATTTGGAATTCTTCTTCAGGTGTATCGATAGGCGTGTAAATAACTTGGTCGATAAACATGCTCAAACCACCGCTATTCGTGATAATCAAAGTATTCTTTCCTTCCACCAAAGAGGCGTGGAATGTTGCTTTCTTCCATTCGTTATTCGCAGTCTTCTCAAGACTTACGGAAGTACGTTTTCCGTTGATGTTTGTTGAAAGCGTACCAGCACGTTGTGTTGACATGTATCGTATGGAAATCTTGTAATCACCCGCTTGCTTGATGTTCAAGTTATGGCGAAGCGAACCAGCCGTATTGGTACCCATATCCATGAAACCATTTCCCGCATGACCACGTGTAGTGCTGTACCAGTTGTATGGGTCGGTAACGCAACTACGAATGCTTCTGTAGTCCATGTCTTCAGCCTCGATGATGATTTCACCATTGTAAGCATTTGGTTGCTTGGGTAAGTCGAGTGAAAGTTCTGAGTCGTTCAGTAAGTCATTGCTTCTGTCTGTAGCGGCACCATGACATTGAATGTCAAGGTCAATGGGGCCATTGTGCTTTACATACAACTTATATGCCTTGTTTTCCTCATCCCAATTCGTGGTAACGCTGGCAGAAGCCAATGTGCGTTTCTTAAGCGTATAAGTGGGTTCCTCCGTAGCACCTGAAATGATGATGCTATCCATGACCAATGCGGTCGTATCATTACGATAATTGTTCAAGTAGAGCTTGATATGGTCAGCATATTCGCGAACGACACCACTACTCAGTTTTCCGTAGTTCAGTTCTATCTGATCACAGGTGTTGTAGAGTAGGGGAACAACAGCCTTTGCGGAAGTCTTCTTGTTCAAGTATGTATACGGAGTATAGGTGATGAGTTGATTCTTGTAACGAGATACATACAAGTCGCCCGTACTCACTTGAGGATATTGAGCATTGAATTCAGAAACCTTTTTTGTTTGTGAAGACCAACGAGAGGTGGCTGCAGATTTCTTTACCTGTACGGGAATAGATTTTGCCAAGTCATCATAGAGTCCGATAGCTACGGGTATGGCTGCATATCGTCCCGTTTTCTTGAAATAACAGAAGTTGTCCATCCATTGACCGTTTCCACGGTTGAATGGGTCAGTTTGCTTGTAGAGACCATCGTAAAGGTCGCCCCAAGCAGCATATTTCTGTTCGTCATTACCGCTTGTTACGTCGTTGACAACGATAATCTTCGTCTTGTTCACCACTTCTTCGCGTGTAGGAATATACATGGTACCGTCGATGATTTTGCGGAACATATCCATCCAACCGCCACGGAAACCAGGGAAAGTTCCCCAATTTCTGCGAGTATAACCCTCCACGGTGCTGTTGTTGAGATTTTGGAAGTCTTCTTTCCAAATCAATTCAGGACCATCCCATACGGCACCGCCGTTCACACATGTTTGTTCCATCACCGTTCCGAAACCTGCGGCGATGGGATATTTCTTTCCGTGGTTGTTGCCTAACAAGGCATCAAGTGCTCCGTTCCAACCACAGTTGTCGTAACGTACACCATAGTTTTTAGCAAGGCCAGAGATAAATGGCGAGAACGTTACGCTCTCGTTATTGTAGAAGCACGATGAGGTGGTGTACTTGTATAACCACAACATCGCCTCTGGATATTCCTTACAAGCAGCCAACAAATCCTTGTTGCGCTTCATCATACCAATGGGATTGAGAAGATGCGACCAAATGTTTCCGCAGAATGATACCGTGAGGAAACCGCCATATTTGTGAGCCA
>JAEEGL014960345.1_pt1 | contig 19294 bp, 20 predicted proteins | sample 9134231 | NCBI WGS metagenome assembly JAEEGL01 (sample SAMN16246548, study PRJNA631951) | gut metagenome | biome: gut microbiome; feature: rumen; material: fiber-attached | host: Bos | place: Iran: Karaj | collected 2018-10
CCTTTCACAAAGTCCAGCAATCCGTAGAAATACGTTCTTGCGTAGAAACAGATCCATTCCCTGAAACTGTAGTGCAGGTACTTCCCCGCCTGCCTGAACGCACGGATCTTGCCTTTCATGATCTTTCTCTGACTCACGCGGCTGAGTCCCGATGCTTTCTGTCTGTAGGCCGTTCCGTATCCGCCTGAAAAATAAAATGGACAGAGGGACAGCAGTTTCAGACTCAGATCCCAGTCCTCAAACAGCTTCATATCCGTAACATAGCCACCGACTTTTTTATATGCTTCCAGCGGAAAACAGAAGTCTCTTGCGATATAGACGCCGATACTCTGCGTAATGGTTTTAAAACGGTAATCCTTCTGCAGGTCCTGTATGGTCAGATCACCGGTCACATTTCCGTCTTCGTCCGTCAGCACCGTCTGTGAAAAAGCGCATACCGGCTCTTCATGCGCATTGATGATCTGCATCTCCCGCATCAGTTTGTTCTCGTCATAATAGGTGTCATCCGCATCCACCTGCGAAATATACTCGGAATGACAGGAGCGGATCGCGGTGTCTCTTGCAACGGACACGCCTTTGTTTTCCTTAGCAAGGATCAGACGGATCCTCTGATCCTTTTTCGCATACTCCTTAAGGATCTCTCTGGAACCGTCCGTAGAACAATCATCATATATGACGATCTCCTCGAGGGGATACGTCTGCCCAAGGACGCTGTCAAGGCAGGATCTAAGGTATTTCTCGTTATTGTAGTTGGGAATGATCACGGAAAGTGTTTTCATATTCTGATCCAGCCCGGAAGCGTTTTTTCTTCCGTATCTTCTCCATACATGTAGGCAGAGGGATAAACGGTGATATGTCCCTCGTTCCGGTTCAGGATCCCGGCCCAGATGCTGAAGGTGGAATTGGCCGCGATGTTGTGTTTGCAACGACTCATTAACTGCATGTCACGGTAACTCCTGTTGCCGTTATTATGACTAATGTATACCATGTCGGAACGGTCTTTAAACATTTCTTTTGCAAAATCGATATCATCCGAAAAAACAAAAAACGTCGGATCTTTCACCTTTTCTTCAATGCAGGCGATCGCCGGACCGTAATATTCCATGCCGAGCGCTTTGAACTTATCCGCATTTTCCTTAAGAAGATAGTCGCCGCGGCGTATATGGATACTCACCGAATTGCAGTGGTCGATCTTTTCCAGCATATCAAGATTCTCCCTGTCCTTCGGCTCATCAAAAACAAATTCGTTTTGTATCTTATCAATACGGTTTTTGTAATACTTTTCCGATGCCCAGTAGCTGATGATATAGTAATCCTTTTGCGGATCCAGGTGCATAACTTTCCCGTAGAGATCATCGACAGCGCCTGTCGAATCATCGATCATGTTCATGTCATAGCGCTCCCGGTATTTTCCTTCCCGAAGACATCTGTTGACCCCGCCGGTAAATCTGCCCCAAAGCTTTGCCAGTGTCTTATTCCTGGGGCAACCGTAGATCTGTCCCGTTACGCGGAAACAGTCCAGAAGCCCCGCCTCTTTCAATGCAAACGGTGCCTGCGACAATTGGGGAAATACTCTGGTCAGTTCGAAACCGTGATGCGGGTCATTGCGGTAGAGCCAGCGCGTATCTGCTTTTACGGTTGCAGACGGATACAGTTCCTCCATCAGCTTGCAGAAACTGTACTGAAACATCTGGTTGCCCAGTCCGCTTGTCAGTCTGACAATGATCATCCCTTATTCTCCAATGCCCGTTTGATCGCCTGACAGACAAAATCCACTTCTTCCACGGTCATCTCCGAATAGATCGGAAGCGCCAGCACACGAGAAGAAACATGACCGGCGATCGGCGTATCGTCTTTAAACCTTCCCCTGTAGCACTCCATATCCTTGGTCAACGGATAGAAATACTTGCGTACCTTTATGTCCTGCTTGTTCAGTTCTGCCATCAGCTGATCTCTTGTAATTTTTTTGTCATCAACGACAATCGGGAAATATGCATAATTATATTTAATGTTTGATTTTTTCGAAGGCAGAAGTTTCACGTATCCTTCCAGCTGTTCTCTGTATCGCTGTGTTACAATTCTGCGGTTTTCAATGCAGGAATCAACCGTTTTAAGATTCAATAATCCCATGATGGCACAAAATTCATTCATTTTGGCATTCGGGCCGATCTCGTCCACAATTTCTTCATCCCGGATCCCGAAATCCCTGAGGCGTGTCAGTTTATCGGCAATTATCGGATCATTTGCTGCGATCGCGCCGCCTTCTATACTGTGATAAACCTTTGTGGCGTGGAAACTGTACATGGATGCATCCCCGTAACTTCCGATCCCTTTCCCGTTGATCTCCACGCCAAAGGCATGCGCACTGTCATAGATCACTTTCAGGCCGTGCTTCTTTGCGATCTTATCGATTTTTTCGACATCGCAGGGCATGCCGTATACATGCACCGGAACGATCGCAGATGTTTTCGGTGTGATCAGTTTTTCAATCTGATCCGGATCCATGGTGTAATCGTCTTCTTTGATGTCACAGAAGACCGGTGTGAGTCCGTTCCTGACGATCGCATGCGTGGTCGAGGCAAAGGTAAACGGCGTCGTGATCACTTCTCCTGTCAGACCCATCGCCTGCAGGCACAGTTCCAGTGCCATATGACCGTTTACAAACAGCAAAAGATCCCGGACTTTCAGATATTCCTTCAGTTTCGCCGTCAGTTCTTCATGCCTTTCGCCCATGTTGCTGAGCCATCTGTTCTCCCACAGGGGGCGGATCATTTCAACATATTCATCAAATTCCGGCATGGATGATCGGATGACCGGTATGACTTTTTTCATTCCTTCCCTCCAAAAAGCTTTTTAACGATCGTAGCGATGCTGTATGTAAAAAGCGTTGTTGTTTTATCCTTTTTAACGACATGTTTTATTCCGTAGTCGTACATATCTTTCAGGAACTGTCTGTTTTCTCCTGACGGATTTTTCAGATATATCCGAAGCGCCAGACCAAAGTCCGCCCTGCATCTTTTTTCCGAATACTCTGTAAGCCCTTTGTTCTTTTCCATCCACTGCATCAGCGTTTTGGAAAGATAAGCATTTTCTTTCAGCAGATCCCGCTGCATGATGACGGAATTCCAGTTTTCGCCGCCGGCCTTCTGCACATACCGCCACGCGCTCATTTGATCTTCCATCCTGTAGATATTCCCCTGGATCAGAAGGAACAAAAGGATCACGGCGTCATCCGTAAAATCACTGGCCTTATAAAGAATGGTATAATCGTATTTTGCAGCAGGATAGATGTTCCTGGATACAAGCGTTGCATAATGACCCGGAAACCTGGCGCTGTAACAGTAATCATGATAGGTAAAAGCGCCTTCCGGCCAGTCATAGAGGCTGCCGAGTTTCAGTATATCCGGATCTTTAACAGGCAATCCTTCCTCATTCATCATCTGCATGCCATGCGTACATGCGATATATTCGGGGTGTGCCTCAAGGAAATCCACCTGCTTCTGCAGTTTTTTCGGATCCGTCCACCAGTCGTCCCCTTCGAGGTAAGCAAGATATTTGCCATGGCAGCGCATGGTGGTCTCATATACATTCATCGTCGGCCGTCCGCCGGTATTTGTCTCACGCAGATACAATCTTACCTGCTTATTGCTTGCAGGCATTTCCTGATATTCCGCGGCAATTCTTTTCAATATCTCCCTTGTGCCATCGGTTGAACAGTCTTCGCCGACCACAATTTCAAAGGGGAAATCCGTTTCCTGGCAAAGCACGCTTCGCAATGCCTTTTCCACATATTTCTCATGATTGAATGTGATAAAGATGACGCTGACTTTATAATCCATAAATCACCCGTTCTCCCGGCGAAATTCTTCCGTATAATCCGTAACGGTTCCGTCTTCGATCTTATAGATGATCTGACAGCCCGAAATGGTCGTCAGTCTGTGTGCGATCAATATGAGCGTCTTCCTTCCGCGAAGCCTGTCGATCGCTTCCATGACGGCCGCTTCCGTCTCATTATCCAATGCAGCCGTAGCTTCATCCAGTACCAGGATCTGCGGATCTCCGTATAACGCCCTTGCGATCCCGATCCTTTGCCTCTGGCCGCCGGACAAACGAACACCGCGCTCTCCGACCATGGTATCCAGCCCCTCCGGCAGGGATTTCACAAACGCATCCATCTGCGCTTCCGAAAGAGCGCGCCAGACCTTTTCATCATCGATCTCTTCTTCCTCGATACCGAAGGCAACATTGCTCCGGATCGTTTCATCCGCAAGGAAGATCGATTGCGGAATATAAGCCAGTTTCTTCGACCACGCCATCGGGTGTTCATGTACATTCATGTCCCCATAGCTTACGGTACCTGCCGTAGGTGAAAGAATCCCGAGGATCACATCGGCAAGCGTCGACTTTCCGGCACCGGACGGACCGATGAATCCGACCGCCGCCCCCTCCGGGATCATGAGGCTCACATCGTTTAACACATCCTTTTCCGTATTCGGATACCGGTAGAAGATATGCGATACGCGGATACCTTCGGCATTTTCAGGCGCCGCGGAATGATCCTGCATGATCACGCCAAGCATGTCCTCGGTCTCTTTGATGTCCCGGTAGATCAGATCCGCGGAAGGCCGCAGGAAGATGATCAGGTTCAGGTAATTGTCGATCTTGCCGACAGACGGCAGAAGCTTAAAGGCCGCCATCGCAAACGCTGCCAGTTGCGGGATCATGTCATTCAGATCTTCCCCGCGGAACAGCTTTACGACAAGAACAAGCAAAATCGCGCCGACACAGACCGTTTCGATCAGATACTTGGGGATCTGTCCCATGACCTCGTTGTTTCGTACGGCCGTATATTTTCTTTTTCCACGTTTTGTGAAAGCGTTTACAAAAAACGATTCGCGATGAAGGATCTTGATATCCTTGACCGCACCCAGGGCCTGGTTGATCGCCTGATGCATCTTTCCGTCGTTAAACTGTGAGATCTTACCGTTCTCCTTCGACCTTCCGTGAAAGATCAGCAGGTAGATCCCGGAAACCAGAAGCAGGATCAAAACGATCGCAACCGTGGTCATCCAGTCCTCGATCAGAAGATACAGGCACAAGAGTCCCGACATCAGGATTTCCGAGAACACGGAAAAGAACGTCAGCAACATCTGGAAAAACCGTTCCGAATCGAGCATGATCGAACGGATCATTTCGGCGGAATTCTTATCAAGATGATAGGTGTAAGGTTTCTTCAGATAACAGTCCACCAGCCGGCCGGACAAACGCAGCTGATTGTTATAGATGAACGTATACTGCACATAGCTTAAGACCATCAGGTAACAGTTCTTAAAGAGATACACCCCGATCAGCGCGAGAACAGCATAGAGGAAAAAGTCCCGGTCTGTCTCAGCTCCCGTAAAGTCATAGAGCCACTGCATCCATTTGTTCGTATGGATGGTCTCCGGCTTACTGATCAGCGATACCAGCTGTGCGATCAGCGATACACCGATCATTTCAAAAAACGCGCCGATAAACAGACCAAAGCACAGCAGGATCGACTGGATCTTCTGTTTTCTGCTGAATATGTAATTAAATTTACGTAGCAGACTGATCATTTTTAACAAATTCCTTTACATCCGCAAACTGTCCGATATGCTCCCTGAGCCAATCCTCGCCGCGGTCCCACCATTTGATCTTCAAAAGAGCGTTGATCGTTTCATCATCAAAACGTTTCCGGATCAGTTTCGCCGGAACACCCGCATAGATCCCGTAAGGCTCCAGATCTTTTGTCACAACCGCGCCTGTTCCGACTACCGCGCCGTCTCCGATCGTAACACCGGAAAGAATGCGTACGCCGCTTCCGATCCAGACATCGTTTCCGACGATCACCTCTACACCCTCTTTGGCATCCAGATAAAGAGTGGCATCAAAGGTGCTTTCATCCGTATAGGTAAACCCGTGCGGCGCACTTGCATCACAAAAAGCCGTATGTGTCGAAACATGTGTATCCACCGGATGCCTGCCAAGGACCGTAGCCACATCCGGACCGATGCTGTTATAGCGTCCGACCCGGGTGTTGCTGAAATCCCCGTGATCATGAATGATAGACCCGAAGCCTACAGTTGTATGATTCAAAATCGTGGACCTTCCGATATAGTTGCGGCCTTCAAGCTTTGATCCGCCGTGCAGATAGGACTTTGGCCGCATGATACTCTTCGTTTTCAGTTCAATGATCAGGCGAACAAACGGATATACCAGATTGCGATAGATGACCGACCCGATCTCTGTACATTTTCTTTTCAGCATAATGCCCTCTTAATCTTGACATAGTCCTTATAAGTATAGTTGATTTGTCGCATAAATTCAACTATACTTAAGTTTGATATGACGTGGGAAGGACTGTATTTATGGCACTGTTTTCGATCATTACAACCTGCTTCAATGCCGAAGGCTGTATCGAAAAAACGATCCGCTCCGTCCTGTCACAGGACTTTCGGGATTTTGAATACATTATCATGGACGGCGCCTCCAAAGATCATACCTTAAAGATTGCCGGATCCTTTGAAGACGCCTTTGCAAAAGCCGGCATTCCCTACCGGATCTTTTGCGAAGAGGACCACGGGATCTATGAAGGAATGAACCACGGTGTAAGTCATGCACTTGGAGATTTTGTGAACTTCCTGAATGCCGATGACTGTCTTACGAACGAACATACGCTGAGCGATCTTGCATCCTTTGTGAACAATACCGCCAGATATCACACGGAGACCGAAAGGCCCGTCATCTTTTACGGAGATGCGGCAGCTGTCGAATTCGGGGAAACCTACCGCTATGTGAAAGATCTTTCCCTGATCACAAAACGGATGCCGTTTTCCCATCAGAGCGTTTTCGCCCTGCGCAGCCTGCTTGAAGAATACCCGTTTCGCGAAACCTACCGGATCGGCGCCGATTATGATTTTCTGTTACACAGTTACCGGAACGGTTACCGCTTTGCAGACACCGGACTTCCCATATGTATTGTAACGCTTGACGGTCTCTCATCCGTTGATCTTCTGCATACGTTTATCGAAACAACACAGATCCAGCGCTCTTACGGGATCGACAATTATCCCGGCAAAACCTATGACAAAAAGCTGCATTCCCTGAAGATCAAGCAGTTTGTGATCGATCATTTCCCGAAGTGGTGTATCCGTTTCATACGAAAGATCCAGCGGATCAAAAGAGGTCAGAATGAACACTGTTAAGATCAATTTTTCGGATTTCTGGGATGGCTTTGATCCCGAAAACAACTTCATAAGAGATGCATTAAAAAAGCACTTCCGGGTTGAGATCTCCAAAGATCCTGACTTCGTCTTCTGCTCCAATTTCGGCAACAGGCATCTGAAATACAACTGTGTAAAGATCTACTATACCGGAGAAAATCTCTGTCCGGACTTTAATCTTATGGATTATGCCCTGGGTTTCCAGCCGATCACCTTTACTGACCGCTACCTGCGCTTCCCCCTGTATGTCTTATACAAAGAAGCCTGTGATCTGGCGCTTAAGAAGCATCATCTTCCGGCAGATTACAGGATCAGCGAAAAGAAATTCTGCAATTACGTGATCAGTAACGCCATTTCCGATCCTTCAAGATCCGAAATGATCCGTGTATTGGAATCATACAAGAGCGTGGATTCCGGCGGAAAATATAAAAACAATGTCGGCGGTCCGGTAAGGGATAAGATTGCCTTTGAAAAAGGGTATAAATTCACCATGTGCTTCGAGAACAGCAGCGCGCCCGGCTATACCACGGAAAAACTCATGGAAGCTTTTGCGGGGCAGACCGTTCCGATCTACTGGGGAAACCCGGATATTGCCAAAGAATTTAATCCGAAAGCATTTGTCAACTGCCATGATTTCGGCTCATTTTCGGAAGTGCTTGCGGAAGTGAAACGGATCGACGAAGATGACGCGCGCTTTATGGAGATGCTTAAAGCGCCTGTCCTTTCGGATGACTCGCTGGCCAATGCAATACTTGAAGAGGATTATCTCTCCGATTATCTGTATGCGATCCTTTCGCAGGGAGATAATGCATACAGACGCAATCGTATTTATCTCGGAAAACGATATGAGGATCAGGCAAGATTTCACCAAAAGATCGACCGCGTCCTCTATCTGCCGAGGCGCGCCATCTTTTATTTCCAGAACAGGCTGAAGCGCCGCGGTTAAGAAAGGAAGATCATGAGCAAACAATTACGGAAAATCGTCCTGATCGGTCCCGTTTATCCCTATGCAAGCGGAATCTCTCATTATACATCCCTGCTATGCAAAAATCTTTCCGAAACCTATGATGTCACCATGGTGTCTTTTTCGTTCCAGTATCCGCAGTTCCTGTACAGAAAAAAACAAAAAGACTTTTCCAATGATTCTTTTAAGATAAACGACACAAAGTATTGGCTCAATACGATCAATCCGTTTAACTGGATCAAAGTCGGCAAAAAAATCCGAAAGCTCTCTCCGGATCTGGTGATCATGGAATGGTGGCACCCCTACTTCACATTCTGTTTTCAGTCATTATCCCGAATTCTGCATACAAAGATCATATATATCTGCCATAATGTATTTCCGCACGAACATTTTCCGTTTGACCGTTTCCTTTCCGCGCACACACTGAAAAAAGCAAACGGCTATATCGTGCAATCCGGAAAGGACGAAGCGGATCTGATCAGTATTCTTCCAAACGCAGTCTACAGAAAGACGGTCCATCCGACTTATGATGCGTTCAAGATGAAGAACACCCCAAAAGCGGAAGCAAGACAGGTTCTTTCCATAAAAGAGGAAGAACAGGTCCTGCTGTTCTTCGGGTTTGTCAGGAAATACAAAGGATTGAAATACCTGATCGAAGCGATGCCTGCGATCAAAGAAAGCCTGCCCAAAAGCAGACTTCTGATCGTCGGTGATTTTGGCGAAAGCAAACCGGAGTATCTTGAACTGATCCGGGAAAAAAAGATCGAAGATGCGATCACGGTCTACGACGGCTACATTCCCGACAAAGAAGTGGAACAGTATTTTGCCGCATCGGATGTTGTGGTTGCGCCTTATGTATCGGCCACGCAGAGCGGGATCATCCAGATCGCTTACGGATTTGAAAAGCCCGTCATCGCAACCCTTGTCGGCGGCCTTCCGGATGTGGTATTTGACGGCGTTACCGGCTATCTTGTGGAATCCGAAAATCCTGCCGCGCTGAAAGAAGCCGTGGTCCGCTATTTTACGGATACGGATATTCCGAAAATGGAACAGGGCGTAAAGGATGTATCAGACCTGTTTTCCTGGGACCGCATGAAAGAAACGATCCGGGATCTGTATGAAGAACTCCCGGATCTATGACCGTTTCATGTTTTTGTAGAATGTATAGAAGATTGCAAGCATCGCTGCCATCCTGTGTCTGATCAGAAATACCGGGATCTTTTTGGCGATGCTTAAATATTTGCCTTTGATATTTTCCGCCGCGTCCGCAAACGGATCCTCACCCGTCTTTTTACGAAGTTCCCTGATCCGCAAAGCCCTCGGTTTCGGATTCTTCGGATGCATATAATCCATGCTGATGCTCTCCAGCAGAAAGAACACACATCTCATATAATACGCCTGATAAAACAGTTCTTCATAGTCACCCTGGTCCAGAAACTGTTTCAGACCGCGAAGCGCGTCTTCAAAAACGGAAATGCCGCCTTCCCTGTAGCGATAAGTCGCGGAGTCCTGCAATTGTCTGTAGAAATAAAAGAACTGATGCAGATAGCCGATCCTGTCCGCTTTGTCAAAGGCGCGGATATTGAAATTCACGTCCTCCGAGCGGACGATCCCGACAGGATAGACAAGGGAATACTGCTCAAGGAACGATCGCAGATACAATTTCGCGCAGCAGCTTCCGGAGCCGCACTTCGTACACCGCTTCCCGTATACCGGAAGATCTCCGACCATCGTCTTAAGCATCAGATCCCGTTTTTCTTCTTCCCGAAGCAGCGGGATCGATTCCGTAAAGGGCATATATTCTTCCCTTCGTTCCGGAAAGCATTTATAGGTACCCCATACGGCAATTTCGAGTTCATTGTTTTCGGCGAAAGCATATACCTTTTCCAGATTGTCTTCCGCTATGTAGTCATCCGAATCGACAAACGTCACATACCTGCCGCCTGCTGCCTTCAGTCCCGTATTTCTGGCTGCTGACGCGCCGGCATGCTGCTGTCTGAGCACACGGATGCGCTCATCCAGCCTTGCATAATGGCTGATCACTTTTTCGATCCGCTCAGGCGCCCCGTCATCCACGACCAGGATTTCCGTTTCCTTCAAGGTCTGGTGCAGAATACTGTGCAGGCATTCTTTCAGGTAAGATTCCTTCACCTGATAGACCGGTACGATCACAGAGATCTTAACGTTTGACATCTGTCTTACCCGCTTCTTTTTCTTCTTCGTGATAATCGATCCGGCGGACACGGTACTGGATATCCTCCAGCAGTTTCCGGTTATTCGCAATGATATCCGCCTGCAGGCCCAGGATAAACGTCATAAACCCGAGCAGCAGAAGGGTGCTGGCCAATACCAGCGACTGGATATGACCGTTGCCGGAACCGGTGAACAGGTATACAAGAAAACGTACGCCAAGGATCAGTCCGGCTACAAACGGGATCAGTCCGAGAATGCTGAAAAACGTCAGGGGACGGTACATCAGAAATGCCCGGATGATCGTTAACATGGAACGCTTCACATAGCCGAACATGCTGTGGAACAGTCTGGACTTGCGAAGTTCTCCGTTGGTTCGGATCGGCACGGAATCGATCGCCATGCTGGTTCTGCCCGCCTGTACGATCGTCTCAAGCGTATAGGTATAATTGTTCATGACATTCAGATGCATCGCCGCTTCCCTGCTGAATGCGCGGAAACCGCTCGGTGCATCCGGAATATCTGTCTTGCTTGCTTTTCTTACAACATAGCTGCCGAAATGCTGCAGTTTTTTCTTCAGCGGCGAAAAATGCTCCGTATCATCGATCGGACGTTCTCCGATCACGATATCGGATTCCCCGTTTAAGATCGGACGGACCAGCTTCTCAATATCTTCCCCGCAGTACTGGTTATCCGCATCGGTGTTCACAATGATATCCGCACCGTTTCGCAGACAGGCATCGATGCCGGCCATAAATCCTTTGGCTAACCCCTTGTTCCTGGTAAAACTGACGACGTAATTCACGCCCCAGTTTTTGGCAACCTCCACAGTGTTATCGGTGCTGCCGTCATTGATGATCAGGTATTCGATCTCGTCTATGCCGTCTATATGTTTCGGCAGATCGTTTAAGGCGATCTCCAGTGTTTCCGCCTCGTTCAGACAGGGAATCTGAATGATCAGTTTCATGCTATTCCTCTTCCTTTGCGATATAGATTGGTCTCTTTTTGGTCTCTAAATAGGTCTTGGACAGATACTCTCCAAGGATCCCGATGCAGAACAGCTGCACGCCGCCGATAAATACGATGATGCAGGCAAGGGACGGCCAGCCGGGGGTCGGATCGCCCAATACCAGTTTGCGCACCACGATAAATACGATCATCACAAATGCCAGCACGGTAAAGAAAAATCCCATCAGACTTGCCAGTCTGAGCGGTGCCGTTGAAAACGCGGTGATCCCTTCGATCGAGTATAACAGCAGTTTCCAGAACGACCATTTGGTCTCACCTGCCACACGCTCTATGTTTTCATAAGCGATCCATTTGGTCTTAAAACCGATCCATCCGTAAATGCCCTTCGTAAAGCGGTTATACTCACTCATCTCCACGATCGCATCCACCATTCTCCTGCTCATGATCCTGTAATCCCTGGCACCGTCAACGATCTCCGTTTTCGACATCCTGTTGATCAGGCGGTAAAACATCCTCGCAAAAAACGACCGGATGGGGGGCTCACCCTTTCTGGTCACTCTTCTTGTAGCAGCGGAATCATATCCCTCTTCAGTGACCGCCGCATACATTTCCGGCAACAGCGACGGCGGATCCTGCAGATCAGCATCCATGATCACGACATGATCTCCTTTGGCACGGGAAAGACCCGCATAAATCCCTGCCTCTTTTCCGAAGTTTCTGGAAAATGACACGTAATGAATGCCCGGATCCTTTTCCCGAAGCCCTTTGATCACCTGCAGGGTCTGATCCGTGGAACCGTCATCAATGAACAAAAGTTCCATTGCAACGTCCGGATATTTCTTCCGGAAGACTTCCCGCATCTTCAAAAATTCCTCATAAAAGAGCGGAAGCGCTTCCTCTTCGTTATAACAGGGTACTACGACCGACAGTGAGCTCATGATTTTTCCTCATCGATTGTATTGACTCTCAACAGATCATACATTTCACACGGCACGGAAGATGCAAGTGTCACGAACAGGATCTGCTTCGGATGCGGGGCGCTTTCCATTTCTTCCCCCGTCTCATCCGTGATCCTTTTGACCGTTGCCGGAATATTTTGTCCGTCCGGCTTCATGATCTCAATTTCATCTCCCACGGAGAACTTGTTCCGCTGTGTGATACGGATCCTTCCATCCTGTTCTGTTTCTTCCACAAGCCCAAGATAAACAGATCCTTTTTCGTAAGTGCTGTTGTCATAGATCTGGGAATCTTCATCCGGTTTTCCGAAATAGAATCCCGTCGTAAACTTTCTGTAAGTGCATTTCCCAATCTCTGAAAGATACCACGGCATATGGCTCCGGTAGCATTCCTCCGATTCGTAAAGAGCATCGATCGCCTTGCGGTAGGTTCTGGTCACACATGCCACATACAAAGCGGTCTTCATCCGTCCTTCGATCTTGAAACTGTCAATGCCGGCATCGATCAGTTCCGGGATATGTTCGATCATGCAAAGGTCTTTTGAGTTAAAAATATAGGTGCCCCGTTCATTCTCATATACAGGCATGTACTCTCCGGGGCGCGTTTCTTCCACCACCGCGTATTTCCATCTGCAGGGATGTGTGCATTCACCCCGGTTGGCATCACGTCCGGCAAGAAACGAGGAAAGCAGGCATCTTCCGGAATAAGAAATGCACATGGCACCGTGCACGAAACTTTCGATCTCCATTTCCGCCGGGATATGCTCCCGGATCTCCCTGATCTCGGATAACGACAGTTCCCTTGCGGATACAACGCGTTTTGCGCCCATCTTCCACCAGAAATCGTAGGTCAGATAATTGGTATTGTTTGCCTGCGTACTGATGTGGATATCAATTTTTGGACAGATCTCTTTTGCAAGCGTAAACATGCCGGGATCCGATATGATCAGTGCATCCGGTTTCAGATCACGAAGCGTTTCAAAGTACGCTCCGGCGCCCGCAAGGTCTCGGTTATGGGCCAGGATATTGGCCGTCACATAAACTTTTGCGCCCCTCGCATGCGCAAAATCAATGCCCTCGCGCATTTCCGCTTCATCAAAGTTCTTTGCTTTGGCGCGCAGGCCGTAGGCTTCTCCGCCGATATATACCGCATCCGCCCCGAAGACGACCGCGGTTTTTAAGACTTCCAGACTGCTTGCCGGGATCAGTAATTCCGGCTTTTTTCCATTTGGCATATTCGATCCTTATTTTCTGACACTCACAGCCACACCGTCACCGATGGGCAGAATATCCGTAACCAGTTCTTCCGCATGCGTCAGCATGTGAAGATACTCACGCATTCGGGAGTGAATGGTCCGGTTGCGCCGTGTAACGGCAAACCGCGATTCCGCCACATCCCCGTCCTGCAGTACATTGTCGGAGACCAGCAGGCTTCCTTCATGCATCATTTCCCGGATCGGTTCATAAAAACTCAGGTACTGTCCTTTTGCGGCATCCATAAAGATCAGATCAAACTGCTCACCGGCGTCTGCCAGTTCTTTTAAGATCTCCTCCGCTTCCCCTTTTAAGAACCGGATCCTGTCCGCATATCCGGAATCGGCAAAGTTTTTCTCCGCATCGGCAAAACGCTTTTCGTATTTCTCGATCGTGGTGATCTCGCAGTCCTTTGGTCCGTACGTTGCCATCAAAACAGCGGAAAAACCGACTGCCGTACCGACCTCGAGGATCCGCCGCGGTCTGTGCGCTGCCAGAAGAAAACGGAGCAGGCTCTGCGTCGGAGGTTTGATGATCGGAACATTCGCGCCAAGCGCTTCTTCTTCCAGCCGGTCAAGAAAGGGGGTGTTACCCGTATCCAGCGAATCAATATATGCTTCGATCCTCTCGGGCGCGATCAATTGGCATCCTCCGTTTTCGAACCGCCGTCATCTCCGTCCCCGTCCTCTTCGCCTTCATCATCGGTCTTCAGCAGGACGCCGAACATTTCTTCCGCCGTCATGGATGTGTTCAGCGTAAAAATGCCGGGGTGGATGTCACCGTCATACAGCGAGACCTTTTCCTGGATCCGAAAGAGCGTCGCATCGCGGATCAGCCCTTTATCTTCCAGCATTTTCGCCACTTCCTTGATCCCGTCACGGTTGGATACCGTGATCTGGACGTCCCTTCCGGGCGGCTCTTCCATCGCTTCTTCCGTGAAAATGCGGAAGCCGAATTCATACGCTTTTCCGCCAAGCTTAAAGAGCAGAAAAGCAAGAACGATCAGTATGACGACACGTATGACCGTGCCGAGAAAGGAGTATGCAAACTGTTGCAGTTTCATTCTTTACAATCCTCCGATACATCCAGGTCCAGTTCTTTTGCCATGATCGCCTCAAGTTCCTGGAACATTCTGCAATAATCCAGTTCCGCCTGCATAAAATCATGGATCCTGCCGTCGGCGATCAGTCTCTCGTATTCCGATCGCAGGTTTTCTTCCGTTTCCGGATCCTCCGTCTCCTGGATCAGACCGTAGATCTCCCTGATCCGGTAGATACTGTCCTTTAATTCCGGGAACTTAAGGATCCTTTTTTTCTGTTCGAGATATTGTTTATATTCACTGCACTCACGCAGTCTGTCCATAATATCGATCATCATTCCACTTCCGTGATCACCGGCAGGATCATCGGCTTACGCTTCATCTTCTTCCAGACATAGCCGCTAAGCGCATCTTTCATCGCGTTCTTCATTTTGCCCCAGTCGGTTACATTCTTCTGCTGCAGGTTTTCAACCGTTTCTTCCAAAACGCCCTGCATCTCATCCATCAGTTCATCGGATTCTTTGACATACACAAATCCGCGGGTAATGATATCCGGCCCGGTCAGGCAGATATTGGTTCCCTTCTGCATTGTCAGAAGGATCAGGATCATGCCGTCCTGTGAAAGGATCTGACGATCCCGCATGACCACATTCCCGACATCGCCGATCCCGAGACCGTCCACAAAGACCGCGCCGGTCTTGACCGTATCCGTCACTTTACACTCATGTTTATTCAGGGAAAGCACCTCACCGGATGAGAGGATCTTGATGTTTTCGGAAGGGATCCCCATCAGGTGCGCGATGTCTGCCTGCGCTTTTAAGTGTCTGTATTCCCCGTGCACGGGGATCGCGTATTTCGGTTTTACCAAAGTATAGATCAGTTTGATCTCTTCCTGGCATGCGTGTCCCGAAACATGCGCATCCTGGAAGATCACATCCGCGCCCTTCTGGCACAGTTCATTGATCACGCGGGAAACCGCTTTTTCATTGCCGGGGATCGGGTTGGAACTGAAGATCACCAGGTCGCCCGGTTTGATCGTTACCTTCTTGTGGATATTGGTTGCGATCCTGAAAAGCGCAGCCATGGATTCTCCCTGGGATCCCGTCGTGATGATCACGACCTTTTCGTCCGGATAATTGCCCAGTTCTTCCACATCAATGAGTGTGTTATCCGGGATCTTAATATATCCCAACTCGGAAGCGGTCTGTATGATATTGACCATGCTGCGGCCTTCAATGACCACTTTCCTGCCGTATTTGCAGGCCGAATCAACGATCTGCTGCACCCTGTCCACATTCGATGCAAACGTGGAAACAAGGATCCTGCAATGCCTGTGATCGGCAAAGATCGAATCGATCGTCGTGCCTACCGTACGTTCCGAATTCGTAAAGCCCGGCCGCTCCGCATTTGTGGAATCACACATCAGCGCCAGCACGCCTTCCTGCCCAAGCTGCGCAAGGCGCGGCAGATCTATCGGTTTGCCGGAAACCGGCGTATAATCCACCTTAAAGTCACCCGTATGCACCACGGTCCCTGCCGGCGACTTGATCGCCAGGGCACTGGCGTCGGCAATGCTGTGATTGGTCTTGATAAACTCCACTTCGAGATCCCCGAAACGGATCTTATCCCCGTACTGGACCACGTTTCTTGTGGTAACATCCAGCAGGTTATGCTCTCTCAGTTTTCCTTCGATCACTGCGATCGTCAGGCGCGTCGCATATACAGGAACATTCAGTTCCTTGAGCACATACGGGAGCGCGCCGATATGGTCTTCATGTCCGTGTGTAATGACAAAGCCCTTCACTTTGTCGGCGTTTTCCAAAAGATACGTGATATCCGGTATGACCAGGTCGATCCCGAGCATGTCATCTTCCGGAAAAGCCATCCCGCAGTCCACGACCACGATGGAATCACCATACGCAAAAGCCGTGATATTCATTCCGATCTGTTCCAGACCGCCAAGCGGAATGATCTGCAGGTAACGGTTCCTGTGGTTCGTACTCAAATCAATCCTCCCTTAATTCTATATCCCCTAAGGATTCCTCAAAGACGCGCGCGATCGCGTTCAGTTTTGCCTCATCCTCCACGATCTCATATACGCTCTCCGCCTCATCTTCCGGCGCCGTATCCTCAAGGATCAGCGCAGTAGCCTCTTCTTCAAGCGAATCCGTGACCAGCAGATAATTGACACCGCTGATCCTTGTTTGATCCATAACATAAAATTCGACGGTCTCCGTGCCGTCTTCATAGGAAAAAGTAATCTTATCCATTTATTCTCCGCTCAGCCTGCCGTTTCTTCCCGTCTCCGCTTCCAGATACTCCTGCAGGATCAGCCTGGCTGCGATCTCATCCACATACTTTGCGCGGTCTTCCCTTCGGATCCCGCTCTCATTCATGATCTCCTCCGCCTCAACTGTGGTCAGGCGTTCATCCCACAGGATCACTTCCAGGCCGGTTCTTCTCTCAAGACGTTCCCTGAATTCCTCTGTCTTCACGGCACGCTCGCCTATGGAATCGTCCATGTTCTTCGGATAGCCCAGAATGATCTTTGAAACTTCATATTCCGCGATCAGTTCTTCGATCCTGGCAAGTGATTTCCGGATCTTGTTTTCCGAATCGCGTCTGATGATCTCAACACCCTGCGCGGTGATCAGTAACGGGTCGGAGATCGCAACGCCGATCGTTTTCGACCCGTAGTCCAATCCCATGATCCGCATTCAGCTCCACCCGTTGTGCTTGATATACTGGGTCAGCAGCTCTTCCACCAGTTCGTCTCTCTCGACTTTCATGATCAGACTTCTGGCATTGTTGTGACTCGTAATATAGGTGGGATCACCGGACATGATATAGCCGACGATCTGATTGACAGGATTATACCCTTTTTCCGTAAGCGCCTCGTATACGGTCGAAAGAACGACTCTTACGCCGGTTTCCGGCTCTGCCTGTACCTGAAAATATTGTGTATTGCCCATATCCTGCATGATCGATTCCTCCTTGCTGCCCTGTCTGATTTTTAATGCGTTGTGCCCCGGAAAAGGGCGCACATACCTTTATTTATCATACTACTTATCCCCCGAAACTTCAAGAATTTCGTCTGTCAGGAACCCTTTCACGGTGCATTTTACGATTTTCCCGGAAGGCCCGGTTCCCTTCAGCGCGCAGCGCACATAGTTTTTGGTAAACCCCGTCATATAGGTCTCTCCGTTATGCACGAACGCTTCCTCCGTCAGCAGTTCCGTTGTATTCCCGATCATTTTCTGCATAAACGCCTTCTGTCTGATCCGGCTGTCTGCGATCAGGAGTTCCGAGCGTTCCTTTTTGACTCTTTCGGTCAATTGCCCGGACATGCCGTCAGCCACTGTACCTTTTCTCCTGCTGTATTTGAATACGTGCACCTCGTAAAAATCAACCGCCGACAGGAACCGCCTCGTTTCAAGGAACTCCTCTTCCGTTTCCATGGGAAACCCGACGATCACATCGGTCGTAACGGCTGCCATCGGGAAGTATTCACGGATCAGTCCGACTTTCTGCAGGTATTCTTCCGTCGTATAATGCCTGTTCATCCGTTTTAGCACTTCGTCGGATCCGCTCTGCAGCGAAATATGAAAGTGATCGCAAAAAGAGGGGATCTCTTTCAGTCTCTTAAGAAACGGCCCTGTAATGATCCCGGGCTCTAAGGAGCCGAGCCGGATCCTGTCAGCCATATGCCCTCTGTCAATGTCTTCGATCAGGGAAAGCAGCGTCCCGTTTGTATAGCCCTCTTTGCCCAAAACCTGTTGATAGCTTTTCCCGGGATTTATCAGATCGATCCCGTAGGCGCTTAAATGGATCCCCGTCAGCACCACTTCCCTGTATCCGCGCCCCGAAAGCATTTCGATCTCGGAAAGCACCTTTTCTTTTTCCCTGCTTCTGGCCCTTCCTCTCGCATGGGGGATAATGCAGTAACTGCAGAACTGGTCGCACCCGTCCTGGATCTTTACCGAAACGCGCGTATGCTCATGCGTTTCAGACAGATCCATGTCTTCGTAGGTTCTCTCAGCCTTAAGATCGGAAACATACGCCCTCTTTTCCTCTTTTTCAAAAAGCGCTTCTTCCACGATCCTTACGATATCCGCTTTCCTGTTGTTTCCGACAAGCAGGTCGATCATGGGATCACCGAGCGCCCCCTCCCGGTCCGTCTGCACATAACAGCCTGTCGCGACCACGAGCGCATCGGGATTCCTCTTTTTGGCCTGGTGCAGCATCTGGCGGCTTTTACGGTCTGCAATATTGGTGACCGTACAGGTATTGACCACATAAATATCTGCTTTTTCGGCAAATGGTACAATTTCATACCCGTTTTTGGCAAATTCCTGTTGCATATATTCCATTTCATATGAATTCACCTTGCAGCCAAGGTTATGAAAAGCCGCTTTTTTCATCTGTTTATCCTCATTTTTTGTGATGTTTTCTGTATTGACTTTTTATTATGCCGGAATTATGATAGGGATTGTAAGAAATATTATGTAAAGGAGGACAGAAAATGAAAACAGTTCAGATTTCATTAAATTCCATCGATAAGGTTAAATCATTCGTAAATGATATCACAAAGTTCGACAATGATTTTGACCTGGTATCCGGAAGATATGTAATCGATGCGAAATCGATCATGGGTATTTTCAGTTTGGATCTTTCCAAG